>ERZ773049.608-NODE-608-length-21892-cov-18.037185_pt1 | contig 21892 bp, 21 predicted proteins | sample MGYA00580633_ERZ773049 | MGnify/ENA primary metagenome ERZ773049 (study PRJEB29015, sample SAMEA2737991) | human oral metagenome | biome: human oral; feature: human-associated habitat; material: dental | place: China | collected 2066 ...
AAAACAGCACACGCGAATACACGGCGGGCGGACCGGAGGTGATGTAGTTCAGCACCAGCAGCCCCAACACCCAGGAGACAGCGCGCATCACGGGCCAAGAGTCACCCGCACGACGTACCTTCACGAACGCCCACAGGTATACAATCGCCAGATACCCCAGCACAGCAACCCAGAACCAGTCCCAGCGCCACTCGGTGAACCAGCGCTGAAAATGCGGTTCGGGCGGCATATCGTACCAGGTGATAATGCGCACCGGTGTGGCATCCGGCGCGAGGGTTTCCGGAACCGGCGGCGGCGTGCGTGAGAGCGAAGCCCCCAGCCCGGAGGCCGCTCCCATAATCACAAGCTCAGCGGCGATGGCGCTCCACAGGGCACGCGTGCCGCTCATCTTACCGGCGGCGAGCGCAGGAATGAGCCTGAGCCGGTGCGCCGCACCAATAGTTCCCAGAATCAGGGTCAGCCCAAGTTTTAGGAGCACAATCTTGCCGTAGTCGGTGCCTAAGTCCCGCCACGACGACATGCGCACCCCCGCGTTCGTAATACCCGAGAGCAGCACCAGAATGAACCCGATGAGGGCAAGCAGCGAGTAGCGGCGCAGTACCGCCTGGGCCATCGGCACGCGACGAGACGCCGCCGTGTGTTCGCCACGGCGCTCCTCGACGACGGTGCCGGTGCCCGCATCCTTGCCCGAAATACCGCGCGAGATAAACGCCAGCGCGATCAGCCCGCCGCACCAGATGCTCACCCCCAGCAGGTGCAGCCCCAGGGAGTTGACGGCGCCCATATGGTCCTGCCCGCCCGAGGAATGCCCCGAAAGCGCCATATCCGCAATGCCAACCAGCGAAATCATGAAGATAAAAAACAGCCCCATGAGCGAGCGCACCCCGAAACAGGCGGTGGCGACCACGGCGGCAACCACCACGGTCATACCTTTTTCTTTGCCCGCATCCAAGGTGGTGACGTAGCTGATCAGCTCACTAGCGTACTCGGCACCGGAGCCAATGGGTCGCCCCGAAATATCGGCGTAGGAAAGAATCAGCACAGCCAGCGCCGCAAGAGTCCATAGCACGGCGGAGGCTGCGGCAAGGTTCAGCACATCGGCGAACGGCTTGTACTCTTTCTCGACGGTATTGTGTGCGGAGCGTGTGCCGTGGCGTGTTCCGGCGGCATCGGCGGTGTAGCGGGGAATAATGCCCATCGCGAAGATTAGCGCGCCCATAGTCGTCGCCATCGCAAAGTTATGCACAACCTCGGTAATGGGCAGCCCCCAGCGCACGAGTGCACCCGCATCCGCTAAGTCCGTTGCGGCGTTGGCGCCGGTAATGCGCAGCGAGATAATCAGCACCAGCATCCCCACCCCCGCGTAGGAGGCAATCCAGGGTGCGCTCAGCCCGGGGCGTACGGTGGCGCTCTTGGGGCCTGCCTCGGTTTTCTGCGGTTGTGAAGACGTAGTAGCCATAGTTCTTTTTATCTGTGGTGTGTGCGATGGTGCATGTTAGGTATGCGCGTACATTCTGGGCGGCTAGGTGAAGAGGCTTTCGCCGATATACCCGCCTTCCTCACGTACCCCCGCGGGGATAGCGAAAACCGCCGACCCGATAGGAATCGTCCATGTGTTGAGCATATCGAGTTTTTCGAGCCGTTTCTGAATGGGCACAAATTGTTGCACCGGGTCGGTCTGGTACGCCACGAAAATCAGGCCCGCATCGGAGATACCGCCGGAGACCTCCCCGTGCCGGGACAGCCCGCCCGCGTTCGCCACGGGTTCGTCGTAGTTATAGGCGCGGCGCAGGATGCGCTCCCACGGTTTTTTATCGAGCTCCTCCCCGCGGGCCCGACGAATATGCGCGTAAGGGGCGATCATTTCGAACCCCAGGTTGTCGGTTTTGGCGAAGTCTGGGTCGTCGAATTCTTTTGTCCCGGTCAGCGGTGCCCCGTTGGAAAGTTTACGGCCGATCGCATCCTCACGGGCGGGGGTGTCTACCTCATCCCAGGTGTCCAGGTTCATGTGGATGCGCCGAATCACCACGGAGGTGCCGCCGGGTTCCCACGCCTGCGGGTAACCAGCACTGGCGTCGCCTTTGCCCCACACGATGTCGTCGAGGCTGGCGCCGCCGCGTCCCGGGTTTGCGGCGGGGTCGGCGGTGGGGTTCACGGTGCCGTCTACCTGCCCGAATAGGTTACGCGGTGTGCCGGTGCCCGCCCCGAAAGCACGCAGGAACCCGTTCTGTACCCACCTAATACGCCCGAAGGAGCGGGTGTCTTTGGTGAGCATCCGCTGGGCGTGGGAGAGTACCGTGGGGTCGTCACAGCACAGCTGCAGCAGCAGGTCGCCGCCGGTGTAGGCGTCCTGCAGCTTGTCGATGGCGGGGAATGCCGGTAGGGGCGCGAGCCAGCCGGGTTTTTTCTCGGGTGCGGCGATATCGAAGATGCGGGAGCCGAACCCAATAGTGACGGTCAGGTTCGCGCTGACCTGGGCAAGTTCAGGTTCCTGGTCGGTGAGCGGGGCGGTTCCTCTCGTCAATGCCGCAGCATCGTCGGTGAGGATACGCAGGAGCCGTTGGATTGCCTCGGCGTGGAGGTTTTCGTTCAGATCAATGGCGATGAACCGGGCGTGCGCCTGGGATTCGGTGGCGATCCCCTGCTGGTGTTCACCGTAGAATCCTGCCGTGGCGTCGGTGAGGGCAATGTCGGCGGGTTTCCGCCCGGGGACCGACATGTCCGAGCGGGGCGGTGACAGTAGCGCGTGGGCGCTGGCCCCGGCAACAGCGCCGACCCCTACCCCGGCGGCGCCGGTAATGACGGTGCGGCGGCGCATCGCGCCTAGGGGCGTCTGCCCCGCAGTATCTGTGGTTTTATGTGGGTTTTCGGATGACATGTTTTATCCTGCGCTACTCGTGGTGATTGTAAGGTGTGGTGTGCGCATTCTGGATGCTACGGCGGTAGCACCCCGCTGCACCGGTTACGGGCTTTCCTACAGTAGGTACGATAGGGCCGGTTACCACCCGATCCGGTGCGGTTTAAGTCCATTTATTTTACCAAACAGTTTTTCGGTTCTGAGTGGTTTACCGTTGTTTTTTCTGGGTTTCGCGGCGGGGCCGGTGCTTTGCGGTGCAGGACTTTTGAGCCCTGCACCGCAAGGCACCGTGTGATGACCTGGCGCCATCGGTTTACCCGCCTCCCATAGAGCAATTTACGGTATTAGCGCGGTGCTGCGGCTACTTGCACTCGGGTAGCGGCGATTCGGAGGCCCCTGCCGCACCGTGCGAATGCTCGTGGGATCCTTCACCGTGGTCGTGGTCAGCGTGCTCATCGGCTGAGGCCGACCCGGAGGCTGATGACTCGCCGTGCTCATGGTCATGTCCCTTATGCGAGTGGCCGTGCCCACCGTGACTGTGTGAGTGGTCGTGCCCGCTTGCCGAGGCATCGGCGGTGGCTGACGCTGAGCCTTCACCCTTGTACTCTTCCTTCGCGCCCTGGTAGTCGCGGGCCACCGGCTTAAATTCGAGGGAAGCGCCGTCTTCGGTCTTGAGCGTCACAGTGGTCGCCCCGCCTGCGGCGAGCGAGCAGCCCATATCCATGAGCATAATGTGGTCACCACCGGGTTTGAGTTCCAGGGTGGCACCGGGCTCAATGGTGAACTCGTGCACCTGCTCCATTTTGGTGCCGCCGTCTGAGCCTTTGGTGGTGGTGTGCAGCTGCACGGTGTCGGTGGCGGTCGAGGATGCGCCGGTGATCTTTACGGGCTTGTCCCCGCTATTGGTGATTTTGCCGAACACGCCGGTCATGCCGCCCTTGCTGGCTTTCACCCAGGCCCCCTCAATTTTTAGGGTGCCTGATGAGGCGCTGGCCCCCTGCCCGCCTGCTGCACTGGCCCCCGCTGAGGCTGATGAGCTTGCCGAGGAGGAGGCTGATGCGGACCCGGATGCGCCGGTGCTGGTGGAGCCCCCGCAGGCGGAGAGCAGCAGCACCCCGGCTGCGGCGGTGCAGGTAAAGGTTACGAGCTTCTGATGATTCTTGAACATGGTTGATTTTCTCTTTCTGGGCGGTACCGCCCGGTGTGTGCTGTGCGCAGCTGCGGTCAGGGGACGACCCTAGCCATAGCGCATACTGAGGTAGTGCGGCTACTTGCTGGTTCCCGGCCCGTCGTTGCGTTTGCGGATGAACATCACCACAATCGCCCCAATCAGCAGGATCAGCAGCCCGCTGCCGCCCCACAGCCAGGGTGCTAGCCCTTCTTTACGTTCCGTGTCCGACCCGTTCTGCGCCTCGCTGCTCTGTTTGGCGGAGGCGCTGCTTACAGGTGCTGAGGCGGTTTTACCGGCCCCCACAGTAAACCTGTAGGTACCCTGAATGGGGTGCCCGTCGGATGAGACCACGCGCCAGGTGACGGTGTATGTTTCATCCGCTGCGGGGTCTTTGAGGTTGAGGGTCTGGGTGACGGTGTTGCCGCTGACTTTAGCGTCGCCTTTCCCTTCAACAAGGGAGTTGCCAGCCGAGTCGGTCACGCGCACCCGGTTGCCGCCCTCAACGTTCATGAGGTTAGCGCTGTAGGTGAGCGTGATTTCGGTGGGTGCCTTGCTGAGGGTCGCATCGGCGGCGGGGGTGCTGCTGACGAGCTCGTCGTGCGCATAAGCGGGCGCGGCGGTGAGCGTCAGCAGCGTTGCCGTGAGCGCGGCAAGTAGGGTACGCAAAATAGTGCGCATAGTGTTTCCTTGTCTGAGTCACGGGTTGCGGTAACCCGGGTGCGGGTGCGTGCACCATCTGGCACGCTGGCTTTCTCAGACGAAGGCGGGCGGGCCGCGCTCAATACGGCAGTATTTGAGGGTGGCAACCCGCCCGGTGGCGGGTGCGTTCGGAATATACAGTAGGATGCGCCGCCCCAGCAGCGGCAGCACGGCTGGCGGGGTGAAGAGCGCCACCCCCAGGGCACGCACTTTCATGGCGAGCAGGCGTATTAAGCGGGCGAGGGTGCGTTCGGCACTGTAGAGCACCCCCAGGCTGGCGATAGCTGCCACTAGGTGCACTCCGAACATGGGCATATGTGCGTGTTCGGCCGCGGCGTGGGTGAGGGTGTGGGTGCCGCCTACCCCGCCGCCCGGTGGGGCATAGTCATAGGGCGTGTTTCCTGGTAAAACATGGTTGCCCAGCGTATGGGTATGTGCCCCGTGCGCGGCGGTGCCAGCGTGGGCTGCTGCGATGTGCTCCCCCGCTAGGGAGGGTGCGTGGGAGAGGTTAAAGAGTGTGTGCAGTAGTGCTTGTACGGCAACGGCGCCTAGGGCGGTTCCTGCAGTGAGGGCTTGGGGGATGCGGTTGCGCATCCGGCTCATAACCAGCAGCAGCCCCAAGCTCATGAGCGCCCCGAGCGCGGTGCACAGGATGAGGAGCATTGGGTGCGGTGCGTTGGCTCCGGCGAGGGTGTGCCCGGCTGCGCCAAGGAGCACGGCGGTACCTGAGATAGCCCAGGCACGCACCATTAGTGCGGTGCGGTTGGGGATGCGCAGCGTGTGCGTATCAGTTTCAGTGCAGGTGGTTGTGCAAGGGGTGAAGGCGCACCGAGCGTAAGCGTTAGCTGCGTCGCGCATTATGCCTCCTCGCTGCTGGTACACCGTGTGTGCGGTTTTCCGTGTACAGCACCCATTCTACCGGTAATACCGTAGGGCGCCGCACCCTCCATTGGGTGCGGCGCCTCTGGGCTACCGCCCGAGGCACGGAGCGTTACTTGTGGCCCCTGAACGGCAGCTTCCTGTGCCGAGGTGGTTGAGCCGCACGGCGCGCCTTATTTCCGCACTGACGCACCGCTGCTCTTTCCGCACAGGCTTATGAGCTGGCGGCCTGATCGGGTCAAGGTGTTCGCCTTTCGTATACGGTGGCGTAGGATGCCTCTTCCCGAAGGGATTGTGTGAAGGCGCGACCGTCAGCTCAGCAGCGTGGAGGGGGTTCTAGTGGAGGTGGTCATGAGGGTTTTCCTCTGTGGTGGTTGGTATACGGTTTGGGGTGTACTGCCGCAGTTCGTGCGCCCGCATTGTTGCGGGCTTGCGGTAGTGACAGGTTCCACTATATAAGGGGTGGCTATGTTTGACCTGTGTATATACTGTGATGCCTGTCTGTGAACAGTGCAAGCACCAGAGCAGTGGGTTTTGCTGGCGGCGGAGCGGCTTTTGCCTCAGCTGTAGCGGGATACTGCCGCAGCGGGGATACTGTGGCGTCCCCTGCCGCAGATAAATTTCTGTCTGCTATTAGGGTCGGGGCCGCCATAGGGCACACGCCGCTCCCCCGATTGTTTTTGAGGCCAACGTTCGGGGAGCAGCTGTTATCCGCTCAATGTGAGGGAACTATTTGGAGGTCTGTGTGGGTTCTGTCGGCGCTTTGGGAGTGACGTTCTGCCCGCTGGGCACAGCAGGAACCTGCGGTGTTGCGGGTTTTTCAGTGGTGGGAGACCCGTTTTTAACAACGGTGTATTCCCCGTCTACGCTCACTTCTGCGGTGTCACCGTTGGCGTAACGGGTTTCCCATGAGCCGTCTGCTTTGACTGTGGTGGTGTCACCGTTGGGGTTGGTGCGGGTCCAAGACCCTGCGGTACCCACAGTGACGGTTGCCCCGCCGTTTTCGGTGTTCTTCCAGGCTGGGCTGCTTGCGGAGGTTGCGGGTTTCTGCCCGCTGCCAGCCGTTTGGGTGCCGCCGTCTGCGCTGGTTTCGGCGGTACTGGGGCTGGTGCTGGTCTTAGGTTTTTCGTGGGGGTTCGCCTGGGTGGAGGACCCTGCCGTGCCCGGGTTTGTTTCTGCACCTGCGCTGCCGGTGGTTTTGCCTGCTGCGGTTCCTTTGCTGCTGGCGATGGGCTTCGGTGTGGTGTTTGCGCTGCCGGTTTCACTGGGGGTTGCGGATGCGCTGTCTTCGGAGATGGTGTTGGTGGTGCCGCAGGCGCTAAGAGTGAGTAGCCCCGCGATGCTAAGAGCGGTCAGTACAGATATTTTTGAATTTTTGAAGACGGTATTCATCTTGTCCTTTTCATGCAACGGGGCTCATATATCGGTGTGGTGCTATTAGCTTAGCAGGGTGACCTCAGTAAACGCCGGAAAATTACAGCTTATTTTTGAGAATGCGCGGCTGTTTTCCTCACGCATGGCGCTCATCCCGGGGCGCATGAGTACATTTAGTTTCCGCCGCATTGCACACCGCGAATTCTGAAGTTCACCGGGAAAGAGGTAACGATAGCAGCCTGTTGTTTTACAGAAGGTGCGGTGCCGCTATTTTTCTACAGGTATGGCGGGGTTAATAGGGGTTTTGGGTGTTGCCGCCCCAGGTGCGCTGGCAGGCGTGGGTGTACCTGGTTTTGCGGGGAGCACAGGGGTGCCGCCGCCTCCGGGGTTGTCGTAGGTTCCGTCGGTTTTAACACGCATACTGCCTTTATTAATACCGCCGATCCAGGTCCATGATCTGTCACGGTTAACGTCAATAACCCCGCCTTCGGGGGATCCGGTCCACCGCCATGAGCCGTCGGCGTTTACGGTGATGGTGCCTATGTCGCTACCGGTTGCGGCCCATGACCCGTCGGGGTTAACGTGCAGCTGAGTTCCGTCAGGGTTGGTGACAAACCAAGAACCGTCTGTTTGCACAACTGCGGTGTCGGTGTTGAAGGTCAGGGCGTGCACACCGCCGGGGTTTTCGGCAGGCTCGGTGTCAGCTGCTACGGATGAGGCAGTACCGGTGGGCACACCCGCACCGCTGGTGGTGCACCCGGTTAGAGCGAAGGCCAGCGCACCAGTGAGAACCGTAACGAGAAGAACCGGTACGTTTTGAGCAGCCGTCATTGGCGAACCTTTCCGCATATCAGTCACGCACCCCTTATAGCTTGTGGTGGATAAAGGTAGCCCCAGGCCGGTGCAATCTCAGCACCGGCCCGGGGAAGCATATATTATGTATGCTCTGCTCTAGTTTTTATTTGGGCTGCACCGGAGCCTTCGGGGTCACAGCGTTGCCACCAGGGTTCTGAGGAGCGGGGATTTTCGGGAATCCAAGACTTGACGCGCTAGTTCCGTCGTTAGAAGAAAGCGTACCCCCGTTGCTAGCTTTTGCAGTCCAGCTACCATCTGCGTTCACAGTCATATTACCGCTGGGCATAACTGCAGTCCATGAACCATCAGCATTGACCGTAATCTCTTGAGAACTTGATTTCATATTCCATGAGCCATCTTTGTTCACCACAATGTTCTCTTTGCCAGACTTAGCAGTCCATGAACCGTCAGGATTCACCTTCATACCAGCTTCGGAGCTTGACCCTGAGCCGCTCTCTGCTGAATCTGAAGAGTCAGATGCACCGTTGCTGGAGTCTGAGCCGCTGGAGCTCTCGGCGGTTGATTCGGTGCTGTCACTGTCTGCAGATGCACTGGAATCAGCTGCCCCGGAGGAGCTTGCGCTGCTGCTCGAGCTGGCACTGCTTGACGCGGAGGATGATGCGGAAGCACTGGAGCTTGCGCTTGAAGATGCGGAGGAGCTTGCGCTGCTGCTCGAGTTGTTGGAGGCAGACCCTCCGCCGCAGGCACTCAGTGCGAGCACACCAGCGAAGGCGAGGGAAAGTAGGGCCGGTGCTTTTTTGTATTTCATCGAGGGACCTTTCGGTAGTGTATATCGGTGTGTGTCCCCACCCCAGACGCTTATCCCAACATATGTTGAGCCAGCATAAAGGCAGGGCGTGTCGCTAGCGGCTACTTTCACTGGTGCGGAACAGGTTTCACCCCTAGCAGGCCGTTAAAGCACTGCTATTCAGTGTACCTGAAAAGAACCACTGACGACGGGACGACACATTACACTTTCTAGAAACACTATCCTGGCACTCTTACGACGAGAAAATAAAGACTGTTGCCGCTGTATTTTTGCGAAATCTCAACGTTGCCATACCTCTTCCCAGTCACCAGTCAGCCATCCTGAGGATGAAAAATTACACTTACCTCAATCATTCTCCGGTTATTATTCAGAGTGGTCGGTGCCACCTTCACGTGGTAACCGCCGGAGTGTTCTATTCATGTGCAGCTAACAGCAGGTCACTTGCTCGGAGAGGTGGGGGGGGTAATGGGTCTTTGACGTTGGTGTTCGGCTTAGCAGGTACAGGGAGAGGGACAGCTACTGTACCGTCATTTGGTGAAGGGGTGCCGTCATACTCGACAGCGGTGACTTTGCCGCTGAAGTCTTTCATGGTCCACGTGACCCGTCATAGAAGATATCCAGCTTTGCCTTGGAAGAGTCGCTATCGGCAGCGGCAGAGACTCCCCCAGCTTTTCTATTGGCGCTTAGAGATACACAAACAGAAGCTGTTGTAGACGAAGAACAGTGTTTCCTCTATTCCATCGTGTATTCTGCGGCTGTGTACACAACCGCTAGAAGACACCGTTAAGAAGCTCACCCACGCCTGCAGGTTTCAATACCTTATTAGCGTGGGTGAGGTGTCCTCAAGCCTATTGTTTGGGCTGAACAGGAGTTGTCGGGGTGGCCGCTTTAGCGTTCGGTTTAGCAGGCACCTGCGGAACGGTGGGAGTTCCATTATCAGAGTGGAATGCCCCACCCTCATTGACAGTTGTGGTATTACCGTTAGCATCAGTCATGGACCATGCGCCACTGGCGTTAACCGTAATGTGAGTTCCATCGGGCTTCTGCAGCGCCCACGCCCCACCCGAGTTAACCGTAATCTGGGTGCCGTCAGGCTTCACTAGCACCCATGCACCGCTATCGTTCATCGTCAGTTTGCCTTCTGCCGAATCAGAAGAAGCTGCAGAGCCAGCTTTGTCGTCAGCTGATGCGGTGGAATCCTCCGAGGACTCAGCTGATGCGGTTTCCCCTGAGGACGCCGAGGCAGACACATTCACATCCCCGCCTTTGCCAACATTCACATCCGCCGAGTTACCGTTGCCGTCATTACCGGAAATCTTCACATTCCCATCAGGACCAACCGACACATTCGCACCAGCAGAGGCCGACGCAGACGAAGAAGCCGAAGAACTAGCCGACGATGAAGAGGAAGAGGAATCAGACGACGACCCCGAAGAATTTACTGAGACACACCCACTCAACGCGAGCATGCCAGCCACAGCAAGAGACACAAAAACAGGGGCTTTTTTGGAGGTGATATTCATCGGAAGTTCTTTCTTATGTGATTGTTAGTATGCGGTTATGCTATGCCTCAACGATTCGGGGCACCATCAGTCGCCTGTGTGCCTCCATTTGGCCTGTGTGGGCGGGGTTTTCCGCATCAGTTGAGACCTTTTAATTTTACTGTCGTTTTCTATGCCCCTGCTATGAAAAGCTATGTTTTAACTGTGAAAAGCACCCCATAATGTGTGGGAAGCCTCCATGTGTACGGCAACTGGGTGCCGTACCCGCAGCGGATACAGCACCCAGTCTCAGTAAGGTTCGTGTTTTTGAACCGTTGAACGAGCCGGAGCCCCTAACCTAGTTTCTTAGTGGGCTGGACGGGGCTGACAGGGTTGGCAGCCTCAGCATTCGGCTTTGCAGGCACGTCCGGGGTGTCTGGCTTCTCTGCTTTACCGTCGTGATCAACCTGATTGTACGAGCCGTCAGGTTTTACCGTCACACTGTCACCGTCGTGTTCAGTTTTAGCCCACGAGCCGTCAGACTGCACCGATACGGTGTCACCGTCAGGTTCGGTCTTGGTCCATGAGCCATCTGCTGCGACTGTGATCGTGTCGCCGTCAGCCTCTGTGAGGGTCCAAGCGCCGCCTTCACCCATGGTCACGTTGCCGTTTGCTCCACTGGATGCTGCACCCGAAGCTGCACCAGCCGCGCCGCTACTTGCGGCACCGGAGGCACCACCAGAAGCACTAGCAGATGCGCTACCAGTTGCCGCACCGGATGCGGTACCGCCCTGAGTCGCAGCCGCAGAAGAGCTGGCTGCTGATGAAGCGCTTGATGAGCTAGAGCTCGAAGAACTATTGGAAGATGATGCGTTATTAGAACCACCGCAAGCGCTCAGCGCGAGCGCACCGGCGACCGCAATGGTCAGGAATGCGGAAGTCTTCTTGACAGATGCGTTCATTGTCTTGTCCCTTCAAGGGGGTGGTCGGTTGGCTACCACCGGGTGGATGCACAACCACAGCACATTATAGGATCAGGTGTGTGCGTCCCGTATGGGGAGGGGAATTGATTCTCGGCGCCGGTTCGGGTTCGTGGGGAACTGTCGCCAAATGCTAAGAATCTGCTGGACCTGATGTGATTGTATGTTGTCATCCTGTGGTGATATCCCCAGCTTATCAAGGTTTTCTATGTTTCCTCCCAGAAAACCTGTGCTTTAGCTGTGATAGTTAAATCTTAATATTCTGACTTAAGGATTTCGTTGCTGATATGAAAGGTGTTTGCTGTGCCGCACCAGCATCGTTAACCCGCTATTACTGTCTGCACCCGCCGGGGGCGATGCGTCCTGTTGGTGAGAACCGGGTGCCGCATCGGCGTTAATGCGGCACCCGGGGATGGGGGTGTCAGGTGGGAACGACGCTGTTCCCGTATGCTGTGGGAGATTCCCGCACAAGCAGGCTAGCTGTTGTCTGTTATGGATTTTGTGGGTTGTACGGGAGTGACAGGGGTAACTGCCGAGTTATCAGGTTTTTCGGGAGCTTTTGGAAGTTTCGGGGGCTCGTTGGATACTGCTCCCTCCTTAAGCACGCGGAAAGTGCCGTCAGCATCCACCTTCGCCGCTTCCTTTATCAGTTGTCCTTTTTCCGAGGCGGTGGTATAAGACCACGAACCATCCGCTAGCACATTTGTGCTTTCACCTTTGGGGCCAGTGATGGTCCAGCTTCCGTCCTGGAACACGACATACTTATTACCGTCAGGCTCATCTTTTGTCCAAGCAATGGTGGTCCTATCTGAGTCTGATGAGCCGCCAGCACCGCCCGAGGCTGAGGAGTTCGGGGCTGCTGCGGAGGCTGAGCTTTGAGCCGGGGTGCTTGTTGCGGCCGAGGAGGTGGCTCCCGAGGAGGAACTGGATGCTCCACCACCGCATGCACTGAGAATCAGCGTGCCAGCTAGGGTGGCTGCGACGAGTACGGAACCTTTGTACAGTGAGGTACGCATCAGATCTGTCGTTTCCCTTCGGTCGGTTGCGGATCGCCGCCTCTCTCGGAGGTACCCGCTGTACGGGTTACGGCGTTAGTTCCACCCTATTCACCGCTGCTGTATAGCCGCTCTAAAAATCCGGCTCGCAGCTGTGAAACCCCTAGGGTGCACCCAATAGAACCCTCAACTTTAACCTTATATTTTATGATTGCGTTTCACTGTAAACGTTCTTGATGCATAACACACCCCCTGCAGGATGCCGAGGCTAAAATACCTGCAGCACTACCAGCAGAGGGTGCATACCGTTCACAAATATGATGTTGTACCGTTCGTTGACGACGTCAATCTCTAGTGAGGCTCACCGCACCCGCTCTTAGGGTAGGTGCAGCTATTTCACTACTGCTTTAGCCCGCCCCAGAGCTACCGGGGAGATGGGCTGTGCCGGGTCTTTGGCCTTCGAGTTATCGGGTTTTGCGGGAGTACCAGGCTTGGCAGGGCCCTTAAAATCATCTTTCTTCCCGGTACTATCGTACGACCCATCAGCAGCGACGGATATATTGCCGTTCTCACCGGATAGCTCCCAGGAGCGGTCTTTATTCACAGTAATGGAGCCATCCGGGCCATCAGCCCACGACCAGGAGCCGTCTGATTTCACGTCCAGCACCTTCGTATTCTGTGAATTGCGTACCTCCCAGGCCCCCGATGAGTGCACCTTAAGAGTCATCCCCTGACCGTTATGAGTCTGCCAAGCACCGCTATCTTCAACTGTGGCGTCTTTGGTGTTAAAACCTAAATCCCGTATGCGTTCAGTTGCCTGCGCTGTCCCGGAGCTGGAGGAGCTTACTTCCGTGCCTTTAATAGTTTCACCGCCGCTGCAGGCGCTCAGTACGAGCGTTCCGGCAAGCACAATGGTGGCGCAGGTAGCGATTTTACGGGTGTTCGTGGAGGTGGTATTCATAGTCGCATCCCTCAGGCAGATGTTTCAATGAGCTTCTTTAACCATAAAGTTATCCAAGCATTCATTTCACCTGTAAAGTGATGCGTGCACCTGGGAATATGCTGAATTTTACATATGCACTATTTTTACTTCAGCTGTTTCGGGGTCGCTGGAACAGCAGGGGCCGCTGCCTTTTCGTTCGATGGTTTACCAATAGCAGCGGGTTTTGCCGGAATCTGCGGCTTACCTCCACTGGTCGCGCTATACGAGCCGTCAACCTTCACCTCAGCGATACCGTACGGCCCACCCGTCCAGGTCCACGAACCGTTGCGCTCAACGGTCACCATACCTCCGGATGGGTGGCTCGTCCAGGTCCATGAACCATCGCTGTCCACCGAGAGGATGCCCTTCGTGCCGTTCACATACCATGAACCATCGTCATCAACTTGCACTGTGGTGCCCTGGGTACTGCGCGCTTCCCAGGCACCATCATTCTCAATAGTGGTGACTTCCTGAATCGTGCCGAACCCCAGATCAATGGTGCCCGTTTCGCTTTGTTGCGGAGATGCCGCTGATGCTTTGACACTGGGGGTCGCGCCGGCTGCGGCCGCACTGGCAGCAGCCGGGGAGCTGCTTGGTGTCTGCGTTGCTGATGCTGTCTTTTCAGGCTCTACAGGCTGGGCGTGGCCAGATGGGGTGTGGTCAGCTGAGCTGGGGGAAATGCCCAATGTAGCACTGGTGCTAGGCGATGCACTGGAAGCAGATTCCGAAGACGCTTTCGCTTTAGAGATTTCAGCCTGCGCCGAAGCCACCGCGTCTGAAGCCTGCCGGGTCTCATTCGAGGTGCCGCCGCAGGCGCTCAATAAACAGACACCCGCTACGGCACAAGAAAGCAGCACATACAGTTTTCGTGCGGAACTCTTCATTAGGGGCTCTTTCCTCACGTGGTTGGTATGCCGCCCCAGCTAAGCGGCACAATGATTGTACCGGAAAATAGGTACCTCATGCCTTGTGAGTCCGCGCCCCGGCATACTGCAGTGTGCCATTATTAGCGAGGCTGCACCGGTGTTTTTGGTGTGGTCGCGTTCTGGTTCGGCTTCGCGGGGAGCTCAGGGACGTCCGGCCGGTCATGTGAGGGAGCCCCGTCCTCAATCATCACAAACGAGCCGTCGGAGTTGACGGTGACGGTGTCCCCGTCATTCTCACGTTTCGTCCATGAGCCATCAGAATTCACGGTCACCACGTCGCCATCAGGCTCGGTTTTCACCCACGAGCCGTCCGGGTTTACCGAGACAACATCGCCGTCAGATTCGGTAGTGCTCCACCCGCCGCCAGCGGCAACTGCTTGAGTGTTGCCTCCCGAGATATTGACAGAAGAACCGCCACCGTTCTGGGAGCCTTGCCCCTGTGCCGCTCCGCCCTGCGGCTGCTGTTCACCACCGTGCGGAGCAGCGGCAGAGGGGCTGGAGCCGTTCTGAGCCGCAGGTGCAGGTGCAGCGGTACCGCCAGCATTTGCACTTGGTGCTGCGGCGGCCTCAGTGTTCCCCCCGTTTGTCGTCTCATGAGCAGTATGCGCTGCTGTGCTCTCATGTACCGGTGCAGCGGTGGGCGCCTCAGAACGGTGAGGCCCACCGCTGTGGGAGCTGCCAGATGCTGAAGCGGACGGGGAAGCCGAAGCTGATTCTGATGCCCGTTTCGCCATCTCGGCCTGGGCTGAGACCACCGCGTCCGAAGCCTGGCGAGTCTCATGGGATTTTCCGCAAGCGCCCAACACCAAAACACCTGCAAGAGCCAGGGGTACCACCGCGTAGTATGTTTTCTGTCGGGGTGTCATAGGGGAAGTCCTTTTCTTGTCCTGCGTGTGAATCGCTGGGCGTTCCCGAAAGACGGAGTATGCGCCGTGTCTCGTAGCCCAGACGGGCACTGAACTGCGTGCCCCAGCGTACGGGGTGGAGGCTTCTACCGGCGTGGCGCGGGGCCGCTGGCCGGATAGCTACCATGCGCCGCCCCATCATTACCCATATCATAGCAACGTCCACTATGCCCCAGCTAAGAAAACCTGTGTTTTCCCTGAGAAAACCATGAACGCCCGGCGTGTCACACGTTATAAACCCTGTTTTCGGCAGGCAACCCACCCAAAACCGCTTACAATATTCGCCACATGTCTATCCCGCTGCCCCGCACAAAGCTACCCAGCGCCTGTGGCTTTCACATCCTTTTATCTGCGGTATAGGCTGACTCTCTGCTTCGTATGCGAACCGGCCGCGTACAAACAGAGCCGCCTCCCCACCGGTATGGCGGGGAGGCGGCTCTTCACAGTTTAGAGTCTCAAGAATTACTTCTTCTTGGTGGTCTTGGCGGCCTTCTTCTTGGTGGCGACTGCTGCCTTCAGCTTGGAGCCTGCGGTCAGCTTCACACCGTGACCAGCGGGAATCTGGATGGTTTCGCCGGTCTGCGGGTTACGGCCGGTACGAGCAGCACGGTCGGTGCGCTCAATTGCCAGCCACCCGGGGATGGTGATCTTCTCGCCCTTGGAGACGGAAGTCTCGAAGACCTGGAACACTGCGTCGAGGACTGCATTAACGGTTGCCTGGCTCTTGCCAGACTTCTCTGCTACCTCTGCAACGAGTTCGGTACGGTTCTTAGCCATTAGGGGTGCCCCTTCCTGAGACTTTAGATTTGCGACTAAGTCAAAGCTTTTTCCGGTGAGAAATAACTTTGCCTAGGTACAAAATACCAGAAATTACCAGCTCGACTTAGTAATGCCGGGCAGTTCGCCACGATGAGCCATCTCGCGGAAACGCACACGGGAGATACCAAACTTCTGGAAGGTACCGCGCGGGCGACCGTCAATCTGGTCACGGTTGCGAACGCGAACGGGGGAAGCGTTACGCGGCAGCTTCTGCAGCGCCACGCGTGCTGCCTCACGCTCTTCGGGAGTAGCGTTCTCGTCGATCAGCGTCTTCTTCAGGGCAAGACGCTTCTCGTTGTAACGAGCCACAATGACCTTGCGCTGCTCATTGCGAGCAATCTTTGACTTCTTGGCCATTATTTAGCGCTCCTCTCGGAAATCAACGTGCTTACGTACGACGGGATCGTACTTCTTCAGCACCATACGGTCGGGGTTGTTGCGGCGGTTCTTACGGGTTACGTAGGTGAACCCGGTGCCAGCAGTGGACTTGAGCTTGATAATAGGACGCAGATCCTTAGCCTTCTTAGATGCCATAATGCTAGATCTTCTCCCCGCGTGCGATGATGTCTGCGACCACGGCGTCGATGCCACGAACATCGATCACCTTAATGCCCTTGGCGGACACATTCAGGGTTACCTTACGGCGAAGCGAAGGAACCCAGTAGGTCTTCTTCTGAACGTTCGGATCGAATCGACGCTTATTGCGGCGATGCGAGTGCGAAATGCTGTGTCCAAAGCCGGGAACAGCTCCGGTCACCTGGCAGACTGCTGCCATGTTTCACTCCTTATGGTTGATTTTTATGACGGGTACGCAGTCGATGTTACTCGTAAGCGTCCCGTCACCAATGTAGAAGCACCGGGTTATTCGCCGGGCTAGAGTGTCCAAGACCGCCACCCGGGTGAGAGTCCGAGCAACAGCCCCCGCCGCGGGAAAAACGGTGAAGCTTAAAATTAGTGTCGAGAGGCGTTTTCACCACTACGAACAGCCTTAAATTCTAGGTAACTCAAGGCACTCTCGCAAGCCTAGACGCCGGCAATCCCCATAAATTTTGCGAATTTCTCGCTAAAACCTTAGGGCGCGCACCCCACAGGGTACCCCGGAAACCACCCAGCATCAGGCCAGAGAGCCACCAGAATATTCTATCATTGTCCCGTATTGGCGCAAGTCAGAGCCCCTATTCACCCCGGTAGCGGGTAGTTTTAGCGGATGTTAGCGCGCTCCAAAACCTACGTAAATAACACGGTTGAAATTCGCTGTGTGAGATTAATAGCTTAAAGCGCCGGTTAAGACATTAAAACGCAAAAACACAGGCTGCAACCTTCCACACCGACAGCGTTCCCTTTACCCTAAAACTACACCGCATTCGCCGCATGTTTGCTAGCAGACACGCCCACACCGCCGCCAAGTGCACGGGCAGAAGGCTCAAACAACGCCGGACGAAACGCCGCATACTTAGGCTGCAGCCCATCCCCAGAGCTGGTTCCCCGAATCCTACGCCCCACCCACGGCAAAGCGTGCTCCCGCACCCAGCGCGCGCTCTGCTCCAGCTCCTCACGGCGGCTCAACTCAACCGCTGGCGGCAGTTGCGGCTCCGACACGGCACCCTCAAGACCCATCAGAGACAGCACCCGAGCCGCAAACTTCTGGTGCCCGTACTCGTTCATATGCAGCTTATCGGGAGCCCACAGCCGCCAATCCACAAAATCACGCATCCGCCAATAATCGACAATGTGCACTCCCCTGTTCTCAGCCACCTCACGGATCAGCTCGTTATACAAGGCCGTGCGCGGACGGGTGCGGGCAAATGGGCCTTCCCCCAAAATGTCCAGACCAGTCATGGTGAACACCTCAATGCCCTCGGCACGCAAAAGAGCAAACGCATCATCCATACGCTGCACCAGCGCATCAATATCCACGTTGGGGCGGATGATGTCATTACCCCCGCCGTAAATACTCACCATGTTCGGCTTCAGCTCAAGAGCCGGGGCCAGTTGCGCATCCATGATCTGATCCATTAAATACCCGCGGATCGCCAAGTTCGCGTACTGCGCCTGCGCATCCCGAGCCCCTATCGCATCAGCCACCCTATCGGCCCAGCCACGCACCTGGTTCGGGCGGGACTCATCAATATCGCCGACCCCCTCAGTAAACGAATCGCCCAAGGCCACATAGCGTACTGGCTCACCGTTCAGGCGAGCATTCTCATCAAGGTGAAGCACCGTTCCCCTCCCCTAGCTCTCAGTTTTACCTACACGCCAGTATCCCATATACGACACCTGCTCCTTCGGGGTTCCCGCCTCCTGCACGCTCACCCAGCGAAGACGTTTAACCATTACGAGTCCTCCCCCGCAACGAGCACTCACCATTGGTGCGCGGGTCATTGGCGACGCGGCAGGTATAACGTCGTAGCGGGTGATATTGTTGAGGTTTTGCCGAGCGCCTTGAGTTTATTGTCAAACCAGTCGGCGGACTTATTTGAGTTCTCTTCCCTAGAATTTGAGTCTGCCGGTCACCAACCAGCCGCTGCGGGATGCACGCTCATAAATGGCGTGCGCCATGGTGCGAGCGTAGCTTTTTGTCACGTGGTTATCGTCCATGTACACGTAAACATTCCCGATGATCGGCTGGCAGGTTCCTTCGGGGCAGTACAGGTCAGCCAGGTCGATGGTCACCGCTCCTTCGTACCGGTCTAGCACCTCGCGGGAGGGGTTGGCGTCAGCAAGCTTCTCATTCACAGGACGAGCGCAAGCACTCATATCCGACCCGGCTTTCTGGGCGCACTCATACACGTTGAAGTCATAACGCGGGTTGTCCCGCAAACCAATCACCTGAATCCCGGCATCGGTAAGTTTTTTGACGGTCTCATCCAACGCCGGGTCGACCCGTTCCTCATTGGTTTTCGCATCCGCCACAGTTGCGGTTAACACCACCGTCTGGGGTTTGCGTTTGAGGAGTTCCTCAGTCACCTTATGGTTGAATTCGCTGCATTCGTCAGATGCACTTACGTCGCGGGTCGGGTACAGGCACCCTCCCAGTAGGTAGGCTTGCAGGTTGGTGCGGGTCTGCTCCGCGATGGGTTTGAAGGAGGCGATGGACTGCTCGATATGCGAGTTGCCCACAATAACGGTCAGCGGGGCATCATCCGCACCATACGTTTGGATATTGCAGTATTTGGAGAGCGACTCGTCGCTGGGTTTAAACGCCCCATTGCAAGCCCCATCCAGGCGCTCATACTGGCTTTTGGGGTCAGTAGAAGGGATGGGGTTGTCGTTTGATGTCACCCGGTTGGTACCAATGGCGCGCGCACCTGGGTATTCTGAGTGTTCATCACCAGTGCTCTGTTCTGCTTTAGCTACGGCTTTGGTGTTGGACGTGCTCACCCACGCCTGTGCACCAGCAAGCGGGATCCCTGCGAGCAGGAAGATGGCGACAAGGAAAGCAGCCTGATCTGCCCAGGTGCTCACCACGAACACTTTTTTAAACCGTAGTTTCATCATGAGCCAGGGCACGAACGGGTCTTTACGGTACCGTAACGGTTTTTCGACGAACCGGGTCAGCAACCAAGCCAACGCCACGGAAACCACAATAATCAGGGTTCCTTCCAGGAAGTCTACCCCGGTTTTACCGACGGCGGCGCTGTAGAGGATGAGGATAGGCCAGTGCACCAGGTACAGGGCGTAGGATATGTTACCTAGGTTCTGCAGCGGTTGGGAGACCAGCAGCCTGTCTATGCCCCATTTGCTATTGGTACGGCCAGCCATAATGACAAGCGCCCCCGAGAGCACCGGCCACAGGGCGAGAAAGCCTGGGAAAGAACGCTGCACCGGTAGCACGGCGCCACAGACGGCAAGCCCGATGATACCCACCCAGCCCATAATGACGCGTACTTTCTCCGGGGCTTTCCATTTGAGAGTGAGCATGGCCAGCAGGGTTCCGATAGCAAACTCCCAGAGGCGGGTGCGGGTGTCAAAGTACGCGTACCCCTGGTTTACGTTAGTCTCAATGATGGAGAAGGTTAGGGAAGCCACAAACACGGTGTTGAAAACAAGCACAGCTGTGGTGAGCAGGTTCCAGTTGTGACGGCGCACCAGATAAGCAACGAAGGCGAACAGCAGAGGCCATAGAAGGAATATTTGTCCCTGGATGGAGAGCGACCAGAAGTGCTGGAAGGGGGTTTTTGCGGCCGCATTTTGGGCGTAGTAGTCCACGGAGCTATTCGCTAGGTTCCAGTTCTCGTAGTAGAACAGCGAAGATTTGGCATCGGCCATAATCTCAGGCCAACGGCTGGGCGCGAGAATGAAGAACGCAGCAATGGTCGTACCCGCAATGGTGATAGTGGCAACAGGCAGCAGCCGCTGAAATACATGCAGCCAATAGTTAATGAGGTTCAGCGGGCGGCCCTCATTGATTTTACGGAGGTAAGACAACGAGAGCAGGAAGGCCGAGATGAAGAGGAACACGTCCACTCCCCCGGAGACCCTGCCGAACCATACATGGTAGAAGACAACCAGTAGCACTGCGAAGGCTCGCAGCCCCTGAATTTCGGGGCGAAAGCCGCGGGTTTCAATGAAGTTTTCGAGGGTCTTAGGCTCCTGCGGGCGAGCCGGTGCAGTGCGTGCTGACGGTTGGTCTGACATGGTTGCCATTCTATGGTTGATGTGAATGTTTGCGGTTGGTTTGTAGTTTGTATCGGTGTGCCATGTACGAAAGAAAATCCTGATTCAGCGCATCCGCACAGGCGGAAGGGACGAATCAGGATTTTGGGTGAGCCCCCTACCGGATTCGAACCGGTGACCCTCGGTTTACAAGACCGATGCTCTGGCCAACTGAGCTAAGGAGGCATACGACCTCTAGTTTACCCTACGATGGGCGATTTCCTGCCCTTTTAGGCGCCCAGTATCGGCTACATCACTCCAGTTTATATGTGGGACGGGTCGCATACCTGACACACTTATCGTATCAGGTATGCGACCCGCCTTGTGGTATGGCTACCCTGAGGTTATTTTACGCACCATACAGGCGATCGCAGACCAGCCTATTACTGCTGCTTTTTGGCATCAATCTTTCCCTGAATCCACTTAGAGAAGTCTTCGGGTTTAGGGCCGGGAAACTGTTCCCCATCAGCGTAGATCGCCGGGGTACCGTGCACACCATTCTTGAGAGATTCTTCATTGACCACGTTCACGAGGGGACGCCACTTGTTGTCGTTCAGGTCGCTCGAAATATTCGCCCCGTATTTTGCAGCAATGTCGGCGATCTGCTGGTTATTCAGGTCCCCATTGCCCTGCCGATCAAAGAGTTCTTTCTGGAACTCCAGGTACTTATCGGCGCTCACCTGGTTTGCCACAGCATAGGCAGCATTTGCGGTGCGTGCGGAATATTGGGTGGGTGATCCACGATCCAGAATGATCATATTACGGTATTCCACCGTGATGGAGCCGTCCTCAACGAGCTTCTTAATCGTCTCGTAGTTTGTCTTTTCAAAATCACGGCAGTGGTGGCAGTTGAAGTCCTGGAAGATCACCACGTGTACGGGCTTACCGTTCTTCTTGGCCTCTTCCGCTTTCTCTAGGCCCAGCGGCAGGGTTTCCGGGGTGGCGCTTCCGCTGGCAGAGGGGGTAATGGATGTATCAGAGGTACCGAGTTTATCGGCATCTCGCTGATCTTGCTTTGACGAGTTCTTGACGATTCCGTCTTTAGTAATGACAATACCGCCGTATTCGTTAGCGCTAGCTGGCACAGGTCCCGCCTTGGGAATATCCTGCTTCTGCCCATTAATGAAGACAAAACCGACAATAATCACGGCCACTAGGACAACCGCTAGCATACCCAGCTGCAGCAGGCGGCGGTTTGATTTTGTTGGGTTATTGCGTGCCTGTTTGGCCGCAATTTGACGGGCCTTTTCACGGGCATCGTTCGACATACCTGTTCCTTTTCTTGTAGGACGCACGACCCTGCGCCTTATCGTTACCCCGTCTAGACTACCGAAATGCAGGATACATATTCCAGCTATCAGCAGACTTCTGCGGAATTTCGTAGTTTTCTCACGCTCTCAGCTTATTTTACGACGCAAATATATATCTCTATGCAGATAACGATGTCATATTTCTCATACAGGGGTGAAGATACCAGGCGCCTTACGCTAGATACGCCCCGCCCCTTCGCGTAGACCCTCAGCACTCTCACAAACCAACACACG
>ERZ773049.610-NODE-610-length-21806-cov-4.321732_pt1 | contig 21806 bp, 28 predicted proteins | sample MGYA00580633_ERZ773049 | MGnify/ENA primary metagenome ERZ773049 (study PRJEB29015, sample SAMEA2737991) | human oral metagenome | biome: human oral; feature: human-associated habitat; material: dental | place: China | collected 2066 ...
TTCCGCTTAGTCAAATTAAAGAGATTAAGCTTTCTAATGTTAAGAGCAAGTCGTTTGAGTTAGGAATTAGCTTGTTAGACTCTAAACAACTAGCCTTTCGAGTTAGTAGGCATTAGCCCGCTTTAGTTAGGAAGCTGCCGTCCTCTTATAGGCGGTAGTATTTCACATGAAGGAAGGACGCGGAAAACGCTTACTATTTCGGCGCCTTTAACGTCGTTGGGCGATAACCCGTCATGTTCGGGTCTAATTAAAATTTCGCAACTATCAATATCCGAAACAAGGAACGAAAGTAAAGCCTCATCCGTTTTAATCGTCAAACCCTTAAGCCCATCTGAATAGGCTGCCTCTAATTCGTTAATTATTAGTTGCATCCTTTGTCCTTATCGCAATCAAAAAGATCAGTTTGAAACTCAACGACATCCAGATCGGTAAATTTCGGTTTTAATTCTTCCATTAGTTTTTTAGCTTTTTCGAGACCTTCGTCGTCGTTGGTAAAGAGTCCGCGAAGTTCATAAAATTCGCCGACGACATTTTCTTCCCAGTCGTAGTCGGGTCTTACTTCAAAAACGGCATAAGCCTTTAATTTTTGCACTTTCTTTCCTTTCTTAAACCGCAACGGCGGCAATTCGTTTTTCATAAGCGATATGCGCATAGATGGCTCTTTTTAGAAATGGATAGATTTTTGCTATCTTTCTATTAAGTCTATCTTTTAAGATATCATGCGCTCTTTGAGCTTCCTCGCCGTAACCGAACTCTTTTAAAGTTCGATCGTAAAGCCTATTCGTATGTCTAAGCATATTTAAGGCTAGCCTTGCTAAAAAGGTCTTATCTCGCGGCGTATCGTAAAGCATTTTATCATATTTGTTTCTGTTAAAACAGAATGTGTTGTGATGTCTAATTGCTAATCTAAAAAGCTCCTCTTTCTCATAAATCGGAACTTCCACCGGCATACTCCTTGCTTTTCTTATTAGCTCCCCGTGTTCTCCTCTCTTTCTACTCATTTTATTCTCCTTGTTAAAAAATTGTAGCCAAACGGCTACTCTCTGATCGTCATCGCTGAAATTGAAATTGCACCCACTCTACTACAATCGCCGTCTTTATTGACATATCCGTATTCCGTATCATCATTTGGCGAAATTTCATATTCCGGGTCCCAAGATTTTATAAGACGTAGGGCTTCTTCTTCCGCACCTTTATAGGTTTTAAAAACACCAAAGCAATTGAAGTATTCCGGAAAATTTAGCGTTTCTGTCGAAATCTCCAATACATAAACTTTCTCTTCCATTTTGTTCTCCTCTCTTTCCTTTTTAGGTAAGTTGTCTTACCTTTTTTACTTTATTATTATATAGTAGTTTTTCTTAAAATGTGCTTATTCGCTTTTGTTTTTATAGGTTATTTTTTGTTATGGTTGTTTAATCAAGAAGGACAAATAAAACTTGTTGAGGTTTTCAGAGGTGCGGTAATCAGAAGGAAAGAGAACTTTGCTTTGGAAATCCGAATTATATCGTTTCTATATAATGTTATTGAGTAAATTACAGGCTTTTAAAGATTGAGCCTTTTTGATGGGCGTGAATTCTTTGTATTTTCTCTCGGTGTGTTTTGGCTTGAAGGTAAAATAAACATATTCCTGCAAGAACGAGTGCTATAAGAAAGGATTCAAATATAAGCATAAGAAAATATTCTACCGGAAATGCGTCCATGTTACTATTATAAAATTTTAGCGTTTCCCAAAATCGTATGCTAAGAGTAAAATTGATTATAAAAGCGATAGATAGCAAGATAACTTGTATTATATATCTTTGATTTGCTAATCTAATTGCCTTATCAGAAAGACATATCTTAATTTCAGTATTCGACGTTAAATTTTTCATCAAATTACTCCTGTGTTTAATTGCAATTTAGTATTTATAAGTTTCTCATAATGTTTATAAATTTCGTAGCCGACATATCGTCTGTTCAATTCTTTGGCTACTTTAAGCGTCGTTCCGCTCCCTGTAAATGGGTCTAAAACAACATCGTTAACGAAAGAAAACATCTTTATCAAGCGATAAGGAATTTGTTCAGGCATTAATGCGGAATGCTCTCCGAATGCAATATCTTTCTTATTTGGGATCGGTATGTTCCAAATTTGCTTGGTAAAATTAACCCATTCCTCCCTAGTTAGTTTTGATCTTTCCTTGATCTCTTTCGAAACAAATTTCGGCTTTCCTTCTTTAACGAAAATAACAATAAATTCGCTTGTGTTTTGAGCATAGAAATTAGTTGGATACGGGTATGACCCAAACATAAGTCTTTTTGTAGCATTTGTTCTGTTCCAAATATACAAATCCATAAGGAATAAATTGGTATTCTTTAGAATAGAATTTTGTATGTCACTATGTAGATCGAATATATGCCTATTGTAATGAGTATTCAATTGTTTCTTTAGCATAGGCATTAAAGGAACATTTATGCAGAGCTTTCCGTTTGGCTCTAACACTCTTTCGCATTCTATCCAAGTGTTCAACATTGCGTCTATATAGTCGTCGTAAGAAGCAATGTTTCCAATATCATATTTGTTAATTTCTGAATGTTGTCTATCTTGCGTGCCGTTACTGCTATAATCTTTAATATTGAAATATGGAGGAGACGTAATAATAAGTTTAACGCTATTACTATCTACTTCATTCATAGAACTTGAACTTTTATAAAAAATTTGATTCATTGTGTTGCCCAATTTTTACTTAAATTATATGATTATTTTTTAATGTATTCAATGAGGTTTCTGTCTTTCTTTACAGTTTAAAGAAAAATTGCTCTAAATTTCGGTCAAGTCTGCTTTTTGTTGTTCGATTTTTCAAACGTAAATCTCAACTAAAATATCCTGATTTATCTGTTCCGCAAATGCGGAAATTAAAGGAAGGACGTCGTTCCAAGCCAAATTTCCTAAACCGCAACCTATTTTTGGAAAGGCGATAGATTTGATATTGTATCGATCGATGGCTAACTTTAATTTATTCAAACCGGCAATAATATATTCTATCTTTGAACTTTCCTTCCAATGAGTTTTTGTAGGAAAGTTAACAATGGCTTTTCCATATTCCGGAACGATCAAAATTTTTCCGATTTCTAAAGAGCCGTTTTCGCAACATTTGCGATACCTAGCAAAATTTAAAGGAAAGCGTTTTTTAAATTCTAGGGCAAGTCCTTTACCCATAACGCCCATGGTATTAACCGGATTAATCAAAAAGTCGCATTTTGAAGCAAATATGTCGCCGTTTTCAATAAACTTAAGCATAACGCTTTCCTTATTTCGTTTTTATTCTTTGATCACAAACTCATAATCTATGACATCTGTTTTGCAAGAGCCGTGCGATGAGGTAAATGGAGGAAGCGGCGGTTTTTTAAATGGGGGAAAAGGAGGATTTCCATCAAGAAAAATAATATTATCATCATCCTCGTCATTCCTTAAGGCTTTTTCACATTTTTCTACATAAGTTAAAAAGCACATTGTAGAAAAAGCTGCACCGAATATGACTAAAATAGCCGCTACGGTAGTGCTTTCCACGTAAAGCGCAGAAAGTATGGGAACCACACCTATCGTAGAAAGCACAACCGCTTGTTGCCCAGAAAGCTTGTCAAAAAACATGTTTTCTCCTTCAATTTTTAATCATCATCTTCCGGAAAGTCGCCTTCCGGATCAATGTCGTAAAACTTTTCTTCGATAAGGACTTGCCCTTCAAAAACTTTGATAAGAAATATACCACGGCAAAGAAAGCGATCGCCGCATTCAAATTCCTTATAAAAAATTTCAATTTCTATTCCGGGCATAGCAAGTAAATGTTCTTTTAGCGCGCCTGAGCCGAACCAACGAATATTATTAATGTATGTGCTGTATCCTTCGGCATTGAACGTTAAAGTAACTTTATCTAAATCATCTTTTTTAATCGCCTCAAAGAGCGTAGGAAATTCTGTGAAAAATGCTTTATTTTTACTTAAAAGTAGCGCCAAGCCTTTTAGCCAAAAAATTCTATCTTCATTACCAGCATCAGTGTTTTTGAAATTAAAAACGTATTGCCCGTAATCTTGAGTGCTATTTATCATTTTATTCTCCTTTATAAAAAACTTCGCCTAGGACGCTTTAAAATGCGGTAAGGAAAGGGAAGTCCGCGCCTCTCTTTCCTTTCATACCGCGCCTAAGATAAATATTTAAGCTATTTTTAAGCCTTATCATTTATCAAATTGAATCCCCAGCTGTGTTTTGCAAGAGCCATATCGATTAGCCAAAATTCATCGTAATAATCTAATAGAAAATCTACTGAATAAACGCCGGAAACTGAAATTGCGTCGTTATCAAGGATTGCTTTAATCTTATCTTTTAAAACGATCAAAAACTCTTGATACTTAGCCTCTCGCCTTTGTTTAGTAAGCTTAAAAACTTCTATTTGCTCAGGCGGTAATCTATTAGCAATGCTTTCATGCCAATAATCTACAATACCTAAAAGCTTTTTATCGTCAAAGTCCATGAAGGCACGATATTCGATATTAAGCGGCATAGATTCATAAATTCTTTCAGTTTGCGCAATTGGAATAAGCTCTTCAAAAACAACTTCGGCTGTTAAATCGCAATATAAGCACATAGAGGCGTAATAGATGTTTTTTAGATAAGGCGCAAACTGGCATTTGTCATAGACGATACAATTATAAAAATCGAATTTATTGGAAAACAAAGAGTTTTTCATGAAAATCGGAAATTTAAGTTTGCAATGGCTGCTTAAGTAATCATTGATTTTAAGTTCATCTTCTTTCCTTAAATTGCAATCTTCAGTAAGCAAAGAAAAGATTTCTTGAGGAAGCGTTAGCGTTTGAAAGATCGGACGTTTAACATCGCAATAGCTAAGCGCTTGATTAGAGATATTTTTAGCCCAGTTAGAATAAACATTTGGATTTTGCTCATCTTGTTTTAATATTTTTTCATAAAATTTCTCTGGGCTAAAGTCCTCTAAGTCAAATAAAGCTTCACTTTCAGTTTCTTTAACTAACATTTTCCGTTCCTTTCCATTCTGCTTTAAAATAATTGAAATTTATATAAAGACAGATTATTGCAATTACAGTTGCGGTAGAAGCAACGCAACAGGCTGTAAAAGTGTCTCCGGATTGAAAAAAAGTGTAAGCAAGCGCATAAGCAACGGCTACGCCTGCGAAGGTAAAAATATAATTAAGCAAAGTAAAAAGTGAAATAGACATTTTATTAAGCACATTCTCTCCTTTATTTCTTTATTTTTATTATTATATAGTAGTTTCGCTTAAAAATTGATAAAATAAGGAGCTAATCTAATTAAACTTCAATCGAACTAAGCGTTAAAATTCAATACATTTAAATTCAGAAAGAGGGCTTGCGGATTTTGTTTTACCGCTTTCCTTATTACCCTCAACTTCCTTATTATCGTTCGCATAAGCAAAAGTACACAAAGATATTTTATCGCAATTTTTATAAAATCTATTAATATAATCGTTGCTTCCTATATGCTTGCGTTCATCGAAATTCTTGATACAAACGTTCTTCGGAGAGGTAAAACGAGAGAAAGCTACGTAAAATTGTTCTTTTAAGAAAATTCCTGAGCAATCGACATACCCTTCGGAAAGCGTCATTCCTTGAGATTTATGGATCGTAATGGCATAACCGAGCTTGAACGGATATGCGGAAACGCTTAATAAAATTTCCTCTTTTAAGCCTCCGTTCTCTCGATCCGGAATGTATTTAATAAGCTTAAATGAGGTTTTACTTATCAAATATGTTTCTTGAGTGAAACTTGAGCGAATGACTAAGGTTTTATCGCTTTCGTTAATTTTCTCGATTACGCCTAGCTCTCCATTGAAATAGGAATCGTCGTAAGCGTTGGAGGTAAAAATGATTTTTGCACCCTTTTTAAAATAAAGTTCATGATCGATGTTGAGGTCATCAATAAATCTACCGATCGTAGCTTCATCTATATATGGAGCTTGATAATTTATTTGGGGAATGCTTTTGTATAAAGCTCCATCAACTTGTAGAAGCATCTGCGTATTATGAGCTTTAACATCGGCATTTAAGGAAAGTAGTTTGATCACATTTTCATCAACTTCATTCCTTTTTAATCCTTGAATAAACTCGAGCGTTTTTCTTGATGGCTCGCCTATTCTAACTTCTTTTTGCATGCCTGCAAATTCAAGATCAGAAGTTCTTTTGATTTCGGAAAGCTCAATAGTTTTTACATTAACCCAATTAGAACTTTCAAAAACAAAGTGAGAGGCATTGCCTTTACCGCTTACCGGAGGAAGTTGATACATATCTCCTACGAACAAAATCGGAATATCTGAATACCCTACAGCTGTAAGTCTGTCGAAAACCATATCCAAAACTTCCGCGCTCATCATCGAAACCTCATCGATTACGATAAAATCGCAATTTTTTAAAACGCTTTTGATACCGCTATAAAAGATATAAGAGGCTTTTTCCAAATCTATCTTTTTAGATTCTTGAATTTTAACTATAGATGATGAGGTATAAGCTTTTAATTCATCGATATTTTTGCAAATACTAAGTTTAAAAAATTTATGAACCGTAACCCCGCCGATTTGAGCAGCGGCAATGCCCGTAGTAGCTAAAATTACGGCTTTGCCGTTCTTTTGAAGTTGTTTAACGATATAACTTTTACCGGTGCCTCCCGGACCGGAAAGAAACACTCTTTTGTATTTCTTTAAATTGCTAATTGCGACGGAAGTGGAAAATTCGCTCATAATGCATTCCTTTTATGACTTGTTCCTATTCCTTCTAAATATTTATAAGGAAGCGAAGCAATTATTTTTGGGTGCATTCCTCTACAAAACATTAAAAGAAAGGCGCGGTATTCAAACGGAAGCATTAGATGAAGATCATCGATAATATAAATTTTCCCGTTCTTATTTGAATCTAAAGTAGCTGCACAGAGCACGATGAAGTTTATCATCGAAGGTGTGAAGTAATCGAAATCAAACGGACTAATGGTGTTTAGAAAGTTTGGTTTGGTTTTTAGATTTTCAATTTTGCGTCCGCCGATATGTAGAATATCTCTAAAACTATTTGCGATAATCGAAGTAAATTCGGTATTGGAAAATAGCTCTTTATGTAGATAAAAGTCACGATCGCAAAGAAGCGATTTGGATAGATTATCCGCTTTAATAAAGCGAACTTTGTTTTTAAAAGCTTCGGCAATTTCGCAATATTTCGTTTTAGAGAGGATTTCGCTTATTAGCGGCTTAAATTCGTAATTGTTCTCTTTTTGAAAGTTTTTAACTATGTTTTCTATCGCTTTATTCTCAAGGAAAGCAAAATCGCTATCTTTCCTTTCAAAAACTATTCCCCGCATTTTTGGAGTTATCATTTTGCTTAAGCTTTCGTAGCTTATTCGCCCTTCTACATCTATCTTAACGGAATAGTTAAAGTCTTTATTTTCACCTAAGCTGAAGCTAATAGAAAACTCTCTTTCATGTTTTAAAAAATGTTCTTGAATATGATCAAAGAAAACTTCATCATTTGCTAAAACTTCGCAAATACCTTTAAGGGCTAATAGATAAGAGGTCTTTCCTTGCATAGGCGTGCCTTCGATGAAATTAAAATCAGTATCTGCTATAAAGCTTTTCTCCTTATCTCCGAAATGATAGCACCCTTTACATTTAAAATTAGTGATTTTCATTTATTTCCTTTTCTTACTTCTAGGCGACATAGTATAAACATTGCCGGTAACTTTGATATCATCAAGCTCCGATGGCGAGCAATATGATCCATCTGCGAATTTTATTATAAAACAAGCGTCTTTTTCAAAATGTTCGACGAAGCCCTTTACGTTTTCTTGGGCATTAATATGAAACCCCGTAACAATATCGCCTTCGTAAATTTCTTTTCCTGAAATGTCTTTAAGTCCCGTAAAAAAGAGCAGTTTGGGGCAAAGTATTTCGTAAAACGAGGTTTCATCAAGCAAAATTGTTGCCGATCTTAATTCGCCTAGTAAAAAATTGAATTGGATTATCTCGTTTGGCTCAATTAGTCGCCTAGTGAGTTCATGATAAATTCTAGCCTTTAGCTTCATAATTCGTTCTCTCCTTTACTTGCTTATTTTTATTATTATATAGTAGTTTCGCTTAAAATATGCTTATTTTTGAATAATGATTATTTAATTGTAATTTAAGTGTTATTTTAAGGTTAGGAATTTATAAATTATGAATTTTGATGAGGTTTTAGCAAGCGCGGTATCAGAAGGAAAGGGGATTTAGACCCTTCCTGTGGACGGAAAAGTTATTTCTGCTCTTCAAAAATTTAATAAAAATTAAAGTGGGGGTGATATAATTTGCTCAATGAAGTAGGTTTTTATCCCGTTGGGATTTGAAATTATTGTTTTAAAGGTTTCAAAATTCTACTTCATTTTACCCTGTTGGGGTTTAAAATTGTTATTTAAAATATTATTATCCCTCTTGTGGGGTTTGAAACTTCGCATTAGAATTGCTTTGTTTTTTCAAAAAGTGCTTCAAATATCGCTAAAATTGGGTTTATGGCAAATAGAGAGGGATTAATTCCCTTCCCCATTGTTTTTAATAATAATATTGCCGCTCATAGTTTTGATATTGCCTAAGCAATTACCTTGAACGACAATGTTGCCTGATTTGCCATCTATATTCGTCGTATTCCCTTTTACGATTATATTGCCGCTAGAAGCAAATACATCATTCGCATCACCATGAATTGTAACGGAGCCTTCCCCTATAACATTTAGATTGCCGGCATTGCCTTTAATTTCAATATTGACGCTAGAACCATTTTGATTACTATCGCTAACAATATTAACATCCTCTTGGCGCCTTCCAAATATCCTAGAAAACCAACAAGAGTTATTTTTGCTTTTTTCAGGATTTCCCTTGGAAGTTCTAATAATAAGCTCGTCCTCATCATTAAGTTCAAAAACTTTCTTTCCGTTAATAAAAATTTCCATTTAAGTCCCTTATATTAGATTTCTTTTATAAATTCAAAACTAGATAAAAACGCTTCTGCGCTTTCAACGCATCTCATAGTCGCTTGAATGCCGCAACATTCGCAAGGTAAAGTTTTGAGGCATTTAGTAAGTCCCGAACTTGTTACCAGAAAGATCGTTCCTTCTTTAAATATAGCTAGCTGCGTTGAGGTTTCGTGCTTGCTTCTAACAAGTAAACCTTTCCAATCAGAAACCTTTTTAGGGGGTTTAATAACTTCGTATTTTTTATTCATTTTTTCTCCTTTTTAAGAATTATCTTTTAGGTTTTGAAAATAAGCTTCGCCTTTTTCTCTCAAAGCTTTCGAAGCGTTCGCTTGTGCGAAAATATCAGACAATCCATAGGCTACCGCTTCTTCGGCACAAATTGCACCATCCTCGGTGCCGTCGTCTAAATATATATATATTTTGTAAAGCTCGTCAAGAAGCAGTTTTATGCTTTCAAAGTCATTGTTTTTAGCCATTACTTCCATTTTTATTCCTCCTTATCTTTTATTTTTATTATTATATAATAGTTTCTCTTAAAATATGCTAAAAATAACTATTTGATGAGGTTAATTTTTAGGCCTGTGTGAAAACCGTATTGTGTTTTTAACCTTTATTTTGTTAAAATATCTATGTTAAAAGTAGCACAATAAAGGCGGAAAAGGGTAACTTCTAAGATAGAGCTTGAAAACATAGAACAATTTTTATTGAAAGTTTAAGAGATAAACCAAGTGCGCCGCTACTTGTGGCATAGAGTCAAAAAATAGGAAAGGACATAAATGGCAAGTAAATCATTAAACACTGCCAAAAAGGATAAATTTGATGAGTTTTACACAAAGCTCACAGATATAGAAAAAGAACTAATGCACTATAAAAAGCATTTTAAAGATAAAGTTGTCTTTTGTAATTGCGATGACCCTGAGATTAGTAATTTTTACTTCTATTTTGCAAAGAATTTTGAACATTTAGGTCTTAAAAAACTCATCTCAACTCACTTTGAAAGTTCAAAGCCTAGCTACAAGCTTGAAATAGTCAAAGATACAAATAGTGACGGCAAGATAGATGAGTTAGATACTATCAAAACACCACTTAAACAAAATGGCGATTTTAGAAGTAATGAAGCCGTAGAGTTACTAAAAGAAGCTGATATTGTCGTAACTAATCCACCATTTTCACTTCTTAGAGAGTATATCAAACAACTTTTTGACTATGACAAAAAATTCCTAATTATCGCAAATATAAATCTTGCAACTTGCAAAGAAATTTTCCCACTTATCAAAGAAAACAAAATGTGGCTAGGCTACAAAAGTGGCTCACAAGAGTTCTTAGTGCCTGAGGGCTATAATAGAAATAATACCTATGTAGCGGGGGAACAAAAGTTAGCTAAATTTGGTAACATTTGTTGGCTAACAAATTTAGACATTGATAAACGCCACGAACTACTACCGCTTTATAAAGCCTACAACGAAACAGACTATCCAAAATATGATAATTACCACGCCATAGAAGTTAAAAAAGTATCTGAAATACCACTTGATTTTAACGGCGTTATGGGCGTGCCTATAACATTTTTATACAAACATAATCCAAAGCAATTTGAAATAATAAATCTTGATAGATATGTTGATGATAGCCCACACTATGGCAAACGCTTTGATATAAATGGTAAAGAAACTTACGCAAGGATAATGATAAGGCGAGTATCAAATGATAACAATTGATGACTGCATAAATACTGAATTTTATATTGAGCGAATTTGGATTTTCCAAAATTCAAAAAGATTTTTTGGACTTGTAAAATCAAAGATGAAGCAAGAAAACCGATAGACATAATTGAATATTTAAAGGGGCTAGTATGAACATAGAACTAAAAGAATTTATCATACGAGATATAGCCAATGGCTATATAAACGATAATGAAAACGGCGTAGTAGGCTTTGATAAAAAGCTAAATATCCGTCCACAATACCAAAGAGAATTTGTATATGATGATGATAAGCGAAACGCTGTGATAAATACTATACGCAAAGGCTTTCCGCTAAATGTGATGTATTGGGCTAAGACTGATAATGGCGAATATGAGCTAATGGACGGACAGCAAAGGACTATCTCTTTTTGTTCGTATATAAATGGCGATTTTTCGCTAAATCATCAGTATTTTTTCAACCTTGAAAAAGATGAGCAAGAGCAAATTTTAAACTACAAACTCTTTATTTATGTTTGCGATGGCACGGACAAAGAAAAGCTTGATTGGTTTAAAATCATCAATATAGCGGGTATGAAACTAACCGACCAAGAGCTAAGAAATGCCGTATATACAGGTGAGTGGCTGACAAATGCAAAAACCTACTTCTCAAAGACAGCTTGCCCTGCCTATGCTGTCGCAAATAAATATATGAATGGAAAACCTATAAGACAAGAGTATTTAGAAAAAGCATTAGAATGGATAAGTAATGGAAAAGATGTGTGCGAATATATGGCAGCTCATCAGCACGATACAAACGCAAACGAATTATGGCTATATTTTCAAAGCGTTATAAATTGGGTTGCGATAACATTTCCAAATACAACAAAAGAGATGAAAGGTATAGAGTGGGGATTACTCTATAATGAGTTTAAAGACAAGCCACTAGACCCCAAAAAGCTACAAGATGAAATCTTAAAGCTTTATGCTGATGATGAAGTAAATAATAAAAAAGGCATATACTACTATGTGCTAAATAGAAACGAAAAACATCTAAATTTAAGAGAATTTAGCGATAGTGTAAAAAATGCAACTTACCAAAAGCAAAATGGTATTTGCGTAAAATGTGGTAGGAAATTTGAACTAAAAGATATGCAAGCCGACCATATCGCGCCATGGTCTAAGGGCGGCAAAACAAATGCCCAAAATTGTCAAATGCTCTGTGCAAATTGCAACAGAACAAAATCGGATAAGTAGCTAATTTTATAGTGCCATTTTTGGCACTATATATTTTTTTGTTATGTGGAATTTTGTTTTGTAGCTTTGTTTTCGGGAATTTTTTAAGCGGTATAAGAAAGGAAAGACAATCTATCTTTCCTTTCAAAAGCTTTATCCTGCTAATTCGCCAAATTGCTGTTCCCAGTCATCTGCCGAGCCGAATTCCCAGCCAATGAAGTTTGACTTATTAAAGTCATCTACGGCTTCGTAAACTTTGGTTATATCAACATCGTTATCTTGTACTTTAAGCACATATATGCTACGAGCAACAAAGCCCTCGCCCTCTTCGTATTCTTTAAAGGATATGTCAATTTGTAAGCCTTTCATCTTTAAAAGATGAGTTTTTAAATCATCGCTTGTTTTAAACCATTCCACATTATTGTCATAAGTCCAGCGTCCTGCTCCGAAAAATCTCAAAATTTGCATGTTTTGTTCAATTTCGGTTAGTTCGTCGATCCCTAAGAAATAGGTTCCGTATTCTACATCTTTACTTAAAAGATCGCTAAACTGTTTAAGCCAAGTAAGTTGTTCGTTTGCGCTTGTTCCGGTATATTCGAATTCAAATGTGTAATCGCCATACACTGTTGAAATATTTGCCATTTTGTTCTCCTTGATTTTAAAATTTATGCGGTAAGTGAAAGGAAAGAGAGCTTTCCTTTCACTAATCTTGTGCTTATTATCCGCGATCAAACAGCTCATCATATCCTGCGGCTGATCCAAATCCCCATTCAACGAAATTCTTTTCGTTAAGTTCATCCTCTTCTATGTCAGTATCATCTACAAAAACCTCTTTGTTTGCAACTCGAACGACGTAGTTTCCTCTTGAAACGAAATTGCCTCCGGGCTCATACTCTTTATAAAATATATCGATTCTTAAACCATCCATTGAAAGCATAAGTTCTTTAAGCTTATCAAATGACCGAAACCAATCGATATTATTTCGGTAAGTCCAACGTCCCGTTCCCTCAAAATCAAGCGAAACGCTTTCTGAAACATCATCTACCGAAATATCCAAAAGGGAGGGAAAGTAAGTATCATAAGCGGCTTGATCATATAACAATACGCCTAACATTTTAAGCCATGCTAACCTATCTTCGTTACTAGCTTTAACATCTTTAAAATCAAAGTCGTAAGTTCCGTAAGCTGTTGATGAGTTTGCCATTTTGTTCCTCCTATCTTTTCTAAATTTAGATCATAATTATACTATAATTCCACTTAAAATATGATTATAATAATGTTATTTATATATGAAATTTTTATTGAAAAATATCCGTATTTTAGGTGTATTTAAGCAAAACTATAATATAATTGTAAAATGGGAAAATATGCCATTTTAACGGCGCCCAAATTTCTTTAAAAACAAGGAGAGAAAAGATGAGCGGAAGTCAGGTGTTTGCGGTTTTGGTTTTTGCAATAGTTGCTTATATAGCGAGCTCAATGTTCGGAAGCTACTTAAAGTATAAAAACGAAGTGGAGCGTATTAAGGCGCAGCAGGAGCTAAATGTGTTAATCGATAAAAGATTAAGTAAATTAGTGGATATAGAGGAGGATAGCGTAAAGGCTATGCAAACTATGTCTAAGAGAATTATGGAGCTTCAAGATGAGGTTGAACGACAAAATAAGATCATAAATAAAGAGCTAATGAAGCGTAGCACTCAATAATGTTTTTTAAAGAAAGGAAAGTCTCCTTTCCTTTCATACCGCGCTCTTGGGTAGCTTTCTAATCAAAAACAAGCTAATAAATCTTAACAATCTTTCTTCCCATAAAATATAAGCTCTTTTAACGGCTCTTTAATCAGAACTTCTTGCATATTGGATTTAAACTTTCTATGATTTCTTTCAAAAATAAAACATTTACCAAAGTGCTTTTCAAATAGAGTGCGTATAGCTTCTACGCTCATGATTCCTTCAGTTGAGTAACTCATATAAACATGCTTAAATTTGGCATTTGCTAAAATATCTGATAAAGCGTTCTCGGCAGTTGATTTTTTGCAATAATCACTTTTCTTATTAGGCTCGCTTCTTTGTCCTGATATACCGGTGTGTGGATGGTTGTCGCATAGAGCTATCGTTTCTAAGACATGGTAGTTTTGGGGGTATTGTCTATTATTGTAAGGCGGATCAAGATATAAAATATCGCCCGATATCTCCTTAATAAGCTCATTAGCGTTTCTTTGATAGACACGCCCAAGAGGTCCTTTAGCTATTGGGAGCAAAGAGAATTTTAAAGGTTTTATAGCGGAAGGCTTAAATTTTTTTAAATAGGCTCCATAGACGGAAGTGGTATTGGCAAGCCGATCTATATTACTAATAAGAGATGAAAGAAACCAAAAATACTCGTTTTGCGTTAAAACTTTGCTATCTTTCCAATATTCAATTTTCTGACGCATTGCGTCGCAAAGCATTCCATTTTCATTAGTAAAGAACATTCGCCCGGACTTGCCGATAGGACAAAAGTTTTCTGAAATTATTCCGTGGATGCCGCTTAAGTTATTTAACTCTGAAACTAAAGCCTTAATTTTTTCGTTTAGCTCAATGGTTTTTTCGTTGTTTTCGATGAGGTATTTGCCTATTACGTAACTGTAGCTCATAAGATCATTAGAAATTACGTCGTAACCCAATTCTTTAAATGTCTTTCCTACAATATGCGTCCCTCCGAATAAGTCGCAAAAGGAAAGATTGGCATTGCCGCTCCCTGTATTCCAAACGGTTGATACTATAAAATCTAAGATTGGGCGTTTTGAGCCAATATAGCTCAACACTACTTTCTCGTTTTTATTTTCAAAAATCGGTTCTCCGAATAGATTTCTTTCCAAAATATTGTCCTTTATTTTCTAAAAATTGTTTTTGTTTTGCGGTATGGAAGGAAAGCGGCTAGGCTTAGCTTTCCTCTTTGATCTCTTTTACGCTTAAAAGGTAATTAAGAACGTTTTTGCCGCCGGGCTTTCTTTGCATACGAACAACTTTACTTACGATTTGAAATATCTTTCCGTCGCGTTTGACGAATGACTCGTTGCGAATATAATCGCTCGCTAAATATTGGCTTTTAAAAGCATAAAACAATCTAATAATCTTATCGTGATTTTCATATTCTTCGCTACATTCCGCGTTTAAATTCTTTAAGATCAGATATAAAGCCAAGTCGTCTGCAAGCAAGGCTTTGTCGTCGTTATTATCCTCGGAAATTTCATTTAATTCGCACACATCGTAAATAAATTCGGCTACTATTTTTCTACGCAATTCAATAGGCGTTTGCCTGCCAACTACCCATTTATATCCGGGCAGTTGAGGATAAAACATTTCTCGAAACTCATCTGTATCATCTTCGTCATGGGGAATGATAACATCGTCGTTAATTATAAAATCCATTTAAATGCTCCCTTTCCGTTCAAGTTGATTATATATTTATGGCGTTAGGTTCTTCGTTTGTTGCATTTGTTGTCTTATTTTCCTTTACCGCAACCTCAGCAAACTGATCATTTTTGGTATCGATTTCGTCGTTAAGCGTATTTTCGTTTGTATCGGAAATAGCGAGATTATCATTATCTAAAGGCGCGTTCTCATTAAAGCAAGGGGAATTTGTTACTATTAGATCATCAAATAGCCCCGCCCTATTTCTATCAAAGGCTTGTAGTTTTTTAAAGGCTTTTCCGTTCTCCGGTAGTAACAAGGCCGTTTCGCTTCTATGTAAAACTATGCCGTAAGAGCCTAATAGCTTTCCGTTAATAATAAAGCCGTTTATAAGAAGCTTAGAGAAGTTCCAAGCGGGAATTGCAATACAAATATCAAGTTTATCAGATCGAAGCATTATGCCGCGTTTAAAGCATCCTATTACTACACAAGGATCGCCATCCTCATCAAGAGGTACTTTATCTATTATTCTCCAATCATTAACAGGAAAAACCTTGTATTTTCTTTTCTTATATTGAATTATCGTTCTGTAGTATTTTTCGTGAGCTTGACCTTTGAGAAAATTTAGGATTTCTTTGTCTAGTTCCTCTCCGTCAAAATTGCCGTCTTGATTTTGAATCAAGAACTTTCCGCCGGAACGGACCTTGTTGAAAGGAAAGATAAAGTTTAAAAGCTTTTCCCAGAAAAGATCAGAAGCTTGAATTTCGTTTTTTGGAAAGTAGAAGTTAAAGCCGCCCTCTTTGGTTTCGGACGCGGTAAGGGCAAAAGCTAATCTGTTGAGGTTTTGTTCGTTTATGCGCTCAAAAGAATAGATCATAGGAAGCGAAATAGAATCCTTTACTTCAAACGCTTGTTCCGGTGCATACATAAATCTATCATCGGAAGGATCGTAAAACATATAAAGCTTTCCTTCTTTTTCGATATCTCTTTTAAGTCTAAGAACAAATTGGTTTTCTTCGTTATTTTCGGCTTCATCATTTGTTTGAAGTAGAGCGATTTCTACTCTGTCGCATTTAAAATCACTCATTACGAAAACTAAAGAAACGTCTGCTTGATAATGAGTTAAGGGAGGTTTAAAAGCGTCGTCTTTCAGATCGGCTTGTTTGAATTCGTTCCAATTTGGGACGAGAATATTGTAGGATTGTCCAATCGCTAAAGAGGATTTGTCTAACACGGGGCTTTCCTTTTTTATAATTTATTTCGGAAAGTATAACTAAAGTTTTCTTTAAAAAAGATAATATATAACTTATGTTTTAAGAAAAACTACAAAATAATTACTTTTTAAAGTTTTTCGTAATAATTTGGAGAATATCTTGCGTGCGCTGATCCATCTCTTTCTTAATTTCGGGCGTTGCTAAGCCGTAGTAGTAGAAGCAAGAGATTAAGCAAAGCATAAGCAAAATGCCACGGAGAAATTTTACGAAAAAACTTAATAGAAGGAAGGATAGCGTAATAGCTATGGCATAAAAGCCGAATGTACCTAATTGAGATATTATCTGTTGCATTGCATTCCTTTTTTCGATGAGGTCAGACGAATGATAGCAGGTTTTTGCTAACTATCTAAGAACTTTCTTTAAAGCTTTAAACCTAAGTTCTTTAAATATTTAAGCCACCAAGTTAAAACCGCTCGCGTATTTTTAAGGTTATCTTTCTCATAAGTTTGCTTCCGCAATAACAAAGTTCGTTCTATAACGTGCTCGGAAAATCCGTTAATCGTCATTTCTTCAAAGCAGAATGTTCCTAATATCTTTTTAAAAGATTGAACGACAAAATATTCCTGTCCGTTTGAAGGCTTATACCCCTCCAAAGCTTTACTTAACGTCGCGTCAGATAATGCTTTGCCGCTAGCGTTTGGAAATAGAAGCTTGTTGCCACTGTTATGATTTATTATTTTAGTAAGCCAATCGCCAACTTCTTTCGGTATGCCCAATGATTTATTATACCTTAAAGCGCGCAAGTAATACTCTCCAAATTCGTCTTTCTGTAAACTGTCGGAAGTCATATTGCGAATATCCGCGCTAAATAAACCCGTTAAAAGTGCGAGAGTGATCGCATTTCTAACGGATTGATTTTGTTTATAGCTGGTGCAAAACTCTATTAATACTTTCAAATCTTCGTCGCTATTTATGTATGGGTATTCTACCAGCTTCGGAATGTTATATAGCTCGGAAATAGGATAGCATAATGGGTTCCTCACTAACACTTCTCTAGCAAGAGCAAGCTCAAGAATATGTTTAGCTAAATAGAAACTTTGTGATAGTGTTGCATATTTTTTCTCATTATAAAGCTTATCAAAAATAGGCAAGAAATCTGACGTAGTAAGCTTTCTTATGTCTTTATCGCAAAGTTTTTGGAACTTTGATTTGAATATCTTGTTCCATTTTTTAAATGTGCTTTTAGAAATGGTATGGTTACTTGCGCAAAATATATTAAACATTTCAGCAAAGCTAGTTATCGATGTCTTTGCGGTTTTGTTAAGCTTAGCCATTTCTTGCTTAGCTTTATGGCAAGCTTCGGCATAGCTTATTTCATTTACGTTACCGAGCGACTTAATAAGCTTACCGCTCTTTTGATAGTGGTAGCACTTAGAGATATTCCCCGTTCTGGGAAGGCGATAAATTTTTAGAGCCATATAATTTGGATTTAAAACCTCAACGAGAGATTGCTTGTCGTTCGGTAAAACATAATCTTTTATTACTTTATCTGGATCAGTATTAAATAATGGATCGTTTTTTAATTTATAGCGTTTTCTTGTTGTGTTATTTTGAAGCATTGGTTTTATCCTTTATCTTCTTTATCTATGCCCTTTTGGTTTAATAATGAATTATATAGCTTTTCTTAGCAATTTGCTAACTGCGCTTAGTTTGTCAAGTTTGATTTGAAACGCGGTATCGGAAGGAAGGGAACGCTGATGAGGTGTATATAAGAGCTTTCTAAAAGAAAGATAAAGTAAGCCCCGAAAGGAACGGGAGCTTACTTTAAATATAGAATTAAACATATTGTGGAGCGAACTGATATTGTTCATTTCCAAACTCTTGGATAATTCCAAAATCCAAAAGTCTAAGTATTAGAGTTTTGGCGTTAATCCCGAACTTATCGCAAAGGATGGGCGGGATTTTCGCTTGCTCTATACAATCGGCAATATCCTTTTCATTAAACACCACCATGGAAGCCATAATATCGAATAACGAATCGTTTAAAGCCGAAATTGACCTAATGTTTGGACTTGGGGCATTATCATATACGTTTTCGTAAAGAAAATGCGTAAATGATTCATACCAACTCGGATCGTCATACATGCTCTCCGTGTAGCCGCTCATATCATTGGAGGAATATGGATAGCCATATTCTCCATCATACGAGTAGGTTGATTTTGTGCTAGCCAAATCTTTTTTAAATTCTTCTTCGTCATCGTAATCTAACGCGCATTTAAGATTCCAAGAGGAAAAATCAGCTTTTTTAACTTCAGGAAGATCTATAGTTAAAATCTTGCAAAGCTTATCGAAGTAAGGCTCTAAAGTCTTAGTTTTAGCTCTGTTCTTATAACTATGGATTACATCCTTAGTCGGTAAGCAAAAAGAAAAGCCGCAAAGCCCTGCGTGATTAACGGCATCCGTATCATCACAAACGCGATCGCCCGTAAAGAAGCAATCGTCTAGTTCTTTTTGCATAAGCTTTAAAACGCCAAAATTGGGTCTGTCATATTCCAAAGAACCGGACATTCCCCAACCTTCGTTCGTTACGTCGAGGTTAATAAAGAAGGTGTCGGAAAGCTTTTCTTTATTCTCTTGAATAAAGTTAGAAGCTCCGATAAAACCAACTTCCTCTCCTTCCGATAGAAAGAGAGTAACGTTAGGTATCTTTCCTTCATTAAAGAGCTTAACGAAAGCGAGTAGCGCTATTGCGTCGCAAATGGTATTATCCAAAGCTCCTACAATAAGTTCCTCGCCTTTTTTATTCGTTTTAAGCTCATAGACTTGACGCGGCTCTGAGGAAAAGCCCCGTCTAAATAACGGGATTAAATCCATGTGAGCCATTAAAATCTTTTCAGGGCTAGGCTGTTCGTTCGCGAATAAGCCTTGGCCCGGAATGTAGCGGCTAGGAATGCCGTTTTCTAAGAGGAAGGTTTTAATTTCCTCTACCTTAGCGCCGCCCTCGCCGTCTTTTAGCGGAAGGGCAATGCGGCTAAACAATTCAATGATTTTATCTTTCATTTATTTTCCTTTCTTTAGCAGAGCTTCGCTTTTTTCAGAAAGATAAATCTTTCCTTTAGAGTTTTGCATAGCTAAAACAAAAAACCTACCGCAATCGGTATAAACTTGACTTGCTGAGATTGGGGCAATGCCTCTTTGAAGCCTTGAAACCCTTTCTCCGCTTGGACAAAGCTCACTAATTTCTTTCTTAACGGCTTCATCACAATCGTTCTCGCTAAGTCTGTTTAAAAGATTGTAGTTTCCTAGCCCTTCAGGTAACGTAGTGCCGCTAGCGCCGGTAATAACGCTGCGAATATCCAAATCTTCCGTTTTGGTTTCGATTAGTGCTATGGCGGCCTGTAGGAAGCACTTCATTATTTTAGGGCTTTGTGAGGCGGAACGAGATAGCATTTCGATTGAATCGAAAGCAGCTAAATGTTTTTCCTCTGCATCGATCCACAAGAATGTTTGAGCATAGACTTTGCCATCTTTACGAACGGCGATAAAGGAACAATTCTTTTCTATATATCCAGCTGCTACACAACTTCTTGCGTGATTTTCAATGGCTTGGCAGCAATCGGTTGCGTTGCCTAGCCATAAACCTGAGGCGTCGTTCTCGGTGTCTATAATTTCCCAAGAATATTCGCCGACTTTGCCTTTTAGCAAAGGAACTATTTTATCTTTAGCCCTTTGCCGCCAAATGGAATGAGCTGTTTGCAAAATATGCAACTTAATCCCAGAGTAGTAGTCATTTATAACTTTCAAATCTCTAGGAGAGATTTTATTCATTACAAATTGCATAAACTCCGGGTTGCTCATAAAGTAATCTTGAAACTCTTTGCTCATCAAAGCTTGTATCAAATAATTTGAGGCTTCAATGTTTTTGAGTTTCTTGATAAACTCGGGCGATATGTTCCCAAGGATAGACGCGCAACGACTAAGCGTTATGGCGTTTTCTAATTTTTGATCCGGTAGGATCGAAAGATATGTATTAATCGTATCTTTATTCGCGACTTTAACATCGTTTCCTAAGATAGCGTCATATACATACGCCTTGCCAAAAACTTCTATCGGTAGCTCTAATAATAGATCGCCAAAGCTTTCTATTAATACGGCGGCTTTCCATTGAAGTATCGGTGATAGTCTAGCTATCTGTTTTGAGCCGAAAAGCTTTTCGATAACCGGCAATAAAGCGGGCGTAAACTTCTCGGGATTAACAAATAGCATACACAGAGATTGCGGAGTAACGCCGCGGATTTTTCTCCATTTAGCGCCTCTTTCGTTTAGCTCATCAGTCAAATCTTGTATCTTAATTTCCCTAGATTTAGAAAAGTAAGGAAAGAGATATGGATTTTCCAAGAAAAACTCTTGAGATTTAAAATCCGCTTTTAAATCTGACTTTTGAGATAAGCGTTTTAGGATATAGAAAAAAGCTTCTGGAAGCGTATTGCTTAAAGCTTCTTCATTCAGCACCTCATAACTAATAGTATTCCAATCGATGGCGTCGCTTTCGTTATCAAAATAACTGCGGCTCCAATCGGTTTGCGGAACATAATAGTTAAAAGCCCAAAATAAACCGGGCAATCTTTCAAGTCCTTCGGCACCATAGGTGTTAAGGAACTTTTTGACAAACTTCGGTTTAATACCGAGAGTGTCATCCTCAATATCGGTTTCGAGATGAATCGTCCTTCCTCCTAAAGTTGGATAAACGAAACTATAATCGGCAAAAAGCTGATTAATGTCAAAACCTTTAACTTCCTTTTGTTCTTTATAGCTGGCGAACATTAGTTCCGATACTATGTTGAATAGGTAGTTGAGGAGTTTTTCTGAAGGCGTATTTCCTTCATACGGGGTAAGCACTTTAATTAGTGCATCTGAAAACCCAAAAGACGTTAGCTTGGAAAGCCAATACTTTTGAGTTTTTTTTCTCAAAAGTGTTTGTCGTAGCATTTTTGCTCCTTGATAAAAAAAATTAATCTAACCGCAAAGCGATTAAATTTGAGGAATTATATCTAATAAGAAATAAAAGCTTGATTATGTTAAATACTAAAAGGTTGATTGAAAAAGGATTTTTGAATAAAATCCCGTAACAATTTAATTGAAAGGGGTTTGCAAGTCAATTACTCGGCAATAAACTTGCCGAGCTTGATTGACCAGACTAAGGTTAGCTAGCTAAGTCATAGCTTAAACTACGATAGATAAGTTATCATACCTACGAATGCTTCTCCAGTTCGT
>ERZ773049.613-NODE-613-length-21749-cov-4.259334_pt1 | contig 21749 bp, 15 predicted proteins | sample MGYA00580633_ERZ773049 | MGnify/ENA primary metagenome ERZ773049 (study PRJEB29015, sample SAMEA2737991) | human oral metagenome | biome: human oral; feature: human-associated habitat; material: dental | place: China | collected 2066 ...
TTTTAAGTGATTTGCTATTGTTGTTTAGCGGGTGCAAAGATAAAAGAAAAGTTTGTAATTGCCAAACTTTTCTCTTACTTTTTTGTCATTTTTATTTGGCTGGAGTCTGAGGCATTTGCGGAACCTGCTGGCTTGCACCAAATCCCTGTGTATTGGTCGGATTTGTGGTCTGTGTTTCTGTAGCGCTTCTCTCCATGACACTTTGCTCTGTTGATGCTTGTGGAGCCACATAAGCGCATGCTATGCTGAGGATTACCATTGCAATAGCCACCCCCCATGTTGTTTTTTCCACCACATTGGTTGTCTTGCGAACGCCCATAATGGCATTAGATGATGAAAAGTTTGAAGCCAAACCTCCCCCTTTTGATTCTTGAATCAGCACGACGAGTATCATCAAGATGGCCGCCAAGACAATCAATACTACGAATAATGTGTAAGTCATTTCTTTATTATTTGTTTTTATTGTTTATAATCAATTTCTCTAAGAAACGTATTTGGTCTGCAAAGTAAGCATTTTTTTTTGGATTATTCAAATTTAAACGCTTAATAATTTCCAAAGCTTTCTCATACCGTCCCTGTTTAATATAAATGCGCGCCAGCGTCTCTGTGAAATAGTCTTTATCTTCCTCGGTTTCTGCTTCGGTGTTTGAATGGTCTATGGCTTCTGCTGCGGGAGCCTCTTCTACCTCGGCGTTGGGCGTTTGCTCAACAACCTCGGCAACGGGTACTTCTTCTACTGCGGGTGTTTCAACCACGGCGTTTTCAGCAACAACCTTAACAGGAACAACTATTTCCACCTCTTTATGGAAGTGAACAACAGCCTCGAAATCGCCAACACGCTTAATATCGCGCATGGTGATAATCTTCCTGTCTACCTCGATACCTTGTTTCTTCAATTCTTCGGCAACGGTGGCTGCGTTAACCGAGCCGTATGTTGCGCCAGTTGCAGAAACCTTGGCCTCGATAACAAGTGCCACGCCTTCGAGTGCTTTCGCTTTCTTTTCGGCCTCGGCCTTGATAGCAGCAAGCTTGTGTGCTTGTTGTTTCAAGTTCTCGGCGAGAACCTTCTTAGCCGACTCGGAAGCAATAACAGCCTTGCCCGTAGGGATGAGATAGTTACGGCCATAGCCGCTTTTTACGTTTACAATATCGTTCTTATAACCTAGTCCGATAATGTCTTCTTTAAGTATTAATTCCATTCTGTTCCTCCTCTTTCTTATTTCATCAAATCGGTTACATAAGGAAGCAACGCTATTTGGCGTGCGCGCTTGATGGCTTGTGCCACGCGGCGTTGGTATTTGAGCGAAGTGCCTGTGATGCGACGGGGCAAAATCTTACCCTGCTCGTTAAGGAACTTCTTGAGGAACTCGGGATCCTTATAGTCGATGTATTTGATACCGCTCTTCTTGAAACGGCAATATTTCTTCTTTTTGGTGTCCACCGAGGGTGGGGTCAAATAGCGAATTTCTGATTGCTTGTCTGCCATGTTTAAGCCTCCTCTAATTTTTTAGTCCACTTGTGCTTTCTCTTCTCGGCGTATTGTACTGCGTACTTGTCGAGTTTCACTACCATGTGACGGATAACTTTCTCGTCACGGCGATAGCCTGTTTCGAGCGATTTAATCACTTCTGGCTCGGCCTTGAACTCCAACAGACAATAGAAGCCTGTTGATTTCTTCTGAATAGCATAAGCCATTTTTTTCAATCCCCAGGCCTCTTCGTTCACAATCTCGGCACCTTTATCGGTGAGGAGTTTCTTGAATTTAGCGACCGTTTCCTTCATCTGTTCATCAGACAAAACGGGAGTCAAAATGAAAACGGTTTCGTATTGATTCATACTGAAAATGTAATTAATAAATGTTATTTTGCAAATTGCGGTGCAAAGGTATTGATTTTTATTGATTTAACCAAACCTTTTTTGTAATTTTGTGTTCACATTAGATTGATTATGAGGAAATTTTATCCATATATCGGCCTTGCGTTGGTCTGCTTGGGCGTTATCATATTTATCGTTAGCTACTTTGCCAAGTGGACGCACAGCAACCTTCCACTCTTTATAGGACTGGTTTCGGTGGTGTGCGGTGCCGTGCTACATGTTGTTTGGCAAAAGAAGTCGAGCGAATATTAAACCAAAATTGGTCGTTAGACCGCATATCACATGCTTTATGTTGTTTTCATTGCTCCCTGTTCACCTTTTGTTTGCTTGTCGGCATCTTGCCTGTCTTATTCTTTTGACGTAGTCCACTACGCTTTCAAGAATAAGACAGACAATATGCTCAACAATACACAAAATCCGAACAGGCTCTAACAACCGATTTGGGTTAAACCCGCGTCACGTACGATGGGGTTAAAGCATACGCGTCAACGGGGCGCAGGCAGATTTGCCAAACGCCCCGTTAAAATGGAAAGCTAAGGTTAATTAAGTTACGTAAGTTTTTGAGTTTTCGGGTTTGTGAGTTATGAGTTTGCATGCCATCTCCTACTCTCCCCAAATAAAAAGCACATGAACTTATTATTGCAGAAGAACTTGAGAGCTTAAAAACTCACGAACTAGCTAGCCCACGAACCAACGAACTCAGAAACTTTTTGTTTATAGCCTACTCCACATCGGGGGTTATCAGCTTATAACCCTTACCGTGGATGTTGATGATTTCGATGTCTTCATCGTCTTTCAAATGCTTACGCAATTTCGTGATATACACGTCCATCGAGCGAGCATTGAAATAATTGTCGTCTATCCAAATAGTTTTCAGTGCGAAGTCGCGCTGCAAAATCTCGTTGGCGTGCGAACAAAGCAGAGCCAAGAGTTCGTTCTCCTTGGTGGTAAGCTTAGTTTGCTTGCCGCCAATGGTAAGCAATTGTTTCTGCGTGTCGAACAAGAACTTGCCTATATGATATAAGGTGTTTTCCTTATTCTTCTTTCCGCGAACGCGGCGCAGTATGGCCTCTACGCGGAAAACCAACTCTTCCATCGAGAAAGGCTTGGTGATATAGTCGTCTGCTCCAATCTTGAAACCTTCCAGAATGTCTTCTTTCAACGTCTTGGCCGTTAAGAAAACAATGGGTATTTCAGAGTTAGCCTGCCTTATCTCCTGTGCCAATGTAAAGCCATCCTTTTTAGGCATCATCACATCTAGCACACAAATATCAAACTTAGTTTTCAAAAAGGCCTTGTAGCCAGCCTCGCCGTCAGGACAAAGTTCAGCCATATAGCCCTTAGCCTGCAAGTACTCGCGAAGCAACATTCCCAAATTCTCATCATCCTCGCATAACAGGATTTTCAATTTCTCGTCCATAGTCTTTAATCTTTTATTATTGGTAATTTTATCGTAAACGTTGTTCCTTTGCCGTATTCGCTCTCTACGGAAATCTCACCTTTGTGTACATCTATTATCTTTTTTACGTAAGCGAGCCCCAAGCCGAAACCTTTCACGTTGTGAAGGTTGCCTGTATGAACACGGAAGAACTTCTCAAACACTTTCTTTAAATTATCTTTCTTTATGCCGATACCCGTATCTCGCACCGAAAGGTAAAGGTGGTCGTCATCGTTCCATGTGCGAAGGTAAATGTCTAGTGGGCCATCGGGTTTCTTATACTTCACTGCATTGTCCATCAAATTGAAGATGGCGTTTTGGAAGTGCATTTCATCTACATAGATGGTAGAGTCTATTGCCTCTATGTCTGTATATATCTTGCCACCCGTATGCTCAACTCTTAGCGTGAATGTGTGTGCAATATTCTCGACCATTTCGTTGAGGTCGAGCTGTTTCATGTTGAAGATGGCCTTCTTCTTGTCGAAGAGCGACATCTGCAAAACCTTCTCAACAAGGAACCGTAAACGTTTCGATTCGTCGTTTATAACGCCCCCCAGGTGTTTCATCATACTCTCGCTCTTAGTAACGCTGGTATCGTTGAGCATTTGGGCGGCAAGCGAAATGCTGCTGATGGGCGTCTTCAACTCGTGCGTCATGTTGTTGATAAAGTCGTTTCGCATCTCGGTGTATCGTTTCTGGCGGAAGATAACCACGATGGTGAAGATGAAAGTGACAAGCAACACCAAAGTGAATATAACCGAGGGGATAACAAAACGCACACTCGAATAGATGTAGCTGTTCATGTCGGGGAAGTGTATCTTCACCAATCCCATTTTAGAGGCGGGGTCGTTTCTGAACAACACCTGCGAGTAAGAATAGTCTTCGCCCTCTTCCGAATAGTCAGAACAGCGATAAATTTCTCTACCATCGGGCGTTGACACCGTGAAATGGTATTGCAGGTTTATGCCGTTGCTCATCAATTCGTTTTTAAGGTCCTGATCTAGCGACTTGAAGTTGATGCGCTCTTTCAGCGGACGCTCAGATGCTGAATAAAGAATGGTGTACACCACCTCGTCTAACAGCGCGCGTTGGTAAACATATCTGTTCTTCACCACCTCTTGCATGGCTTTAGATGCTTCCGAGAGCGAGTTCTTGTCGCTCCTCAAAATCATGGCCTTTGGCATTTGCGAGGGTTTGGTTGTAATGGTTTTCAGTTCGAAAGCCGTGTACATCATACCGCCCTTATCGCCAAGCGACAATTGGTGCGAACGCTGGTAAGAACCGTCGGGCAGGCCGTTGCGCCCACTTGCACTATCGTTTTGAAGTGCCTTATGCTCGGTTTCGTTAATGTCTTTTTCAAGATAGCGAAGCGTTTCGTTAAGTTCCATGTTACGCGACGCTTGATATAAAGCTCGATTTACAGACTCATCAAACTGCTCCTTCTTCATGTCCGCCATCTCCTGAATATACTTCAGCTGTACGAACAGAAGAGCAAGGAAAGAAGTTCCCATTATGATTGCTATTGTCCAAATCGTTCTTTTCTTCATATTTGCAAAATTAACTGGGCTAACGAAATAACACAACTCGAATGTTAAAAACGTTTCCCGTTTTCAAATACGTTAACGAAAAAGCCAGCGTGTATGCGAATATAGGCAATTAACTCTCAGTGCTTTCCTGGTAAAAAGGCGTTTTTCGAATGGTATCAATCCCCGACAGCCACATACTATGGCTGTCAGGGACTTAATTAATGATAAACCTAAACAAATTTACTCTTCTTCATTAGCCAACTCGGCTTCGTGTTCCTTAATCAGTTCTTGCTGTATTTCGTTCGGAACAAGCTCGTAGCTAGCAAACTTAGTGGTGAATGATGCGCGTCCGCCAGTAAGCGAACTCAACGATATAGAATAGTTAGACAGTTCCTTTAAGGGAATCTTAGCCATCAGCTTTTGGTATCCCGCTTCGCTGTCCATACCCATTATCAATGCGCGTCTTCCTTGCAAGTCACTCATCACGTCGCCCATGAAATCGTCTGGAACGTATACTTCCAAGTCGTAAATGGGTTCGAGAATCTTTGGTCCTGCTGCCTTAAACGCGTCAGAGAAAGCGCGACGTGCAGCCAACATGAACGAAAGTTCGTTTGAATCTACGGGGTGCATCTTGCCATCATACACGATAACGCGTACATCTCGCGCATAGCTACCCGTTAACGGTCCATGTTCCATACAGTCCATGATACCTTTCAGAATGGCAGGCATGAAACGTGCATCAATGGCTCCACCAACAACCGAGTTGATAAACACCAGTTTGCCTCCCCACTCCAACGGCAGTTCTTCTTTGCCCTTGATGTTCATCTTCACATCTTGACCATTCAACTTATAAGTCGTTGGGTCGGGCATGCCATCTGCATAAGGCTCGATAATGAGATGAACTTCACCAAATTGCCCTGCACCACCACTCTGTTTCTTGTGGCGATACTCTGCGCTAGCCGACTTGGTGATGGTCTCGCGATAAGGAATTTTCGGTTCGCCGAACTTCACTTGCAGTTTCTCGTTGTTTTCCAGTCGCCATTTGAGGGTTCTTAAATGGAACTCGCCTTGACCATGTACGATGGTTTGTCGCAACTCCTTGCTTTGCTCCACCACCCATGTTGGGTCTTCTTGGTGCATTCTAAGCAAGGCAGCCATCAACTTCTCTGTGTCTTGCGTGTTAACGGCCTTTATTGAGCGCGAATATTTTGAATTGGGGTATTTGATAAAGTCGAACTTATTGTCGCAATCCTTAGCGTTGAGGGTGTTACCAGTCTTTACGTCTTTAAGTTTAACGGTACATCCGATGTCGCCTGCATTCAGTTTGTCAACCGGTATGCGGTTTGCGCCAGCACAAGCGTAAAGTTGTCCGATACGTTCTTTCGAACCGCGGTCGGCGTTCGTCATGTCGTCGCCCACCTTTACGCATCCGCTCATCACCTTGAAGTAAGACACTTCGCCGATGTGTGGTTCCATTCCCGTTTTAAAGAAATAAATGGAGGTAGGTCCTTCCGCTGCAGGTGTTATTTCTTCACCGCGAGTATTGTGCAGTTTGGGCATCTCGCTTACGAACGGAACCACATTACCCAAGAACTCCATCAGTCTACGCACACCCATGTCTTTGCCTGCGCACACACAGAATACAGGGAAAATGCTGCGCGTAACAAGACCTTTGCGAATGCCCTCACGCAATTCGTCTTCGGTAAGTGTTTCGCTTTCGAAGAACTTCTCCATCAGTCCTTCGTCGTTCTCGGCTGCTGCCTCAACCAATATCTTATTCAAAGCCGTAGCCTTTTCCATTTCTTCAGCAGGAATGTCTTCCACCTTTGGCGAGCCTCCCTCAGCGTTCCACGAATATTTTTTCATGGTAAGCACGTCGATGATGGCATTAAAGCCTGGCCCTGTTTGTGTAGGATACTGAATTTGCACACATTTCTCGCCATAGATATCCTTCATGGTCGAGATAATATTGTCGAAGTCGCACTTCTCCGAATCCAGCTGGTTGATAAGGAAGATAACAGGCTTCTTGAGTTTTTCCGTGTACCTGAAATTGTTTTGTGTTCCCACTTCGGGACCGTATTGCCCGTTAATCAGGATAACGGCCTCATCTGTAACGTTCAGCGCGGTTATTGCTCCGCTCACAAAATCGTCAGCTCCGGGACAGTCGATGATGTTCAGCTTTTTGTTGTTCCACTCCACATGGAATATTGTCGGGAAGACCGAGTAGCCATATTCCTGTTCAACGGGGAAATAATCACTCACCGTGTTCTTAGCTTCCACCGAGCCACGGCGTTTGATTACACCACTACCAAAAAGCATTGCCTCGGCAAGAGTGGTCTTGCCGGAACCCGCACTGCCCACTAGGGCAATGTTCTTAATTTCGTTCGTCTGATAAACCCTCATATCAAAAGATTTAAAGTGTTAGTAATCTCACGTTTCATGGAGAAAAGCATCGTTGCCTTTTCCGCCGTCTAAGATAGGTATTTTATGCCACCCCACCAAAACATCACATAAAAAGTGTACAGAATTTAAAACATTTTAGTACTTTTGCTCCTAAAAAGAAAAAGATGGCTGGTATTTACATACATGTTCCTTTCTGTGCAAGCAGGTGCATCTATTGCGCCTTCTACACCACAACTTCCCTTTCTAGCCAAGACCGCCTTGTGCAGGCGCTATGCTCCGAGCTGGCCATGAGGCGCGATTACCTGCTTGACAAGCCCGCCCCCTCGTTGCCGATAACGATAGATACCATCTATTTGGGCGGTGGAACGCCTTCGCAACTAAGCGAACAAAACCTGCAACGGCTGTTCGACACCATATATAATAAGGAGTCTACCTTCCATATTTCGCCCGATGCCGAAGTAACTATTGAGTGCAATCCCGACGACATAACGCCCCAATTTGCCGAAACCATCAGCCGCCTGCCCGTCAACCGCATCAGCATGGGCGTGCAAACATTCTCCGACGAACGACTAAACTTCCTGCGCAGACGGCATAAGGCTACCGACATAGCACCTGCCATTGAAAGACTTAGGCAAGTGGGCATCAACAATATCAGCATCGACCTCATCTTCGGGTTTCCCAAACAGACGCTCGACGAGTGGGCTGCCGACCTGCAAAACGCCATTGAACTTGGCATTGAACACATCTCAGCTTACAGTCTGATGTACGAAGAAGGCACGCCATTGTTCCGACTGCTGCAACAAGAACGTGTGTCTGAAATAGACGACAACCTAAGCCTAGACATGTTCAACCTACTTGTAGACACGCTCGTTGCCAACAACTACGAACATTACGAGATAAGTAACTTCGCTCGCGAAGGGTTTAGGTCGCGCCACAATGCCAGCTATTGGCAAGCCATTCCTTATTTAGGACTTGGCCCATCGGCTCACTCTTACGATGGCAACTCGCGCCAATGGAACGTCTCCAACCTTCGAAAATACATGGATGCCATTGAAAACGGCACCCTGCCAATGGAAAGAGAAGTGCTAAACGAGGACACAAAATACAACGATTGGATAACAACAGCACTCAGAACAAAAGAGGGATTAGACCTCAATAGGTTAAGCAATGCGCATCGCCAATATCTTTTGCAAGCCGCCGAACATCATCTAAGGCAAGGGCACCTGGTGCTTTCGGGCAACAACATTGCGCTTTCAAGAACGGGTATCTTTATCAGTGACAGCGTAATGAGCGACTTAGTGAAGGTGTAAACGAGCCATGCGAACCATAAACCCAAAGCCGCAACAATGTCCATCTAAGTAAAGCCTACTTGTTATGCAGCAGGAACATTTAAACCAGCCGTTACAATAAAACGCCCAAAAGCACGTTGCTAATACAAAAAGCTGCCAACTTCATACGAAGAAACAACAAGATGAAATCAATCCACATAAACGCCCTTCTGATGATTATAACCCTCGTCGCCACATCGTGCGGTGCCGATGCCTACATCAAGAAGGGTGAAAAAAACTTGGCACTTGGCGAATATTTCGATGCCGCCAACAACTTTAAACAGGCTTATTCGCGAACCCCGGCCAAAGATAAAGCCGCAAGAGGGCACATATCTACCAAGCTGGCGTTCTGTTACGACAAAATGAACGCTAGCCAGAAGGCTGTGGGTGCATACCAAAATGTGCTGCGTTTTGGGCTAGCCGACGCCAACACGCACCTTCTTTTGGGCAGACAACTGCTCAAAACGGGGGCATACAAGGCAGCAGAAACGCAATTTAAGATTGCCCTCGACTCGTTGCCAGGAAACAAATTGGCCAACGAAGGACTTATCTCTGCACAACAAGCGGCGCAAGCTAAGAGCGAAGGCTCACACTATATCGTAAAACGCATGGACGTATTTAACTCTCACAGAGCCGACTATTCGCCCATGTACTTCGGCGACGACCACAACAAACTTTACTTCTCGTCCACCCGAAACGAGGCCAAGGGCGATGCGCTAAGTGGCATAACGGGTGCTAAGCCTGCCGACATCTTCGTTTCGGAACGCGATGACAAGGGCAAATGGAGCAAGCCCGAACCCGTGCAAGGCGGACTGAACACCGAATACGACGAGGGGGCTTGTACCTTCTCGCCCGACCAACGCACGATGTACTTCACCCAATGCGCCACAGACCCCAACTATCCGCGTTATGCGCAGGTGATGACTTCTGCCCGTTCGGATGCTGCTTGGGCAAAGGCCACGAAACTAGACATATCGAAAGACACGCTTTCAAGTTTCGCCCACCCTGCCGTTTCGCCCGATGGGCAATGGCTTTACTTTGTTTCGGACATGCCAGGGGGTCAAGGTGGGCAAGACTTATGGCGCATTAGGCTTACCACTAACGGCTTGGGAGAGATGGAGAACCTTGGTGAACCCATCAATACAGCCGGTAACGAATGTTTCCCTACGTTCAGACCCAACGGCGATCTTTACTTCTCGTCCGACGGACACGTCGGCCTGGGCGGGCTAGACGTGTATGTGGCGCGGCAAAATACCGACCAACGATGGACGATCGAGCATCTAGGATTTCCCCTAAACTCGAATGGCGACGACTTCGGACTTACCTTCGAAGGCCCATACAACCGTGGATTCTTTTCCTCGAATCGTGGAGATGCGCGCGGATGGGACCATATCTACGCCTTCGAATATCCCGAAATAGTGCAGAGCATTAAAGGATGGGTGTACGAACAAGACGGTTACGAACTGCCCGCGGCACAAGTATTTATGGTGGGAAACGACGGAACGAACCTCAAACTGAACGTGCTGGCTGATGGTTCGTTCAAACAAGTGGTGAAACCAGGCGTTGAATACGTGATGTTGGCCACCTGCAAGGGCTACCTCAACCACAAAGAAGAACTAGCGGTGAAACCTTCCGAAACCTCACACGAATACGTTTTGCAGTTCCCCTTGGCTTCCATCACGGCTCCCGTACTCATCGACAACATCTTTTACGACCTGGATAAGTACACCCTGCGCCCCGAATCAAAGCAGGCACTAGACGAACTTGTGAAACTTCTTAACGAGAACCCCAACGTCACTATCGAACTAAGTGCGCACTGCGATTATCGCGGAACGCCCGAATACAATAAGGTATTGGCACAGCATAGAGCCAATGCCGTGGTGCAATACCTTATCGAGGCAGGCATCGCAGCCGCAAGACTCACCCCCGTGGGCTATGGTAAGGAAAAGCCAAAAACCATTAGAAAGAAACTGACAGAACGCTATAAGTGGTTGAAAGAGGGAGATGTGCTTGACGAAGACTTTATCACCAAGCTTGATAAGGACAAGCAGGAGATATGCAACCAACTGAACCGCAGAACAGAATTTGTGGTTCAACGCACCACCTATGGCTTGCTAGACGATAAGGGCAACTTGAAAAAACAGAAGAAAGCGCCAAAACAATCGGAGAAAGATAAGGAGGATGTGTTCGACATCATGGAATAAACTGCCAATTGTTTCTCCTGCTTTCTCGTTAGCCCGCCTTTTTATCCTAGCCCAACAACAGCTTGCTCACCTCCGCGGTATTCAGTGCCCATTGGTAAGTGTAGCGTTCATCGGCATCGCTTTCGTTGCCAACTAACGTTGCACCTTGCGCCTCGGCTCTTATTTCCAGCAGTTGGCCAACCGTCGTTTTCTCTTCCAAGCGTTTGAGAAGTGTCTCAACACTAGCCGCATCAACGCCTAAAATGGTTTGTGAAGTATATGGCATCTCCAACCAAACTATCTCTCTTCGTTGCACATTGAGCACACCAAACACTAATCCCTTAGACAAATTGGACTCGTCAACACGCACAATATGCTGAACGCACGACGGGTCGTAGGCCACACCATCCTTATCAGAAACGGTCATGGGATAGGCTGAATTCATCCAACCAACCATTAAATTGGGCGACAGTGCACCGCAAGAGTAGGCATTGCAACTAAATGTTACGTATCGCGCACCAGCCTTTTCCAATTCGTTTAAGTTCAATTCGATGTACTCGGCCGTACCAACCTGCTCTGGAATATTTCGTATATCGCCCGAATGCTTTGCTCCTGGGCAAGATAGATTGAAATAAGAACAGAATATTGATTTACCATTTTCAAGAGCTATACCAGCACTTAGGTCCATGTCTAGGTGTTGGGCAGGCAACCCATTGCCCCATTGCATGAACAGCCTAACGGCATTGCCTTCTACCTTAAATCGCGTTCCTTGTAACGCACGTGCCCTGTCTTGAACGCTATTCGACCTATCGCCCACGCCGATTGGCACCTGATAAAGTCGTGGGTCAATATAAATGGTACCACCTGCACAGTGCGCCTGTTGCGCATATCGGCTTTTCATAGCTCGCTTGTACATCGCATTTACGTCTGCAATCATCTGTTTCAGCTGTGCATCATCGAAAGAAACAAGCAGCGGATGAGGGTCGAGATTGTGCATCACACCTGTTATAGGACGTGCCAAACGCATGCGCTTTGGGTCGAAATAGGCCTTAGCCCCATTGTTTAACGAAAGCAACAGACGCGCAGGCAGCTGATGAACAATGCCTTCGAAGGCCGCAAGTGTTGTCTGCGAATCAAAGTTAAGCATGGTTGAGAACAGACTACGAGCGAACAAGCCAGGGCGTTGGGACAATAACGAGAGGGTTAGTTGCGCATCGTTAGCCCTTCGTGCCTTGTCTAGCGTACCTAGCCAAGGGGTGTAAGCTTGGCAATAAAACACGTCTAGCAATGCGGCAAGTCGTTCGAACCCTTTCTTACGCGCATATTCGGCCAGCCGCAATGCCCTAATCATACGCACCCACATTCCCCTTTTGGCGTGCATTGCCTCTGCCGACTTCTCGCTAGATAGGGGTATGACATTCATCCACGTGGCCACAAGTCGGCAATAAGCCCTGTCATATTTCAGTTTTAGTCGCTCGCGCATAGCCTCTCCCGCCTCATTGGCCCTGTTTTCTTGTGCAGCCATGTGCCAATAAAGGCCTCTGGCGTTAGCTATGAATGTTCTCGGCTCAATAATTCGTGCGCATCCATTTTTCTCGTAACATAAAAATCGCAGTATATCGGCAGGCGTTTCAAAAAGCCTTGTTGCCTGTTCGCCTTTTCCTGCCGCCACCAATGCCTTGATAGCAGTCAACACCGTCTCTTTCATGGCAATGTTTACATCGCTAGGCAAATCGAATAGCATGAGCAGTTGCGCCACCGATTGCGCCTGAGTAGCATCTAACGGCGTGGGCGAAGTAAGCAAGGTTCGAAGTTCGCGCTCCAAGTCTGCGCGTGTAAAGAGGTGCAGGGGTTTTAGTTTCTTTCCTTGTCCCTCGTAAACGTATGTTGAAGTTACAAACGGTGTGCCGCAATATGGGCAACCGTTGTATCGTTCAAGTGGGAAAGTGCCGTAAGGAATGAAGTGTCCGCAAGGCAAGGTTGTGCCCTCCAGTTGGAGTTTACCTTTAAACCTGTTGGCCACATAGGTAATAAAATGGTCGATAAGGCTTTCTTTTGTTGGCGTACCCCAACCTTTTACCAAGGAAGCCCAATTCTGTTTCAGGCGCAACACATCAGCCATCACTACATAAACATCCTCGATTTGTTTCTCCGATGCCCAATAAAACGCCTGTAACAAATCTTGTTCTACGCCATATCCAAACTTGCTAAGGCGCGAAACCAACGTCAACGCAACCACAGTTGGTTCGTGGGGTTGCTTTATCTGTTGGCTATCAATATCTATAAACAGGGCTTGGTAGCGCAAAGCCACTTTGTTTGCTATGATGTTGTCCATGTTGTGGAATTGTTGATGTTGGTTGTTTTCCAAGCAGTTAAAACATGGGCGAGGTGTTATTGCTCGCCATTGGCTTTATAATCTAGAAATATAGACGTAGCGTTTCATCGCTGTTTAGTTCCTGATTGTATTACGTTCCTCCGCATACGCCTTAGCTTACGAGCTATAAACTTAGGAGGATGTTTGAGGGTTATAACTCATCAACTCACGGACTAACGAAATCGCCACCTAAATAAAAAAAAGGGGTGAGAGGGCGATAATTGCTGGTCTAAAATCCCTTAGATGTTGAAGTAAGACCAACTTGACCGTCCCTCCATTTCCCTTTACAGTATGCGCCAAGCTGCGCCGTTAGGGTGTGTTAGCGATAAACACATGCCTTTATATAAAGGAGGAGCACTACGCTTTATCACCCGTTGCGCAGTCTTGCTCATTGCCTAGCCACCTTAACCCTTAATCACCGCGATGGGTAACAGTTTGGTTTTCACCCTTATCAGGTCTGTTTGGTTGGCAATAACCTCTTCGATGTCTTTGTATGCGCCTGTTGCCTCTTGCATATCGTCTTGCGAACGTATGGCATGAACAATGCCTTTGGCCTCAAGCAGTGCCACTTCGGCCTGCATATCCAGTGATGCTATGGCGGCCGTTCTACTTAAAACACGACCCGCACCATGCGAACAGGAATTGAACGAGGCAGCATTGCCAAGCCCCTCTACGATATACGATGCCGTTCCTTGCGAACCTGGGATGATGCCCACCATGCCTTCGCGAGCCAAAGTAGCACCTTTGCGATGTACAATAACGTTCTTACCATAGTGGTTTTCCCATGCGGCATAGTTGTGCGCAATGTTTATCATCGGCTCGAACGCAATGCCGGGCAGTGCATCTGCAAGCACCTCTTGCACCCTTTGCATCATCAGGCTTCTATTGCATAACGCAAAATCTATACAATATTGCATTTCTGCCCAATAATTTTTAAACTCTGTCGACCCAACGGGTAAGAAAGGCAAATGCAATTTCTCGTCTACCACCGTGTGCCAACGGGCGTTAAGCTGCTGAGCTTGTTTGTTATAATGTTCGCAAACCAGCTTACCAAGGTTTCGCGAACCCGAATGCAACATTACCCAAAGGTTTCCTTCCTCGTCTTTTTGCAGTTCTATAAAGTGGTTTCCTCCGCCAAGCGTACCCACTTCGTAAACAATGGCCGCTTGCCTACGTTTCACCACCTCCATGCGGGCTATCTCATGCCCCTCAGGTAAGTAACATTCGGGTTGGGGTTCCGTATGGTGCATCATGCCTAAGGGTATGCGTTGCCTAATACCGCTCATTATTTTCTTCCTCAAAACATCTGGCGATATGTCGGCCACCTTATAGTTCGACTTCACTGCGCACATGCCACAACCAATATCTACGCCCACGGCATTGGGTATAACTGCATCTTTACAAGCCAGCACACCGCCAATGGGCATACCCATTCCTGCATGCACGTCGGGCATGATGGCAAGGTGGTGAAACAAGAAGGGCAACGTGGTAAGGTTCTCAATCTGTTGCATGGCCTTAGCATCTACGCTACTAGCCCATATCTTCACGAGCCTGTTGTTTATTATTTTTGTTTCCATTGCTATATGTATTTAATGTGTTATGTTGTCGATATGTTGTTTTTTAGAGATTGGCCGGTTACCTTCCCCTTTCGTTTGCAAAGTTCGTTTAAGGGTACGCAGTGTTTTTGCGTAATGAGAAAAAACTTGCATTTAAACGTCATTTTTTTCAATTTTATCACCTCTACGCAAATAGGTTGCGTAGAAACTCGTTATCTTTGCGATGTTTTTAGTACAACGAACAGCCATCGTCATAACACTACCGCCTTTGCATAAGCCATCAAACAAGCATGCCAATGGTAGTTGCTCCATCACATGGAACAAACGAACGGCCTTCGCCATACACCTAATTTAATATATATATAACGATGCCAGCCAATAAGAATGCACTGATAAGGTATAAAACCATTGACAACTGCCTGCGCAACCATTACAGGCGATGGACGCTCGACGACTTGGTAGACGCATGCAGCGATGCCCTTTACGACTTGGAGGGAATACGCAAAGGCGTATCGGTAAGAACGGTTCAGGCCGACTTGCAGATGATGCGTTCGGACAAATTAGGCTATAACGCGCCCATCGAAGTGTACGAACACAAGTTCTATCGCTATGCCGACGCCACGTTTAGCATCAACAACATGCCCCTATCGCAAAACGATTACGAGGTGATGCAAGAGGCAGTGGACCTGCTTAGGCAGCTTGAAGACTTTGAGCAGTTTACCGAAATGAGCGATGTTGTAAATCGCCTGCAAGACCATTTGGCCATTGCTCGCAACCATCGCAAGCCCATTGTGCATTTCGATAAGGTGCCTAACCTGAAAGGTTTGCGCCTGCTTAACCCCTTATACAACTACATTGCGCATCGACAGACCTTGCGCATCAGCTACCAATCATTCTCGGCCAAAGAGCCGATAACGCTGGTTTTATGTCCGCATTTGTTGAAAGAGTTTCGCAATCGTTGGTTCCTGTTCGGGTCTACTGCCGACGACATGGTGCTGTTTAACCTGCCCTTAGACCGCATAGTGAAGGTGGAAACGGCCGACGAGCCTTATCGCGACAACCCCAATTTTGATGCAGAGCACTTTTTCGACGACGTTATCGGAGTGAGTAAGAATGTGGGAGACAAACCCAGAACTGTGATGTTCTGGGCGGACGATGAGCAAGCAGGGTATATTTCCACCAAACCGCTGCACCCTTCGCAACAAGTTGAGGACGAGCATCCGGAACAAGGAGGTTGCGTTTTCAGCATAAAGGTGGTGCTAAACTTCGAGCTTTACTCGGTGTTGATGAGTTATGGACCTGGCATCAAGGTGCTTTCGCCACAAAAGGTGGTTCGTCGTATGCACAACATGACAGGTAAAGCGCATTGGCTTTATAAGGAAGAAAAGGTGAAAGAGTGAAAAGGTGAAAGAGTGAAAAGGTGAAAGGGTGAAAGAGTGAAAAGGTGAAAAGGTGAAAGAGTGAAAGGGTGAAAAGGTGAAAAGGTGAAAGAGTGAAAAGGTGAAAGAGTGAAAAGGTGAAAGAATGGCTAACGCCACCAATGCAATTGGCTTAACTCCTTAACTCCATAACTCCTTAACTCCTCCACCCAATAACTCCTTAACCCCTCTACCCCATAACTCCTAAACTTCTAATGACGAAAAGGTGAAAGAATGGCTAACGCCACCATTGCAATTGGCTTAACTCCTTAACTCCATAACTCCTTAACTCCTCCACTTAATAGCTCCTTAACTCCTCCACCCCATAACTCCTAATGGCGAAAAATGGCTGCACCAATTAACATGTTGGCTATCTAATCCAGAGAAAATCCATTGATTCGCTTTATGTCCCTTATGTTCTTATGTCAAACGTGGGGCAGAGTTTGTGTCAAAGCACGGCATAAGAACTTGTCAACTCGTCAACCAAAACATGTCTAATTTTCAGTGCAAGTTTTAACATTATGGCTACCTTTTTCTCCACCAATTGTTCACACGACCGCAAAAATTCGATTCTCGCAGAGGTTCGTCTTGGTGCAAAAAGGGGTTAGACTATGAATGCGGCAAAATGAATATTTATTTCAAAGAACCGCCATTTGCACCAGATTTCGGGCTATTTGCTGCAAAATGCAGTGCGTTTTGCTGCTAAATGCAATGCGTTTTGGTGCTAAATGCAGTGTGTTTTGCCTCTAAATGCAGTGCGTTTTGATGCTAAATGCAAGGCAAAATGCTGCTAAATGCGAGCCGAAAAGCATAAATATCCATTGAAATAGTATAAAGAAACCCCTTTCGAGCCATGAAACACATAGCTAAAAGGGGCAAAATATCCATTAAAATGTAGGTTTTTAGGGGTTAAAAGTGGGTATTTGGGCTTGAAAAAAATCGGACTTCCAACCAAACTAGAACGGCTAAATGGTACTAAATGCAGGTTTTGTTCTTAAAAATAGACAAGGCGAGGGGCGTGATAGGTTAAAAATGGTAGACATTTACCTACTTTTCATCCATCATTCCTGCTAGAAGGGAGTGGTGAGAAGAATGCGTTTTGTAAAATGAAAATACTTGTTTTAACACGAACCTACCGCTAAGAAAAAGACTGTAAGTTGGTTGGTAACGGCCTGCTGGGGTCTAATAAGCTAGTAATGCGATTGGTGCCTGCCTTGCATACTATTAAAGGGGCTTTCACGCTTTATAGGATAATGCCGCGCATAAAGGAAAATCGCATTTACAATCTTAAAAAATTAGACAACAAAAACAGGTTTTGCGCGCCCCTTTACGGAACGTACAAAACCTGTCTTTGGTATCGTTTAAAGAGCCACTAGGGCCGCTTTAAGTGTCTAGCTTAGTCTAACCACTTCACGTAAGCGAAGTCTTGGCGATGTGGCAGAAGGTCGTTCTTGGGGTACATCCTCACACAACTTCTATAGGTACCAGCGTTAGAAGGCTCTATTTCGGCCTCGAAGGTGAAGAGATTGCCCTCGCGCTTAATCATCTTAAATTGATGCGTGCTGTACACTTCGCGTTCAGAATCGTTTTGTTCGTTATTCAGCGAAACAAGTTCCAGCCCTACGGCATCATCCAAACCTTGCTCGTCGATAACATAGCGTATCTTGTACTTCATACCCGTTTCGCCTCCGTTCTCCAAGAACGAAGTTTCTTTCGAAACCACGTGGATGCCATCCCAGCGCTCGGCAACGGCCTCTTTCCACAGCGAAATCTTCTTGGCCAATTCGTTGTTGTTAGCCAACAACTCGGCAGAACGCTTTGCCTGACGGTTGTAGAACTTGTCGAAGTAGTCGTCGAGTTGACGTTTCATCGTGTAGTGAGGTGCGATAGTGGCAATCGAATTCTTGATAACCTGAATCCATTTCTCGCTATAACCCTTCTTGTTCTTCTTATAGTACATCGGGATAATCTCGTTTTCGAGCAATCCGTAGATGGTAGCTGCGTCGAGTTTATCTTGATACTCTTGGTTTTGATAGGTGCGTTTCTCGTCCAAAGCCCATCCTGCGCCTTCGCGATAGCCTTCAACCCACCATCCGTCGAGTACAGAGAGGTTTACCACACCGTTTAGTTCGGCCTTCTCGCCCGAAGTTCCCGATGCCTCCAAGGGACGTGTGGGCGTGTTCATCCAAATGTCTACACCCGACACCAAGCGACGAGCCAACTGCATGTCGTAGTCTTCCAAGAAAATAATCTTACCCAAGAACTCAGGACGTTGGCTTATCTCGAAAATACGCTTAATAAGGCCTTGGCCTGCACCGTCGGCGGGGTGAGCCTTACCAGAGAAGAAGAAGAGTACGGGATGTTCGGGATCGTTAACAATCTTAGACAAGCGCTCGATGTCGGTAAAGAGCAAATGAGCACGCTTGTAAGTGGCGAAACGACGGCAGAAACCAATCATCAATGCGTTGGGATTGATGCGTTCGAGCAGCGAAACAACACGTGAAGGGTCGCCTTGGTTTTTGAGCCACGTCTCGGTAAACATCTCGCGGATAAAACGAACAAGCTTGTTTTTCAACGCCATGCGCGTGTTCCAAATCTCCTCGTCGTCTACATTATAGATGGCATGCCAAATCTTTTCGTTGCTTTGGTCGGACATGAACGAAGGGTCGAAATACTTATCGTAAAGCTTACGCCATTCGGTAGCGGTCCAAGTGGGCAGGTGAACGCCATTGGTTACATAGCCCACGTGGTTTTCTTCGGGGTAATAGCCTTTCCAAATGGGGGCAAACATCTTTTGGCTAACCCATCCGTGCAGGCGACTAACGCCGTTAACCTCTTGGCAAGTGTTGCAAGCGAACACCGACATACAGAATCTTTCGTCGTGGTTGTTGGGGTTTTCGCGGCCCATACCGATAAACTCGTCCCACGAAATACCCAGACGTGAGGGATAGCCACCCATGTATTTGCCGAACAAATTCTCATCGAAATAGTCGTGTCCAGCAGGTACGGGCGTGTGAACGGTGTAGAGCGAAGAGGCGCGAACCAACTCCATTGCCTCGTTGAAAGGCATACCTCCATCAACGTAATCGCACAAACGTTGCAGGTTACACAGTGCGGCATGACCCTCATTGCAATGATAAATTTGCTTTTTGATACCCAGTTTCTTCAACGTTAAGATACCACCCATACCCAAAAGTATTTCTTGTTTCAGGCGGTTTTCGTTGTCGCCGCCATAAAGGGCGTGCGTAATGGGGCGGTCGTATTCAGAGTTCAGCTCGTTATCCGTGTCTAGCAGGTATAGGCTAATGCGCCCAACGTTCATGCGCCACACGTAAGCGTGAACCATATAGTTCATATAAGGCACTTCAACAACAACGGGATTGCCGTTCTCGTCTAGTTGTCTAACCAGCGGAAGTGAGTTAAAGTTCTGTGCGTCGTAGTTGGCAATCTGCTGTCCGTCCATGCTCAACGACTGCTTGAAGTAGCCATATCTGTACAAGAAACCAACAGCACACATGTCGACATTGCTGTCTGAAGCCTCTTTAAGGTAGTCGCCTGCGAGCATACCCAAGCCACCCGAATAGATTTTAACCACTTGGTTGATGCCGTATTCCATGCTGAAATAAGCCACCGAGGGGCGTTTGCTGTCGGGTTTAACATCCATATACTTGCGGAACATGGCGTACACGTCCTTCACTTTCTTCATCAGGGCCTTGTCCTTCACGATTTCTTCCTTACGGTCGTAGCTCAATCGTTCGAGCAACATCACGGGGTTGTGTCCCACTTTTTCGTAAAGCGTTTCGTCGAGGCTCTTCCACATGTTGCGTGCCTCATAGTTCCAAGCCCACCACATGTTGTGCGCAAGCTCGTCCAGACATTTCAGTTCTTCCGGCAGTCGCGACTTAATGGAAAGCTCTTTCCACACCGGAGCATTTGAATAATCGGCTTTAATCTTCATAATTTCAGTTCAATTATTGAATAATATTATTTCTTTTCTTGTTTCTTTCGTTCTTCTGCCTTTCTCAACGCCATGTCGTAGGCGTCTTCGTAATAGGCGATAAACTTTTTCCAAAGGGCTTTCTTCGAAAGGTTTTTTGCCTTTTCTCTTGCTTTCGTTACCTCAGTCTTGGCTAATAAGGCATAGTTTGTCACCGCATCTTTTATCTCGTCGGCCACTTCGTGGTAGTTATAATCGGTGCGATGCACAATCTTTACGCCGTTTTCAAGGCTGTTTTCTGCCTTTTCGTCGGCCAAAACGTGTTGCGCCCAAATGCCAAACCCAGCCAAATCAGTAGTGATACAGGGTATGGAGAAAGCCACAGCTTCGAGAGGCGTGTAACCCCAAGGCTCGTAATACGAGGGGTAAACGCAGAGATCGTTACCAAGGATGAGGTCGTAATAAGGCATATTGAAGATGCCGTCGTTGCCGTTGAGGTAGCAAGGAACGAAAATTAGCTTTACCTTATCTTGCTTGTTGTTCGCAAAATCAAGCGAACGCATCATCGACAAGGCCTTGTCTTGGTCCATGTTATGTAGCCAATGGGTGAGCATGGGCCAATGTAGGGGTGTGTCGAAAGTGGTATTGGCTTTTGCTTTCAGACGTTCGGCGAGGTCTTCGCGCGCGTTTCCCACCCAAGCGGGCACATCAATAAAGGCCACAACCTTCTTGTTTAACCGTTCGTCGAAACGCAAACGGTTCATGGCATCAATAAAAACGTCGATGCCTTTGTTTCTAAATTCGTATCGTCCGCTAGTAGAAACGATGAGCGTATCGTCGTCGAAGGTGTCGTCCGTAAGGCAATTAGCCACGCGTAACAACTCTGCACGTGCACGTTTTCGTTTGGAAGTGAAAGTGTTACCTTTCGGAACAAAGTCGTCCTCAAATCCATTTGGCAGCACCACATCGACCTCTTTGTCCAGCAACTCGCGGCATTCGTTGGCCGTTATGTCGCTAACAGTGGTGAAACAATCAACATTCCATGCCGTTTGTTTCTCTATCGAATGCTTGCTTTGCATGTTTAATTCGTCGGCCATTTGGTCTCCGTTGTAGGCAAACAGATACTCGTAGAGGGGCTTGTTGTTGCCGGCAATACTTCGTCCGATGCTTGTTGCATGGGTTGTAAATATGGTTGCAACCGCTGGAAGGTGCTTTCTTACGTACAACAGGCCCAATCCGGCCATCCATTCGTTACCATGATACACCACTTTTTCGTTCTTTCCTACCTGGCAACGGCAGAAACTCTCTACCACTTTGGCCGCTGCATACGAGAACATCGACGCCTCGTCGTAATCTCCATAGCCGTGCAAACTGTCCACTTGGAAGTTTTCCCACAGCTCCGTATATATTTTATCCTTCTCAGCAAAGAAGGGCTGAAAGTCTACCAAAACGGCAACAGGCGAGCCAGGTACATCCCAACGGCCCACCTTAACGTTCAAACCATCCGCCTGAGCTTGCTTTACCCAATCGGCATAAAGGCTATTCACTTCCTGAAAACCTGTGTTCTCTCCATTCAAGAGCGGGCCTACGAAGATTATCCTGTCGGGCATTGCCGTCTGTAAAGTCCGTGCCCGTGTAGAAAGAACCGTGTAAATCCCGCCAACCTTGTTACATACTTCCCAACTTGACTCTAGAATATAGTCGGGGAATA
>ERZ773049.619-NODE-619-length-21619-cov-10.711742_pt1 | contig 21619 bp, 17 predicted proteins | sample MGYA00580633_ERZ773049 | MGnify/ENA primary metagenome ERZ773049 (study PRJEB29015, sample SAMEA2737991) | human oral metagenome | biome: human oral; feature: human-associated habitat; material: dental | place: China | collected 2066 ...
TCAGGTCGTCTATGGGCCTCAGCTCGCCCATGTCCCGCCTCGCCTGCGCCATCCGGCCACCGTCCTTCCGTCCCCCGCCGTGTCTTGCCCTCCATCATAGCACAGAACGGTAAGAAAGGGAACATATGTTTTAATCTCTTGGAGGGATTCCCTTGTCGGTGCGCCATCTGCTGAGTCTACAGGGAGTCCCCGAGTCATACAGCTGGCACTGATATGACCGATCGCGTACAGCGTCAGCGCTTATAGAGACGATGGACGAGCGGCTGCCCGGGACACTCCTCCACGATGGCGTTGGATCCCGCAAGGGACTCGTCCGGCACGCAGATACGTCGGGAGCGTAGATCAGGGTGTGTCCTATCGCTTGGCGCGTGCTTATGTTGCGCTAGATGGACTGTCATCTCTTCGGAGCTGCCCCTGCAGATCAGAAGGTGACCCCACAGATTCTGGGGCACCAATCGACCGGTCCTTTACAAGTCATTTGTACATCCGGCTCCAATCGGCCTCCATAGTTTGTGCATAAATCGTCTGTCTTCGTTGCCCTCTTGGGGACATCTTCTCAGCAAGGTCGATTGTTTGCAGGTAGTATATAGCCGGTACTAGCACCACGCTTACGTATGCACATCCTCTGTCCGTCGACAATCAGAGCTGGTACGGAGAACACATGTTCAAGCCCAACATCCTGCGTACGCTTCTCGAAAACCACAGGCGGCTGCGTCTGTGCGCAGTCATCATGGCAGCCATCGCCATTCTCATGGTAAGTGGAGCAATTATCTGGACGCACGGCTCGCCAAGACCTGTCACCGGCACAACAGGCCAAAACTCTTCGGACGATGGGGGACAAGATGCCCCGGCCTCGTCCCTTCCCGCCGTCATGGACCCACGCGCCGAGGCGCCTGCCGAGGCCACCAACCCCGAGGAGGGCACCCGGGTATCCGATGCACCTCCCGAGGCCGTAAGGTCCGATGAGCCTGCTGTTCACGACAATCCCACTCCCGTCGATTCCGGCCGGGATAATGCCGTGAGAGCAGCTGTCGAGCCACTCGTTAGTCCCTATGGCGATGGGGTTGCCGTAGCCTACACGCCTGTGGACGCCCCTGACGGTGGCTTTGCGATAAACGGCGATGAGCGAATGCGCTCCGCGAGCATGATCAAGACGCTTATCATGGCGACGCTTTTGCAACATGAGGCAGACGGCTCGATCTCGCTCGGTGACAGCTGCACCATCAGGGAGAGCGATATCGTCGGTGGCACGGGGTCCGTCCAGTCCATGGGGGCGGGAACGAGGCTGAGCCTTTCCCGTCTGGCAGAGCTTATGATCTCCCAGAGCGATAACGTGGCCACCAACGTGCTCATAGATCGGTTGGGCATGGGCATTGTGAACGACGAGGGCGCTAGGCTAGGCCTCGGGCAGACCGTCCTTGCACGCAAGATGATGGACACGGCGGCGGCCGCCGCCGGGCGTGAGAACTACACGAGTGCAAGTGACCAGGCAAGGATTCTCAGGCTCGTCGCATCAGGCGATCTCGTGAGTCCTGAGGCAAGCCAAGCCGCGCTGGCCTGGCTCAAGGAGCAGGAGGATTCAGAGGGTATCGCTCAGGGTGTTCCCTCAGGCACCGTCGTTGCCCATAAGACCGGCACGCTCGATAGCGTGCGACACGACGGGGCCATCGTGTACGGCAAGAGGCCCTATGTGCTCGTGATCATGACGCACGGCATGTCCGACGGCGCGGCAAACTCGCTCATGGCGAGGGTGTCGAGGACGGTATGGGACGCCGCATAAGTGTTCGACGTACCTCCTACGCCTGGCCGGCACCGTCTGCCATAGCGATCGCCCTTCCCGCCCGGGCGATCTACGTAGTTCCGATCTACGTGGATGGAGCTCATGACCGTTTAGCTTGGGGGGTCAGGCAGACCGGTCCCTATCCCCTCACGCAGTCTCGTTGGAACTCCTCGTCACTCTTCGTGAAGTAGATGAGTGCTTCGATAAAGCACACGAATTCTACGATGCCTGGTACGATGAAGGTCCATCCAAGAAGGATATCCAACACGAGTATGAGGATGCCCTCGCCCGTACGGCCAAGGTAAAATTTGTGGATGCCAAGAGTGCCAAGGAATATCGCCAGCAGCCCAGCCGCCACCTTACTCTTTGTGGGGCCTCCTCCAGTGGGCTGTGAGTTTGTGAAGACCTGTACCTGTGTGTAGGATGCCTGCTGCTGCGGGGGGTAGGGCTGTGTGTACGGTGCCTGCTGCTGCGTTTGCTGTTGTGCCTGCTGCGGGTAGGGCTGCCCGTATTGCATCGTCGCCTGTGCCTGCTGCGGGTAGGGTTGTCCGTATTGCATCGTTGCTTGCGGCTGTGGCTGCTGCTGCGGGGATGGTAGCTGTGGCTGTGCCTGCTGCTGTGGATATGGTAGTTGTTGCTGTGATTGCGCGTACGATGCATGCGTCAGTACTTGTGCAGGGGCAGGGACTTGGGTGTGGGAGGGGCTCGGTGCGTGCGATAGGGGGTATGTCTGCGTTTGAGTGTACGGTACCTGTGATTGCGCCTGCGAGTACGGCTGTGCTTGGAAGGTCTCTGTTTGGGGCTGGAGCGAAGGTGAGCTGTCCGTACCCTCGGGATGTTCCCCATGGTCGATGGTCTCCGAGAACAAGGGCTTCTCGTCTTCTTGCTTTGTCTCCGACTCGCCAGTTACCTCGCTATTTGCGGGCGTAGGCTCATCGAGTTCCGAGGGCTTTGTGTCGACCAATTCCTCGGGGTCTGTCGATGGCTGTGCCTTCGTGCCCTCATCCCCCTCCGCTGATTCTGGTACGTCGTTAACGGTGATATCCTGGGTATCCACACCCTCGCCGATTGCAGAGTCTGTGCCCGTCTCCTCCTCAGGAACTTGTTCTGCCATAGGGGGAGTGCTCTGGACAGTCGACTCGAGCTCCTTGTATGGCGTTGGAATTGGCTCGGCCACTACAGGCGCGGTGGCCGTTGTAACTGTGGTCATAGATGCTGATACGACACCCATCGTGTCAGACGTGCTTGTTGGTGCCATGGTTTCTGCAGGGGGTCGCGTGATGTGAGTGGGGCTACCGCACTTTGGGCAGAAGCGTGCGGAATCTGGAACGGAGCCTCCGCAGTGTGAGCAAAATGACATGGTCTTCCTCTCTGTTGTAACGTGTGCTGCAAATGGCTGAATGCAGGCATGTGAGATAAAAGACTTTAAAGTCTCATGAAACAAGCATTAGTTTATATCTGCTGGGTGAGATGTCAATATCGATGGCTTGGCTTTGTCATCGACAGGAGGGCACAACGGGGCCAAAGCCAAATAGTTCTGTCGGCCGAAAAGTCTCCTCTTGCATAAACCACATTCCTCCAAGATTGTCGGTGGGCGCTCAATGCCATCATGGCAGCGATCAAAGGCCAAATCCCGCTGGCGCCCCCACTGGCGCTGCGACATTCCTGTGCCTCATGGCTTCCTCGTTGACCTGCTGGAGGCCCTGCTGCATGAGCACGACGAGCACTATCCACGCGACTGCGATGAGAAGCGCCGTCTTGGGGGTCATATAGAACAGCTCAAGATTATCGAGGATGGGAATGTCCATGTCCCAGACACCGTGGAGTACGATGGTAATGCCAAAGATGCCCAGCAGCTGTGGTTGGGCAAGATACGAGAAGTCGAGTCGCTCGTCCTGCCGAAAGAGCGCTATCGCGCCCCCTTCGATGGCGGCCCAGGCCACGTGGCCACCTATGGTTGTCACACCCCTTAGCAGGGTGATCTGAATCGCGTCGCCCACGCCTGCCATGTAGGCGCTTGCAAGCTCATCGTACGTACTGGATATGAATGTCTCAAGGAAGTTGACGAAAGCATATCCTGCAGACTCAAACATGTCGAAGCCCGCACCGACCGCCGCACCTATGAGGATGCCTCCAAGAATGTATACGCGCTTGTTTCTGCGCATTAGGAATACGATAACGATGGAAATCTTTGCCAGCTCCTCGATGAGGCCGGTGAGGAGTGAGGGTATCACGTCACCCACTCCCGAGCCGGGAAAGAGGGCGTCTATCGGGTATGACATGAGTATGGACGCCACGCCCCCAACAAAGAAGATTGCGACCACCTCGACGATGCTGATGTCGCGGGGTGCGTTCGTCTCGAAGAAGAAGATGACCGTCGCGAATGGCACTGCCATGGAGCCAATGAACAGCAGTCCGGGAAGGCTGCTCGGGTCGCTCATCGCATAGCTGAGAATAACGAGACCAAGAAATACGATGCCAAGCACGAGGAGGACCCTCGAGTAGAGCCAGGGATGGGGCCATTCCGTGACGGCCTGGGTGATGCTTGGGGTCGTGCTACGGGTCCCGCACATAAACAGGTCCTCTGCCTCGCCGCGCGCATGGTGTCTCGGTACGGCGTCAAAGAAGTCCCTAAACCTTAGCTCGACGCGACTCGTACCGCCCACCAGCTTGTTGACCTGGTCGGCAATGCCCTGTGCCGCCCACGAGAGGGCGCTTTGCTGCGCCTGTGGGGTGCCTGGTCCCTGCAAGACCGACTGCGCCTGTGGGACGTCCTGCCCCTGCCAGGTACCCTGCCCCTGCCAGGTCCATTGGGCCTGTGGAGTTGGTCCTCCCATTGACGCACCCGCAGCCATGAATCCGCAGTTCGGGCAAAACGCTTGGCCGGGCGGAAGCTCGCCTCCGCATCTCGGACAGCGTGGCCCGCTTCTAGGCTGAGGCGTAAGGGGGACTCCACATCTTGGACAGGAGCTCGTGCCACTCGCAATCTGAGCTCCGCAGTTCATACAAAACATGGGCGCCTCCTTAGGCTGTCATGTGGGGTGTGACACGTCTCCGGTTGGCGTTGTCATGTGCTGGCCCCGATCGAATCTTACTCTACAGTCTGCATCACGAAGGCCATAACGCTTGCCTTGTAGAAGGGATCGAGGTCATAGGGGTCGTCGTACCAGCCATATTGACCATTCACCTTGTAAACGGCCAGGTAGTTCTCTGGGCCGACCTTGTTGGCCTGGTAGTTGGGCTCGCCTGCCGCCCATGCCGTGAAGGAGAATGTCCGGCCATCCACCCACGTGAAATTACCTCCATCTATCTCGCGACGCCCACCAATCCAGTACACTTCGCGGCCGTCTGCCCTCATGGCTGCGAGGACCTGATCCCATTCCTCCTGTGATGTGACCGTCGCGAGGGTCCCACCATGCTGCTCGCAGTATGCCTCCGCATCGGGCCAGGTCATCTGTCCAGGGACGACCGTATAGACCCTTCTGCCCGCAGAGACGACCAGGTCTATCGTCGCACCCCTCTCAGCCTCTCCGCTGATTGCTTGGGTGAGGACAACCCCCTTTGCCGATCCGCTTCCCTCCTTCGTCGTAACTGTGCCGACGTTGAAGCCAGCGCTCCTGAGTGCGGAGCTTGCCTGCTCCTGCGTCATGCCGGTGACGTTGGGTACGGCGGCCTTCGTCCCCAGGTCGCTTCTTGGGGAGCTGGCCCCTTCCGCGCCTCCAGAACTCTGGGTACGTGCGGCAGGATCTGCTCGCGTTGGCAGGAATCTCAGAAATGCGGGGTCTCCCAAGACACCAAAGTAGTGCAGGATGACTATCGAGAGTGCGGTCACGGCCATCAGACCAGCGATGGTGAGTCCGGCCACTGCGGCTCCGCTTTTGCGCCGTCTGCGTTTTCCGGGGCTGACAGAGACGGGGTTCGCGTAGGGCTCGAAGCCCTGCGCCGCAAGGCCTCCGGAGGTCTCCCTACGGGGCGCAAACGTTTGGGTTGCCGGCAGGGGAGGCTGGACTGGAGCTGCGGTGGCCACCTGGGTGGTACTGACGGAGGGCTGCGCGCTGGGCGGGGAGGCAATGGTGGTAGCCGCTCCGTTCTCGCCCGCGCTGTCATCCTGAGCGTCTGCCTTGCATCCGCACTGCGTGCAGAATAGCGTGCCATCTTCAAGCTGTGCCCCACAGTTGGTGCAATACATGAAACCACCCCCGTACGTCCGTGCCTAGGCCCCACCTGTGGGTTAGCCCTTGGGGTCCGAGCCATGTCACCCTATGCGGATGCATCCATCAGGCGAAGCTTTGCCTTGATGATCCTTCTCAGGGAATCGTCGATTCTCTCCTCGCCAAGCGTCCCATCTCTTACAGCGGAGAGAACCCCTTCGTATGAGGCTGAGAAGTCAGGCGTCATCAGAAGCATGTCTGCTCCGGCCTCAAGGGCCTTGACGCCAAGCTCTGTGGCATTGTAGCGGTCGCCGATCGCACCCATCTTGAGGGAGTCCGTGATGATAATACCCTCAAATCCTAGTTGGACACGCAGAATGTCCGTCTGGATAGTCCTCGAGAGCGAGGCGGGTGTGTCGTCGCCAGTCAGCTTGGGGCATGCCAGGTGCCCCACCATCACAAAGGGTACGCCCGCCGCGATGGCACTCCGAAAGGGCAGGAGCTCTTCTGCTTGCAGTTGCTCCACCGTCTTTTGCGTGCTGATAGGCTCTACCTCTGGGTCGCCCTCCGCACTGCCGATCCCTGGGAAGTGCTTTGCGCAGCATAGGATGTCACCCTCTGTAAACCCTCGTACGGCCGCCTCGACCATCTGGGCGACTGCTTGGGCATCCGTACCAAACGAGCGCCGGGCCATGGTTTGGCCCGAGCCATTGACGACGTCGGCAACCGGGGCAAAGTCTAAGTTGAAGCCAAGCTCAACGAGGTACTTCGCCATAGTCTGCGAGACCTCGAAGGCCCGTTGCGTGTCGCCGCTAGCGCCGACATCACGCATGTCACCTACGTTCGGAATGTTGAAGCTACCCTTGCCCCCTATGCGTGAGACGGTGCCACCCTCCTCATCGACCGAGATGAACGGGGGTAGGCCCACAGTGTCCTGCGAGTACTGCCTGACGCTGGAAAGCATCGTGCGAGTCTGGTCGGGACTCCTGAGGTTCTGACCAAAATAGCAGATGCCACCTACTGGATGCTCCGTGAGTGCCCGACGACTCGCGTCTCCTGCCGATACGACGGGGCTTGCGGGAAAGATCGACTCGGGCTCAAGGAAGAAGAGCTGGTTGATCTTCTGCTCGAGTGTCAGGGCAGAGAGGGTGGAATCGATTCGGGTGGTCATAGGGTCGGCGGGTGTGCCCTGTGTAGGGACATCTCCATTCTTTGAAGCGCCATCAGCATCGCTCGTATCATTCCCCTTAGGCGCGGTGCCCTTTGGAGAGCAGCCAGCGAGCAGGGTGCCCCCCGACGTTGCTAGGATGGCGCCCAGTACAATGGCCGACCTTCGGGTCACAGGCCACGACATCATAGATCCCATAGATCCTCCCTCCCCACAAGCTTAGAAGCCAAGAAGCGTTAGCCTATGCCCTGCGACATGCCCCTCCAGTATGAGGTGTGACACATGTCATGCGGGTTGACGCAGGCCGTGGCACATGCAGAACAACTTCATTTTACTCCATATCGGGCCAAAATGCGTTTTTCCGTGAGACCGCCTGCGCAGAATGCGCTTTTGCGTGAGGCGGCTCGACGTTTGCCCAGGTAAGGAAAAGCACATTCTACGCAAAAGCGCATTCTGGCCCCAAGCCCTCACGCAAAAGCGCATTCTGGCTGCAGCCCCTCACGCAAAAGCGCACTCTGCGATTCCCGAGATCGTACAAACTGCGCTTTTTCGTTACGCTGCCACTCGGGAGGCGTGGGACAACCGCCCGCTAGGCTGCGGGGCACTATGAAAAGAGGCTCAACTGGGCAAATGCGCTCGAGCAACCCCCCGCCAGGCTGCGGGGCGGGTTGCGCCAAGGTCCGAAACCTTTGGTTTGGAACCTGATCGTATTCTGTTATAGTGGGTGACTGAGGTGCTTAAGGTGCTTATGCGTGTTGTCGAGCACTGTCTTCTCATTGACAGGGACGTTCTGGGGACGTATCTGCTTGGAGGAAGAAGGCGTGAGTCCAAGGAGCCTGGGGCTTAGGCTCAACGCCGACTCGAGAGCGAGGCGTGACTATGGCAACTGGTGAGTTTTGCACAAACTGCGGAGCACAATTGGATCGGGACGCGCAGTTTTGCGTGTCATGCGGACAGTCGAGGCAGGGCGATGAAGGCCAGTGGGCTGCCGTGGCCAACGCGACGGTCGTGCAGGAGCCTGTACAAGCGTCCGTAGATCCTACGGCATCGACCGATCCCTCTGTGCCCTGTGGCGCCGTCGACCATGCTTTTCCTACCCAGACGGCAAGTCCCGTTTCTGTCCGCACGGGGGCAGAGCGGGCTGAGCCTGACCGCACTGGGCGAGGAGGAAGGGGACCTGTGATTGCCGCCACCGTAGCAATCGTCTTCTCTGTGCTCTCCATCTCCCTGTCCCTCCTGTACCTCTTTGTCTGGCCAGCTGCCACCAACCGCATCGCCTCTGTGGGGTGGCGGCAGGAACAGTCTTCAGGTGCTGATCTGACGAGCAGCAGCCCATCAGAAAACGCAGGTAGTCAGGATTCCAGATCAACTCACACGAGCAACCCAGGACGTCCCTCGCAGGAACAGTCTTCGGACGCTGATCTGACGAGCAGTAGCCCATCAGAAAACGCAGGTAGCAAGAGTTCAGGTTCCGCCAGCGACCAAGGTGCAGCGGCAAGCGGTGCACCAAAGAGCTCCCCTACCGAAGGCGAGCGAGACCCAGGATACCGTACAGGGTATCACGAGCCGTTTTGGGGCGTATGGACGTTTGCCTCGAAGTCGGCAAGCGAGGCCATGGAGCGTGCCACATCTATGACTGCCAAGGGATTCGACTCGACCATCGAGTTGACTACCGATTGGTCAAACCTGAATGACGAGGAGTGGTACGTGGTTACGACGGGCATGTGGAGAGATAGGGAAGAGGCAGAGAGCATGGCCTCGTCTTTGCGGTTGGCTGGCTACTCGGATGCGTACGCCAAGTACTCGGGCGAGTATGTGGGAGACGAGGGGTAGGAAATCCGACGCCGACACTCCTCTCGATGTGGAGCAGCGCCTTTGGAGCATGGATTTTAAGCTCGCTGCGTGCGGTACCAGATTTTGCTCTAGATGTGGCAACCCCGTCTTTGGCGTGCAGCCTGTGGTGCCGGTAGCACCAACCATCACGCCGGCGACCCAATCAGCAGCATCCTACCATCCAAGACAGAGCACGATATCGGGCTCTTCGGGGGTTTGTGTGGTTTGACGCCTCGGCGAAGACGCCAACCTGGCAGCGGCGCCACTCGCTCAGAGTCTATCTTCCCGACCAAGCGGGAGGGGCCAGCGAGGGGGTGCAGCCGGCACGCCATGGTGGCTGAGGCGCTTGTGCCACCTGATGCAGCTCGCGACGCGATTCGTATCGCGACTCGCGTCGTAACAGTGTACACAAATGCCCCAAAACGGCGCCGAGAGGCCATTTTCGGCGATCTGTGTACACTATTGCATCCTCGCATCTGTCCACAACAGCGCAACAGCCCAACAGTGTACACAAACGCCCCAATCCGGTGAGGAGAGGCCCGATCCTCCCATTTGTGTACACTATTGTGATCCCAAGGCCACCCACAACCCAAGCCCACGGCGCAACAGTGTACACAAGTGCCCCGAAACGGCACCGAGAGACCATTTTTGCCGATCTGTGTACACTCCTGCGCCCCACCAGGGCGGTGACGCCCACGCCGCCAGGGCGATGACGCAACTACCCACCCACGCGAACTCACGAAGCCTCTTCTAGACGTAGCCCCTAGCGATTACTCCACGTCCCCTTGCTGTCGGGTCAGACCGTTGGCGTCGGGTCAGTCTGACTCAGGTACGGGGCAGCAGGAGCGACCGTCGGTCTGTTGGACATCTCGAACGTCTCTGCTGCTGTATCGTAGGAGGTATCGGTGAGGCACAAGAACAGGGTGCCTCGCCCCGATGCCGTGCGCTATAGCCGAGGGGGACGTTCATGCTTCACATACGCTGCGACACACATACGCATACGATCTACTCGCGTCATGCCTACTCCACTGTCGAGGAGAACGTCCGGGCTGCCGCCGAGCTCGGCATAGGGCTCCTTGGCTCCACCGACCACTACTCGTCGATGTTGTTTCCTGAGGTCGAGGACACGAGGCGGGCGCATGTGCATGATCTGCGCGACCATCAGTACTTCATCAACTACCACTGTTGGCCACGCGAGTGGTGTGGCGTACGCCTGCTGCATGGCTGTGAGGCGGACATCGTGGACCTCGAGGGTCACCTCTTTGGCTGGGACGTTGCGGTTGAGCGGGAGATAAACGGCAAGCTCCTTCCTGAGTCCACCACGCTCAAGGAGTGCGTGTTCAAAGACTGTGACTACGTGATCGCCTCGGTTCACAACGATGACTTCACCAAGGGCGCGACGCTCGCGAAGACCACCGAGATGTACCTACGGGCGCTCGAGGACCCAAAGGTCCTCATCCTGGGCCATCTGGGACGATCGGGAGTTCCCTTTGACGTTGACGCCGTGCTCACGTCTGCTAGGGAGCATGGCAAGATGGTCGAGATAAACGAGGCCACCCTTGCCAACCATACTGAGGCTGCGGCCTCGTGTCGTGTGATCGCGAGTCGGGCGGCCGAGCTTGGCTGCATGGTCTCGACGGGCTCCGATGCCCACATCAGCTACGACGTTGGTCGTCTGGGGCGGGTGCGCGGCCTGCTTGAGGACCTGCACTTTCCGCAGGAGCTCATCGCAACAACGGACGTGGACAGTTTCCTTGAGGCGCTACGTCGCGTCGTCGTGCCGTGAGTCGCGCGTGACGTGCCCGCATACCCCTGCCTTCGTTGCGCCTCACGCCCTGAGGGGCACGAACGGTCGCGTCGAGCACCCGCCCCACGCCCGCGCCACGGCCCTACAGCCTGATGCGTAGCTCCACGGGGCAGTGGTCGCTGCCGTAGACGTCATCGAGTATGGATGCCCCCGTAATGCGACCGGCTGCGTCGTCGCTCACAAGGAAGTAGTCGATGCGCCAACCCACGTTTCTCTCGCGGGCGCGCATGCGGTAGCTCCACCAGCTGTAGGCATCCGCTCGATCGGGATAGAGCTTACGGAAGCTGTCCGTGAAGCCAGCGTCCAGAAGGCGCGTGAAGCCCTCGCGCTCCTGATCCGAGAAACCAGCGTTCTGGTGGTTGGTGTCGGGGTTCTTGAGGTCTATCTCCTCGTGTGCGACGTTGAAGTCCCCACAGCTCACGACCGGCTTCTCTTTGGCGAGTTCGGCCAGGAAGCTACGGTAGCGCTCGTCCCACAGCATGCGCTCGTCGAGGCGAGCCAGACCGTTCTTCGAGTTAGGCGTGTAGACATTCACGAACCAGTAGCCTGTGAACTCTAAGGCGCAGACGCGACCCTCGTCCTCTGCCACGGGAGATCCTATCTGGCGCACCACCTGCAGGGGCTCCTCCCTGCTGAAGACCGCCGTGCCCGAGTAGCCCTTGCGCTTGGCGAAGCTCCAGGTCTGCACGTAGCCTGGGATGTCAAGGTCCACCTGCCCCTCCTGGAGCTTGGTCTCCTGGATGGCGAAGACGTCTGCCGAGCAGGAGTTGAAGACCTCGGCAAAGCTTGGCTCCTTCTTGAGTACGGCGCGCAGGCCGTTTACGTTCCACGATACGAGCGTGAGCTCGCGCGCGTCGGTGTCTGAGTCGGTCGTGGGGGTACTGGGCGTATCGCTCACAATGTCTCCTTCTGCTGGGAAGTCGTGTCTGGTTGACAGGGACGGTCTGGGTGCGCCTGACTTTCTTGCGGCAACCCCGGACCTCATGCCCTACCGTCTGAGGTCAGGGAGGATCCTCCATCCCTTTGCGTGTGTGGTCTCTCGCACAGGCCATGCCTACGGCTCGATGACGATGTATCCGTCATCACCATCTGCCTCGCGGATCTGGGCCTGAATCGCGGCGGGATCGGGATGCGGGCCAGCGTCAGCGGACCCAAAGAGAAACTCGCGCCATATCGGCAGGTCGCGCATGCCCTGCGCGTGACCTCGGTCGTAGGCCTCGATTAGCCTTGCCGTGCTCAACGTGTCGCTCTCGACGGGCATGGCGTCGGGATAGACGATGAGGCAGCGCCCCTCCCGTGCGAGCCGCTCCACGCGGGCGAGTTCCTCGTTGTAGCGCTCCCAGCGGGTGAGCATGGCGTTGCGCAGATAGGGGTAGTCGCGTGAGACGAGGTTCTGCATGCGCAGCTCGCGCTTGGTGGGGGGTTGCTTGCGATAGCCCTTAGGACGCGTTGCCACAAAGAAGAAACGTCGGTAGCCCGCCTCCTCAGCCAGTCTGACAGGGATGCCGGCCCCCTTGCCCAAACCACCGTCCAGCAGCACCCTGCCGTTTACGGGAAGCGGCTTCATGGCGCCCGGCAGGGTGGAGCTTGCGCGCACGAGGTTGATCATGGCCATGACATCCGGCATGTCCTCTTTGCCAAACGTTACGGTTCTGCCGGTGTCACGCTCGAACGTCTGAATGCGAACCTGAGCGGGGTTTGCGCAAAACGTCTCCCAGTCAAAGGGCAGAAAGCCATCCTCGACGCAACCCGCATAGAGGTAATCGGCGTTGAAGAGGCCCGTGCCCTGGACGATCGACCGTATGCCGCCAATCTGTACGCCCGCTGGCTTCCGAGCGAGAAACGCCGCGCGTGTTCGATGCAGGTCGCGTGAGGTGTAATCGACGGTGTGGCTTGCGCCCGCAGAGAGGCCGCACACGAAGCCGAAGTGGAACTGTTGCTCGAGGAGGACGCGGGCAAACCCTGCCGTATAGGCACCGCGATAGCCGCCACCCTCGAAGACGAGGGCGCAGTCCGATATGTTGGTGTCGAGTGCTGTCATGGGATAAGGCCTCTCTTCCTCGGTCTTGTTGTCTACAGTTTCCCCAATTTCCTCGACGAGGGGGCTGCCGTCTGCGCAAAACCGTCGAATGCCCGCGACGCGCTCGCTCGAGGCGCGGTAGGATACTGGAAGTGAAGGCTATGACGGGAGGCGGGTATGGCACAGACGATCACCAACGCGGCTGAGGCAGCAAAGCAGCTCAGAGGGAGGGTCGAGCGGGCGAAAGACGTGGTTTTCTTTGGTGGTGCGGGCGTCTCGACGGCAAGCGGCATACCTGACTTCAGGAGTCCCACCGGCCTCTACAACCAGCACTTCTCGACCAGCTACTCGCCCGAGGAGCTGCTGAGTCACCACTTCTACCTACAGCACCCCGAGGAGTTCTTCGACTTCTACCGCAAGATGATGTGCGCGCCCGAGGCCCGCCCCAACCAGGCGCACAAGAAGCTCGCTCAGCTTGAAGCTGAGGGCAAGCTGAGCGCCGTCATCACGCAAAACATCGATGGCCTGCACCAGGCGGCGGGCTCCAAGCACGTGATAGAGCTGCATGGCTCAACACACCGCAACGTCTGCCAGAACTGCGGTACCGTCTACTCGCAGGAATGGGTGCTGTCAACCGAGGGCGTGCCTGTCTGCGAGAATTGTGGTGGTCGCGTGAAGCCCGACGTGGTGCTCTATGAGGAGGCGCTCGACGAGAGGGACATCGTGGCTGCGGTGGACGCCATCTCACACTGTGACATGCTAATCATCGGCGGGACGTCGCTTGTCGTGTATCCGGCCGCAGGGCTCGTGCAGTACTTCTCTGGGGATGACCTCGTGATATGCAACATGGGGGGAACCCCGCAGGATGGTCGGGCAGACCTCGTGTGCGACTGTGACATCGCAGGGGCGTTCGATTGGTAGTGACGGGCATGCGCGCGTGGCTCGCGCCGAATGGGCGTGAGGTGGTCCGGGGCATCGTGATTTTGCGATAGGGGTGTAAGAAGCTACAATCAGTGAGACAATTGTGCTGTTGTGCACGGTGCGCGGCATCCTTGCCCCGGGAGGTTCGACCCATGCTTCGAGAGGATTACTCAATCTGGTGCTGTGGCAGACATGAGCTGTCACTGACGCGTCCGCGCGTCATGGGCATCCTTAACGTCACACCAGATTCCTTCTCGGATGGTGGGGAGAACCTCGATCCCCAGGCGGCCATTGCCCGGGCGCTCCAGATGCTCGATGAGGGCGCCGATATCATCGACGTGGGTGGTGAGTCCACGCGTCCGGGTCATACGCCCGTAGACCCCGAGGAGGAGGGCAATCGCGTCATTCCCGTCATCCGCGGTATCCTCGCGGAGGCCCCCACGGCGATCGTGTCCATTGACACCCGTCATGCCGCCATCGCCAAGATTGCGGTGCGTCTTGGTGTCTCCATCATCAACGACGTCTCGGGCTTTAGTGATCCTGCAATGGCGCGCGTGGCGGCCGAGTCGAACTGCGGCTGCATCATCATGCATTGGAGCAAGATCAGAGGCGTGAGTACCCGTCGTTCCGTGACGCTCGACTCCCCGCGCCTCCGTTCGCGTCGCCCGGTACAGCCGCGCACGGTACCCACCAGCACGCGCCGCTTCACCCTGCCCGAGGAGGCCCCTCTCATGCGTGAGGTCATGGGCTTTCTGGGCGACCAGGCCCGCACGCTCATGCGTGCCGGCGTGAGTCACGATCGCATCTGTATAGATCCTGGTCCTGGCTTTGACAAGTCTGCCGATGAGGACATCGTCATCGAGCGAGCCACGAGAAAGCTCGTCTCCATGGGCTATCCGGTCATCACTGCCCTCTCGCGCAAGCGCTCGGTCGGTGCGGTGTCGGGCATCCGGGAGGCACGGGAGCGGGATGCGGCCAGCGTCGGCATGTGTCTCTCTGCCATAGAGGACGGCTCGCGTATCGTGCGTGTGCATGACGTTGCGGCGACGGTGCAGGCCATCAATGGCTACTGGTCCGTCGCCAAGGCCGACGCGCGTCAGGCCTTCGTGTCACTTGGGTCGAACGTTGGTGACCGCGTGGGTAACCTTACCCATGCGGTCAAGCTCATCAACAAGATTCCGCTTACCCGGGTTGTCTTGGTGAGCCGTGCGTACGAGACCGAGCCGGCCTACAACATCGCGACGCCGGTTGCCAATGCCGTAGCGGAGATTCGCACGGAGCTCCATCCGCTCGTGCTGCTTGATGCCCTGCTTGGCGTGGAGGATGAGCTCAAGCGTGTGCGCGATCCCAAGCTCGCCGGTCACGGGCCTCGCACCATTGACTGTGACCTCGTCTTCGTCGAGGGGGAGCAGCATGCGGGCAAGAGGCTCACGCTGCCCCATCCGCATCTGGGCGAGAGGGACTACGTCCTCGTCCCGATGGAGGATCTCCTGCATGATCCGGTGCGCTTCCTGATGCATGCGGGCGTTCCCGTCTATGCTCCAGAGGAGCGTGTGGGCCACGTGGTCTCCGAGCTGGGTGAGCTCGATTGGCGGGAGGAGTAGCGAGGGTCGTGATGGCGCGGCGGCGGTTCAGGTGTGATCGGGTGGACAGGGCCTGCCGTGCACCCCTACCAGCCTAGCCCTCGCGTTTCTTGGCGCGATGCTCCCATATCTGGTAGATGCCCCGTACGGTGAGGTCGGGATCGAGGGCATCAAACAGATTTGTCGCCCGCGCGATCTCCCGTACAAGGCCCCCAGTGCCCACGATTGGCACCTTGCTCAGTCCGGGATCCTCCGCTCTTAGCTCATCCACGATGCGCCTGACGAGACCCTCCGCCTGCGCTGCCGCACCTATCACTATCCCTGACTGCACGGCCGTCTCGGTGTCGGTGCCCAAGGCGTGCGCTGGCACGACGAGGCTCACGCTCGAGAGACGTGCCGCCTGCGAGAAGAGCGCGCGCGCCGAGAGCATGAGGCCCGGCATGATGGCACCTCCCCGAAAGGCACCGCGCCCATCCACGACGTCGATGTTCGTTGCCGTTCCAAAGTCGACTACGATGACCGGCGCCCCATAGGATGCCCGCGCAGCCACTGCGTTGGCGATGCGGTCGGCACCGACCTGGCGCGGGTCTGGCATGGCGATCTTGATCCCGCAGTCGCGCGTCGCATCTACCGTGAGCACGTCCTCTTGCTCGAGGATATGGCCGAGCATGTAGTGCCACTCTCGTGTCAGCACGGGCACGACGCTGGCAATGGCCACGTGCCTCACGTCCGCGAGGTCGAGGCCAAGCATCAAAAAGTAGCCGAAGAGCCTCTCGTGCAGCTCGTCAGCCGTGTCGGTCTTGTCCGATGCCATGCGCCACTGACGCAGGAGCTGTCCTGCCTCATTAAAGAGCCCAAGCGTCGTCTGCGTGTTGCCGATGTCCACTGTAAGAAGCATGCTGGTCTCCAACCAGTGCGGGGCGCCACGTGCCGGCGCCAGGTGATCAAGAGCGCTTCTGTTTTGCGTCTAGCTTAGCGCTCTGCACCCCGTCTTCACAATCTGACTACGTCTGCATCGGTATGAGCGAACAAATCTGATACAGTGATACGGCTCGAAGCCTAAGGGAAGGCCCCAAGGGCGTACCATCCTCGCCTGGTCGGAAACCAGGCCAACCAAGGGAGTTCCAAACATGAAGCAAGGTATCCATCCCAAGTACGTGGAATGCACCGTTCGTTGCACCTGTGGCAACACCTGGGTCACCCGCTCCACGAAGAGCGAGATGACCATAGATCTCTGTGACAAGTGCCATCCCTTCTACACCGGCCAGCAGAAGCTCGTTGACACGGGTGGGCGTGTCCAGCGCTTCTCTGACAAGTTTGGTGGTGCCGCCGCAGCCCAGCTCAAGAGGGTCCAGGAGGCCAAGGCCGAGAAGGCCGCGAAGGCCGCCGAGGCTGCTGCCGCGAAGAAGGCCGCCAAGGAGGCCAAGGCTGCCGAGAAGGCCAAGCGTGCCGCTGAGTACGCCAAGAGGTCCGAGGCCAAGACTGTTGAGGCGGACGCTGCCAAGGCTCCCGAGGCACCCGAGGCCGGAGCTGCGGAGGCCACCGAGGCGACGACCGAGGTCGCGCCCGTTGAGGAGACCTCCGCAGAGTAGCCATGAATTCCCGGGCGGCAGCTCAAGGGCTGCCGCCCGGGAACTTTGCCTGGAGTTTGCCCGGAGAGCTAAGCTTCTCGGGTGGATCCTCGGCGAGTTGTAGGTGAACTTAGGTCAGTCCCGTGCGTCAGCCCTGTCTGAGCGCGTGGGCAGGGTCCGTTTGTGTCGCACGCAAGGTGGGTGTAAGACCCGAGACGAGACTTAACGTCATCCCCACTACCACCGAGACGGGGATGATAAGCGGTGAGGGGGATACCAGAGCTGCCTCTTTCGTCAGACTTTGGACGACGAGGGACAGCGGGACAGACAGCAACAGGGCAAAGAGTGCGCCGAGGATGCCCGCGCACATCCCCACGGTTACGTTTTCCCAGCAGAACAGTAAGACGACATCACGCCTCGATGCTCCCAGCGCGCGCAGGATGCCGATCTCTCGGCGCCGTTCGATGACAGCCACGGATGTCACCGAAAAGATCATGATGGCGCTCAGTCCCAAGGCCAAGATCATGAGGATGATAAGTGCCCAGCTCACGAGGTTGATGACGCTCGTTACCTGATCGACCTCGGCCTGGTTGAGGCTGGCATAGGTCACGGGTGCCTCACCGTCTGCGAGGGTGGCGTTATAGGAGTCAAGCTCACGGATAATCTGCTCGCGCCCCTCCACGCTTGATGGGAAGATCTGGATTGATGTCGGCTCGTGCAAGTCGGCCACACCGAGCTTGTCCATGTTCTCTTGATAGGCATGATTCAGGGTTGCGGGTGCATATGACTCGATGATGGCCGTGAACTGGTCGTCAGGAAGCGCGGCGACCTTGCGCACGTCATCCTGCGACACATAGAGTCTGCCTGAGGCGTCAAAGTAGTCCTTAAAGCGATCGCCCAGGGCCATGACCTGCTCGTCATTGAGGCTCTTGAGGTAGTCGAGCTTTCTTTGCGAGAGCAGGGAGCTGTCGATGGCCGAGAGGAGCGTATTTCTGGTACGCTCTGCCTCTATCGCACGGTTGGAACCCCTCGACTCGGACGCGAAGTCCACTCCGGTGAAGACGTCCACGTTGGGGCTGCCCGCCTGCTGACGCGCTATCTCGCTCGAGCTGTTGCGATCTATGATCCACGGGATAAGCTCGGAACTGTAGCCTATGGCGCCTACCTCGGGGACACTGGCTATCTTGTCAGACGCACGTACGACGCCGACGATCCTGAGTTTCGGGGCGCTTGCGAGGACGTCCTTCATGCGCCTGGCGTTGCCATTGGCAAGGTCCCAGCCTCCGTCACCCTTGTAGTAGTAATCGCTCTGGGGCACGATGCCAAACTCGAGTCCCAACAGCCTCTCGAAGGAATATGCGTCATCAAGGCCCGGGATGCGGACATCCTTGCCCATCATAAGGTCAACGGACACCTCGCGGATGCCCTCGAGGTCTGCCAAGCCAGTGGCATAGGCGAAGTAGTCGGACACGCGTCCATCGTGGTCGCAGATGATGACGGCTTCGTCGTAGGAGTTGGGCATGTGGCCGGCCATGACCTCGTAGGGACTGGCGCCCGTTTCCTCGTTGTAGGGGATCTCGCGCAGCAGCGACGCTGCGTCAGGCAGGATGTCCGAGACGGCCCTCTCACCATCCTTGCCAAAGATGTGATCAAGCGAGAGGTTGTCGAGGATGGTCACCCTGCCATCCTGGACGATCTGCCTACCGTTGGCGTCATAGAGGTTGATGCCGACGTCATAGTGGCGCTGGACGTCATAGGCATTCTGCCGGATGTGCGAACGGTCTGAGTCCACGTAGCGCATGAACTGCTCGAGGTCGCTCTTCTTGCTGTGCGCGAGGGCTGTTGCCGCAACCTTCTGGGCCACATGGCTGAGTGTTACCTCGCTGGGGGCATCACCGCCTTGTTGGTCGTTACCATGGAGCGTATCAAGGGCACTGAGCGCGACGCCCACGAGCGACGCCTGCGTGCCGTTCTGTCTGAGAACCAGCGGGTTGCTGGCTAAGGAGGCGATGCCTATGCGGTCCATGTAGGCGTGTGCCCCGCTCTGGACGGCAAAGGTCAGGCCCGTGCCCGTGATGCCTATGGTTGCGACGAGTAGCGTGATGAGCGCGCGTTGGAGCTTGTTACCCAAGTGCTGTCGTATGAGACGGGCAAACATGCCGGCGTGCCCCGGATGCCTCGGGTGCCTTAGGCCCCCAAGGCCCCCATCACCTGCGTCGTCAGCCTTTGTCGCGCACGACCCGCAGGCCTCAGACACTGGCCCGGACCGAGTCAGGTCGCTCTCGACCGTACCCTCTCCCAGCCTGATGATGCGATCGGCGTAGCGCTCGGCAAGCCCCTGGTCATGCGTCACGATAACGACGAGACAGTCTTGGGCGATGGTGGAGAGGGTGCACATAACGCCCTCCCCGCTCGCGAGGTCAAGCGAACCTGTGGGTTCGTCTGCGAGCAGGATACGCGGACCCTTGACTATGGCCCGGGCGATGGCGACGCGCTGGGTCTCCCCGCCCGAGAGCTCGCTGGGCATTCTGTCCTGAAAGTCTCCCAGACCGACAGCCTCGAGCGCCTGGGCCACAGCTGCGTCTGGATCACCGCCGACAGGACCCTCGACCTCAGGACTGCTGATGTTTTTGAGGTCGAGGGCGCAGCGTATGTTGTCGCCTACGCTCAGATAGCCGATGAGAGACGCGTCTTGGAACACGAAGCCGACGTCTTGTCCCCTGTACCTGTCCCAGTCCGTCTCGAGAAAGTCCCTCGTGGACCTGCCGTTGATTTCGAGTTCTCCCTCAAAGTCGCCCTCGAGGCCACCCAAGATATTGAGGAGCGTTGTCTTGCCGCAGCCCGAGCGTCCCAAGATGCAGACGAGACCGGTGTCTGCAAAGGAAAGGGAGACCTGATCTAAGACCAGGCGCTCCCCGTAGCCCTTGCATATGTCTGTGGCTTGCAGCATCGGCCCGCTTTTCGTGCTCTAGCGCACGTAGTAATCAGACTGCATCGAGTTGTACAGGTCGGCGAAGCCCTTGAGGTCGCTGCTCTCCTGAATAGCCTCAGGTGTGCCACTTAGGAGTACGATGATGCTGTAGTTGTCGTACTCTATCGAGACGGCCCACCCCATGCTTGCGCGGCCCATAAACGAGGCTGTGTGGAAGCCCTTTGCCTTCGTGTAGCTGGAGATTTTGTAATTTTCAATAGCCGAGTTGAGGCCGAGCTCGCGCTCATTGCTGCTGGAAGAGGTCTTGGAGGTGGAATCGATAAAGCGCTGCAAGTCAATTGCCGTGAGCCCGACCGCGCCCGCGTGGTCGAAGTCGAGACCGGACTTCTGGATCGTATCAACAAGCTGCTGGCTTGTGAGGCCACTGGTCTTCACGACAGTCATGTATGCGACGATACCCGTGCTCGATGCGGAGAGAGTAGATGAGCTTGAACTGCGGTAATCGAAGTTGGCAAGGGCCCACTGTCCATTGAGCTGGTCAAGCTCTTGGTCGCTCAGTTGCAGGAGCCCGTCGAGATCCTTTGGTGCTTGGCGCTCGAGGCCATTGGCCTTGTTGGTGATAAACTGAGCCATCGCTTCGTTCGAGAAGTACATGGGCTGATTCCCGGAAACGTTTTTGCAGATCGCGTTTGGCAGGACGGCACTAACGTCGCCGCTTCCCGTAAGCACTTGCGAGATCTTGGCGTTGGCTGCGGTTCCGGAGATGGCGGGGAGAACGAAAAACCAGACTGCAGCTATGACGGCGACGAGCGCGAGCGCCGCCACAAGGAGGGAACCGCGTCCCCTCTTGCGCGTCTGCGCGTTCGTATCCTTGGATGGCATGCTGGTTGTGGATGGCATGCTGGTTGGCATGGCCTGGTCGGGAAGGGAAGACGTCGGCTGCCATGTAGACTGCGTCGGCGTACCAAAGGGTGTAGCTTGGTCCGGGGTGGGCGAGTCCTGCGGCAGCTTCATGGTGGGTGTTTGCGCTGCTTGGACGCTCGCTCCCGGCCGTGTCTGCGCGCCCGTGGGGCTGATACTTGACTGCGCGGCCGTGGGCGGTTGGGCCTGTGTGTCTCGCGCCTTTGAGCCAGGTCGTGCTATGGGCGTTGACACCCACTCGTTTGCGTGCGTCTGCGCATCCTGTGTACCCGTGTCTGGCTCGGCTTTCGGAGCCGCGATCGCTTGGTCATCTGTGCCTGAGTGCTGGGTCGTGCTGGTATGCGGGCTCAGACTCGAGGGAGCCTGCGCGCTTGCGCCTGGTTGCGCCCAGGGGCGTGCCTGTGCCTCTGTCTTTGGACCTGTGTCTGCTCCTGCCTGCGCCCATGGGCTTGGTTGCGGCTGTGCCTTTTGACTTGCGTCCGCGCCCGGCTGCGCCTGTGTACCCCATGCCCGAGCACTCATCGGCGTCTTAGGGGCAGGTCTCCACGGGGCCTTTCGCTCCTGCATGTCATGAGAATCGGCGTCTGACTCTGACGTGGACGCACTTAGAGATGAATGCGCTTTCCGCTCCTGTGTCAGGGCGTTCGATCGTGTCTTGGGTGCGGGCCTCCAGGGACTTGGCTGGTCTTCAGTGCTTGCACTCGGCCGTGCTTCATCTGCGTTTGTCTGGGCTTTTGCGTCTGGTTGTGTGCCTGTGCTCGAGGGGGCTTTCGGAGTTGTGGCTCCCCGCGCACCTGTCTCAGGCGGGACCGTGGTGGCCTGCGGACCCATTCTTGAGGGGCCCTGCGGCTTTGGACCTGCGCCCGCGCCCGGCTGCGGCCACGGGCTGGGCTGGGTCGGCGCGCCTGGGCTGGCCTGTGCCCCGCTGCCCG
>ERZ773049.620-NODE-620-length-21603-cov-3.854186_pt1 | contig 21603 bp, 17 predicted proteins | sample MGYA00580633_ERZ773049 | MGnify/ENA primary metagenome ERZ773049 (study PRJEB29015, sample SAMEA2737991) | human oral metagenome | biome: human oral; feature: human-associated habitat; material: dental | place: China | collected 2066 ...
ACGACCTACCGTAGGTCGCATCGACGACCCACAGTAGGTTTTTTCGGCGACCCACCGTAGGTCGTTTTTTAGGGCTATCCAAGGCCCGTCTTTTTATGGACAAGACCACCCCTCCAGACTTAAAGGATACTCTCCCCAAAAGCCGAGCCTAAAAAGAATCCCATCTCCCTTGTATAACCTCTTCTCATATCGCCCCTAGCTAAAGGCTTTTGCTCCCTGAGCCCAGATTCTGTATCCTCGGTACAGCTAATACAGCCCTTGGTCTTTTAGCACCTGCTCCAGAGTGGTTGTGATTAGCTTTCAAATTCAGTACCTTCGATACAGCTAATACAGCCTGCTCAGGGGTGCGGTTGTCTACGCTCTTGTTGTGATTAGCTTTCAAATTCAGTACCTTCGATACAGCTAATACAGCGCAATCGGTAATAAGCTTTGTCAGAGCCGGGTTGTGATTAGCTTTCAAATTCAGTACCTTCGATACAGCTAATACAGCCCTATCTGTTACTCTGTGATCCCCAGCATTGTTGTGATTAGCTTTCAAATTCAGTACCTTCGATACAGCTAATACAGCTGATGGTGGTCGTGGGCGATTTATCATGGTGTTGTGATTAGCTTTCAAATTCAGTACCTTCGATACAGCTAATACAGCGATCTACACCGAGGTAACTAGAGACCGAACGTTGTGATTAGCTTTCAAATTCAGTACCTTCGATACAGCTAATACAGCTTGGCGGAGTGTCGTTAAGCACATGGGGCTGTTGTGATTAGCTTTCAAATTCAGTACCTTCGATACAGCTAATACAGCAGTGGCACTTACTGACCACCCACGTTGCACGGTTGTGATTAGCTTTCAAATTCAGTACCTTCGATACAGCTAATACAACACAAACGCCGCAGTATTAAGTGGCTGTGTGTTGTGATTAGCTTTCAAATTCAGTACCTTCGATACAGCTAATACAGCTACAGAGTGACTCGGGCAATGTGATGACCGGTTGTGATTAGCTTTCAAATTCAGTACCTTCGATACAGCTAATACAGCCAATTCACCGAACGGGACGCCGACGCTGTTAGTTGTGATTAGCTTTCAAATTCAGTACCTTCGATACAGCTAATACAGCATTATCCATCTCAAGGTAAAAGCGCTCCTGTTGTGATTAGCTTTCAAATTCAGTACCTTCGATACAGCTAATACAGCCCATAGTTTCCTTATCAAGACTTTCTCCAGTTGTGATTAGCTTTCAAATTCAGTACCTTCGATACAGCTAATACAGCGGTAATTGAAGAAACCTGAAACAATATGCCGTTGTGATTAGCTTTCAAATTCAGTACCTTCGATACAGCTAATACAGCGGTGCGCCTCGACGTGGCATGCATGGCATAGTTGTGATTAGCTTTCAAATTCAGTACCTTCGATACAGCTAATACAGCCAAGGAAGAGAGACAATGAACACCAACAAGGTTGTGATTAGCTTTCAAATTCAGTACCTTCGATACAGCTAATACAGCTCTTTCGTGGCGTGACCTTCCAGCTCTTCGTTGTGATTAGCTTTCAAATTCAGTACCTTCGATACAGCTAATACAGCGGCGATACGTAACATCTGCTTAGTACTACCGTTGTGATTAGCTTTCAAATTCAGTACCTTCGATACAGCTAATACAGCGGTGCGCCTCGACGTGGCATGCATGGCATAGTTGTGATTAGCTTTCAAATTCAGTACCTTCGATACAGCTAATACAGCCAAGGAAGAGAGACAATGAACACCAACAAGGTTGTGATTAGCTTTCAAATTCAGTACCTTCGATACAGCTAATACAGCGGCGATACGTAACATCTGCTTAGTACTACCGTTGTGATTAGCTTTCAAATTCAGTACCTTCGATACAGCTAATACAGCCAGCCCTGAATGCACCAGCAAGTGTGAGATGTTGTGATTAGCTTTCAAATTCAGTACCTTCGATACAGCTAATACAGCCGGGAGCGACAATAGGCGCAAGTGCGACAGTTGTGATTAGCTTTCAAATTCAGTACCTTCGATACAGCTAATACAGCAGTGGGGCAAAAACAGAGGGGAAAAGAGTGGTTGTGATTAGCTTTCAAATTCAGTACCTTCGATACAGCTAATACAGCTATCGGATGAATTACCCTTATCAGTCCAATTGTTGTGATTAGCTTTCAAATTCAGTACCTTCGATACAGCTAATACAGCGTAGTAGCCAAGCTATTATATAGGCTAGCAGTTGTGATTAGCTTTCAAATTCAGTACCTTCGATACAGCTAATACAGCGGAATAACTCCCAGACTTTTGTAAGGAACGTTGTGATTAGCTTTCAAATTCAGTACCTTCGATACAGCTAATACAGCAGAATCATCAGCCTCTACCTCCTCCTCCTGGTTGTGATTAGCTTTCAAATTCAGTACCTTCGATACAGCTAATACAGCAACTCGTTCGAACAGAACAGATCGAGATCTGTTGTGATTAGCTTTCAAATTCAGTACCTTCGATACAGCTAATACAGCTGACCCTACATAGTCTACTGTACATTAGCTACTTACCTGAAGGATTAGAAATCAAAAAGCCGATGGAGCTCCATCGGCTTTTTGTTGTCTCATGCAGAAATGGTACTAGAACATCTCGAAGAGTAGGGGCGTATCTGGTCCCTCCTTAGGACTATGCGACGAGAAGTGCTCCATCATCCCAAACTGCTTATCTGTGATCGTCATGATGATCACCTCGCCCTCGTCGGGGAGCATCTCCTTGACACGACGAACATGAGTATCAGCATGCTCCATACTCGGACAGTGGCGCATATAGATGGAATACTGAAGCATCGTGAAGCCATCCTGTATAAGCCCCTGGCGAAAGCCTGAAGCAGCTTTGCGCTCCTGTGAGGTATAGGTAGGAAGATCAAAGAAGACTAAGACCCACATGAGTCGATATTCACTTAGGCGATGAGCTAGCATGAGAGGAGGGGATAAGCAAGACGGCGCCCCTCTCCGGTGAAGCAACGTAGGAGTGAGCCTGCCGTCTGTGAAGCAGCAAGCATCAGAGGTCGCCTCTGCCCTTCGATCTCCACATCTAGGGCTGATATAGAGAGTAGACGTGCCTTGATCTCCTTGCTCAGCACCGAGGGGAAGCCCTCTTCCTCACAGATCTCCACGACCAGCTGATCTACATAAGGGCGGTAGGGCTCCATGATATCATCAGCAAGGCAGTAGGCATTGTACTTATTGTGATGGTGGATACCGAGTGTGGGGAGAAGCCCTGTAGCGACAAGAGCTCGAGCAATGATGGCTCTCAGAAGGGCATACCCGTAGTTGAGCAAGGAATTAGGAGCAGTCTCCTCCCGCTCTCGCACAAAGTCTGGGAGAGAGACGAAGAGGTTACGCCAGTAGAAAGCAGCAGCTCGAGCCTCGAGATTCTCTGAGTCGCCACTCTTCACCTGCCGAGACCAAGCGATCATGTTCTTCGCAGGTTCACCTAGGACATTCTGCAATACTATTGCTTGGTTCTGTATCTTGGCTTGGATCGTTTGTTGCCAGAGTCTCTTGCGTAGAGGTACCGAGGCCTCAAGTTGTGCACGGAAGCGCTTATTCTGCAGACTATGCCCATCTAGAGGAAGGAGGAGCCCCGAAGGGAGATGATTCATCGAGCAGGTCACGACAGCACAATTGTAGCTGAGTAGAGCATCGAGCAGTCTATGGGTGATCGTGATCTGCGGATGGTCGAGGAGGACGACCCCGATATCCTCTATCGGGATCGTTCGTACACTCGTAGCTCCACCCTCATCAGGGGTCTGACGGATCTCTAGCTGCCTCTGCTTCAAGGCCAGATAAGCAGGACTACCAAAGTAGAGGGTTCGCTTGATCATAAGCCTTCTGTTTACTTAGGGAGGGAGATCTCCCCGAGGAGATTAACCTTGACCTTACGTGGGTTCGCCTTCAGATATGTATCATTGGGGCCTCGTAAGCGGTAGAACTTGGGGATAATCCCCGTATTATTCTTGTTGTCGGCAACCTCAGTCTCAAGATGATACCGGAAAACATAATACTCCGAGGACATCTTCTGAACGCGATAAAGATGATTGCTTAGGGTCAGCAGATCAGACTCTGCTAGTGCTGTCTGGATCTCTTCGTCCGTAAGCCCAATGAGGAACATCTCATTCGCCTGCAGATACTCTACAAACTCCCAGTCAGAGGCAGGGAGATTCGCCAGCAGAGCCTCTGGGATATCATCTCTAAGGAGGACTTGCTCTAGGACTTCACGAGGCTTCCTAATAATCGCTGGTAGACCATAGCGCACACGATCTACGGCCTGCCAGAAGGTGACACACGATTCGACGAGCTTACCCTCTGGTGTTCGGTAGATGCCTACATGATGATTGTTCCCTGGATTGACGAAGGTGATCGCCTTACCTGACTCATTGTAGCGTAGGGGGACGATACTATTCTTCCCATTCTCGATAGCAACACGTACACTACGTACGCACTGAGCACCTGCTTCGTCAGAATAGAACGGGGTAGCTAGGAGTAACTTCGGATTGAGCTTCGCTCCTTCTGAGGGTTGAGCACGGGCTACCATCTCTCGGCGAAGCTTAGGATCTACGATCTGCTCAATCTGAGTTTCGGAGAGGCTCTCTAGGGCGACCTTCTTGACGTAGGTAGGCTCGCCATTCCTCAAGATCTGCCCATAGAGACTCTCATCTGACAATGGCCCTCGAGGGATGAGTACACCGGCCTGAGTCACCTTCTTCCCAGAGCGGAGATAGGTATTACGTCCGGTGGAGACCGTACGCTTACCAGGGCGGAAGGACACAAGGATCTCTGCGACCTTAGACTTCACTTCCTGATGTGAGAAGTGAGGCTGTAGGATGAGCCAATTCTCTAGGATGCTATGTTTGTCTGCTGTAGGACGTCTCTGGCACCCCATTTTCTCTCGCATCCGCTTGCTATCCTCCTGCATCTGTAGACTATCCTCCTCACTATTCAAGCTATTGAGTCGCTGGATATGTCCCTGTCGAGTACAAGCCACGACCAGTGCATCGATCGCATGATGTCGGTGGTCCTTGCGCTTCGACCAGTCCTTGATCCTTTCGCTCTTCGTGATGGATCCATCCTTCTCCTCTTGGCTTACGATCTCGGTTTCCCCCATAGATTGGTAGCGCTCGAAGTTGAGTTCCCGTAGGATATCATCATATCCCCAGAGATGACGGAGCTTGGCCGTCACGCTCCCCTCAGAGGCACCGACCCGACGGATCCCCTGGCGGAGGATCTCCTGCGCCTGCCGAGCGATATACTGCGTCAGACGAAGCTGGCGCTCGATGAAGTCTGCAGGGATATCCGCCTTCTTCCACTGGAGACGACGACGCTTGCTATAGGAGAGCTTACCATCATGGAAGAGAGTCTCGAGACGATCTAGATACTCAGCCTCTCGTCCCTCAGCGAGGATGTACTCATAGGCTGTCCTATTGCCTTTATCCTTATTGCATCGGCTACAAGCACAGGTCTTATTGGCAGTGGAGTCATCATAGAGAATAGACTTGGGGATGATATGCTCGATCTCGACTCCATCACCTCTGAGGAACTGCACGACGTCGATCGACCTGCCACAATAGAGGCATTGCTCCCCGGCTTCCTGCCAGAGACGATACTTCTGGATTCGGGACTTCGTCGGATAGAGTTCGTACTCTTTGATACGCTCTGCTATCTCTTTGTTCTCCTTCTCTCTGGATCGAATCCTCTTAGAGGTCTCCTCACGCTCCTCACGGCTCATCTTCAGCTCACGGGCGAGCTCGACACGCACTTCATCTATCGATCCATGCTTCTGGCGAAGGGCGTTGACGAGGTTGATCATCTGATTGAGGATCTTCTCCACGATAGGCTGTCGAAGTTCATTGCGCTGGAGCAAGGGGATGTGCCCTAGGAGTGGGCGTTCCTCCAGCTCCTCCTTAGTCAGACTACTTGCTGAATGGCGCTTCCCCGCTAGCTCACAGGCCTCACTATACCCATGCCCCTCCTGCAGATGGGGCAGGAGCTTACAGATGAACTTCGCCGACTTATTGCTGTAGCCCTGCTTGACGAAGTCAATCTGATAGAGCTTGTCCAGCAGTCCTCCATCTAGATCCTCCCTCTTGAAATCAAGCTGATCGATGAGGGCTCTACGCATCGCCTCTCGCTCCTCTATGGAATAGAGAATATGCCATAGTCGGTAGAGAGGCTGGCTGAGGTAGCTCTCGTCGACAATCGGACGGATAAGCCCCGTCTCTGGGTCTACCTCTTGGGAGTCTCGTAGCTTCAAGTCCATCCGAAGGTGGGGTTCATACCTCTTATATCCCGCCAGAGCCTTGCGCAGGAGTACCTGTGTCGTATCGCCCTTGATGCCTCCTTTCAAGAGTTTATCGCACCAGAGTCGCTCCCTGTCTGAGATCTTCAGCTCCTTCTTGAGAGCGGTGAAGGTCAGCTTGTCATGCGTCTGCAGATAGGCTAAGAGCTTCTTCTTCTCCTCAAGCGTGATCGGTCTTTCCTTCCCATCGGGATAGTAGATACGTATATTATGGATGGACTCCCAGAGCTTGCAGAGCTGGGCTATCGGAGAGCTTTTCGGAGCGACCTTGGGGCCAATCGTGATCTTCCGCTCTTGGAGCTCTTCCTTACCCTCCCTATTGATCCGCTTGAGCTTGAAGACACGCTCTTGCTTCTCAAACTCACAGAAGGATACTAGCCCCTTGCAGGACTTCAGTGGACGCTGAAAGAAGATGATCTGATCCCTTAGCTCTTGGATGAATGCTGGAGTCAAGACCTCTGGATAAAAGCCCGACTGCACCTGCATGATGCGATCAAACTCCTCAATATAGGCTTCCCGAGGATAGATCTGATCCTTGATGCGGTAGTTATAGAAGAATCTACCTGGGGCGCTCTCCTGTCTGTGCTCTTTGAGCTTGCGCGCAAAATGCTGCCCGACCGTAGTTCCTTCTTCCTGAAGTTCTGCATAGCGTCCCTTCACAGCTGCTACATAGCCCGTCTCTTTTCCCCGCTTAGTTGCTTCTTCTGCCTCGTCGGACTTTGCGTGCTTGTAGCCTCTTTTCTGGTTGATATGATAGAGTACTCGCCCGATCTCTGGGAGGGAGAGTTGCTCTCCTGGTGATGCTGCTCGTGCACGAAGCTCCCAAAGATCAAGGACAGGGAGACGCATCTGAGCTTCATCGGGGAGCATCCCATGATCCCCAAGTCTTTTGCTGAGCACTTTGCGTCGCAATTGATAGCGATCTAGACCTTTTCGGATGGTACGCTGGGTCGTACGCTTTTGATTTTTGGAGATCGCCTTCCCTTGGGAGAATTCATTGAGATCATCCGTCGTCAGAGGTACGATGCGACTCCCCATACCTAAGATCTCAGCAGGCTGATCCTGCTTATCGAGGGCGATAAGACACCACCCTATAGATCCGACACCGAGGTCGAGACCAAGTACATGCTTACTCATAAGCGTTTGTGTTGTGTAGGTTAAATCTTTAAGCTAACTTTGCAGTACTGAATTTGAAAGCTAATCACAATAAGGATTATTCCGTTGTGAAAACATCTAAGGCGGGCTTCCTTCGGGGAGCTCGTCTTCTTTTTGCCCCATCATCAGACGACCACGATAAGTAGCTCTGCTCACGAAGTTAGTGACTTCTACACAGAGAAACAACCTAATACAACTCCTCTCTCTATTTTTTATTTCCCATCTCCCAGCACAAGACAAAAAACTTACACCCTGAGGTCTTTCGGCACTTAAAAGAAGCGATAGATCAAGGAGCTCTCCGAAGGAGCTTCCCTTGACTCGTCCTATATAATTATGTACGGGGATACTACTCTCGGAGCCCATGTAGAAGTTGAAGTTCAAGAGATCGACGTCCCCATCATCCCCCCGCACCTCAGGCATACTCCCCAAGGAGATGAAACGGCCAAAATCGAACAGGGCCACACCTAGCTGCAGCACCTCTCTCCAGCCCGTATAACAAGCGGTCTCTGGCACCCCTAAAAAGGGACCTACGGTGGATCGCAAATAAAACCTACCGTAGGTCGTTTTTTAGGGTCTCGGAGGAGGCTGTTTAGAAGGGGGAGTTGGCCAGCTTAGAATGTGTGGGTAAATCCTTTGGAATTAGCCCTGAACCTTAGATACAAGTAAGCCCCAGCGTCACGGAGGTTCGTGACGCTGGGGCTCGGTCGAAGGCGAGGCTAGCGACGCTCGATACCGTCCCTGCGAAGAAGGGCTCCGATCGAGGGGGCTTGCCCACGGAAGCGCTCGTAGAGCACTTCGGCATCCTCTCGGTCACCTTGGGAGAGGATGCAGTCACGGAAGCGCTGGGCCGTCTTGCTCGAGAAGATCCCTTCCTCCTGGAAGGCGGCGAAGGCATCCGCATCGAGTACCTCCGCCCACTTGTAGCCGTAGTAGCCGGCGCTGTAGCCTCCGGAGAAGATGTGTCCGAAGGCAGTACTCATCTGACAGGGGGCTGGTGAAGCGGGAAGAAGTACGGCCTTAGCCCAAGCCTTCTCTTCGAAGGCCTTCGTGTCAAGTCCTTCTGGGAGGGGCTCTGTGATCGTGTGCCAAGCCATGTCGAGATAGCCAAAGCTCAGCTGACGACAGGCTGCATAGCCTACGAGGAAGTGACGGGCACGCTCCATTCGCTCGATGAGGGAGTCGGGTAGCGCCTCTGCCGTCTGGTAGTGCTGGGCGAAGCTCTGGAGCCATTCCCGCTGGTCTAGCCAGTTCTCCATCAATTGGCTGGGTAGCTCTACGAAGTCACGGACGACGTTTGTCCCGCTGAGCGAGCTGTAGCGAGCCTGGGCGAGCATGCCGTGGAGGGCATGTCCGAACTCATGTAAGAAGGTACGCACTTCTCCCGGTGTCAGTAGCGCTGGACGATCACCGACGGGCTGGGTGAAGTTCATCACGAGCACGATGTGCGGACGGTGGTCTTCGCCCGAGGAGGTGTGGTACTGCTCCTGGAGGTTATTCATCCAAGCTCCGCTCTGCTTCCCTTCACGAGGGAAGAAGTCCGTGTACAGCAGGCCGAGGTAAGAGCCGTCCCGATCCTGCACCTCGTAGGTATGTACGTCGGGATGATAGACGGGCAGGTCGGTGCGCTCGCTGAAGTGGATGCCGTAGAGACGGGTAGCGAGGGAGAAGATCGCCGTGGAGACCCGAGAGAGCTCGAAATAAGGGCGGAGCTCCTCTTCATCCAGCTCGTAGAAGGCCATCTTATACTGCTCGGCCCAGTAGCTCCAGTCCCAGGGCTGTAGCGCCTTGGTCTCACCTGCTTCACGGGCGAAGGCCTCTACCTTAGCGAGCTCTTCCTTCGCTACGGATAGGTAAGCCTCTAGGAGTTCGTCCAGCAGACGGTAGACAGCTTCGGGAGAGCCCGCCATGCGCTTGGTGAGGACCTTTGAGGCGAATGTCGTATGCCCGAGGAGTTGGGCAAGCTCTAGGCGGAGGTTGGCAAGGCGACGGATGACATCTCTATTGTCAAACTCGCCCTCCACTGCACCCAGGCTCATCTTCGCACGGTACATCTCCTCGCGAAGACTAGCGTCAGGGCAGTGCTGCATGAAGGGGAAGAAGCTCGGGGCTGCTAGGGTGAAGAGGTAGCCATGGGGCTTATCTTCCTTCTTGGCTAGCTCACGTGCTACGCCGAGTGCCGACTCAGGGAGTCCGGCTACTTGGGCATCGTCCTCGACCCAGAGTCGGAAGCGTGCTTGCTCCTTGAGGTTATTTTGTCCGAAGGTGAGAGCTAGTTCGCTGAGTTCTCGCTTCACCTCACGGAGGCGCTCCTTCTTATCCTCAGGTAGGAGAGCGCCACTCTCACTAAAGCTCTCATAAGTGCGCTGCAGGAGGCGCGCATCCTCGAGGTCTAGCTTCAGCTGATCCCGCTCCTCCCAGACGGAGCGGATACGAGCGAATAGCCCTTCGGAGAGGAGGATGTACGAGGAGAGGGCGGAGAGCTCAGGGCTGAGCTCCTGACTGATCTGCATCAGTTCGTCGGTAGCTTCGGCGTGGAGGAGGTTGTAGAAGATACCAGAGAGCCATTCGAGCTTAGCTCCACTTCGCTCAAGCGCTACGATGGTATTGGCAAAGGTAGGAGCATCGGTCTGCTGGATGATGGCCTCGATCTCACTACGCTTCTCAGCAATAGCTTCGGCGAAGGCAGGACGGAAGTCCGCCACCTCGACTTGGTCGAAGGGATAAGCTCCGTGGTCATGCTCACGGAGCGTGAAGAGGCGGTGCATATATATGATCTATCGGTAGAGTGAAAAGAGAGAGGCTACCTGACTCCCACCCACACGAGGGTACGGGAAGGCAGGTAGCCTCTTGTCGTATTAGCTCTGTCTCAGCCCTAGTTGTAGGGCGATCGGCGAGCTAGCTGTCTCTTAGAGACGGTTGTTGGAGCCGAGTACGTTCTCGATCTTGTGCATGTAGAGCTTCTTGAGCGAGTCACGTGCTGGACCGAGGTACTTACGTGGGTCGAACTCTGCAGGGTTGGTAGCGAAGACCTTGCGGATAGCAGCGGTCATAGCTAGACGACCATCGGAGTCGATGTTGATCTTGCAGACAGCGCTCTTCGAAGCCTGACGGAGCTGTTCTTCAGGGATACCGACAGCATCCTTGAGGGCACCACCGTACTGGTTGATGGTAGCGACTTCGTCCTGAGGTACGCTAGAGGAGCCGTGAAGGACGATGGGGAAGCCTGGGATCTGCTTTTCGATCTCTGCAAGGATATCGAAGCGGAGGGGGGGAGGTACGAGGATGCCGTTAGCATCACGGTGGCACTGCTCAGGAGTGAACTTGTTAGCCCCGTGCGACGTACCGATAGAGATAGCCAGAGAGTCTACACCCGTCTTGCTGACGAAGTCGATGACTTCTTCAGGTTCGGTATAGGTGTGGTGCTCAGCTACGACATCATCTTCGATACCTGCGAGGACACCGAGTTCACCTTCTACCGTGACATCGAACTGATGAGCATATTCGACTACCGAGCGAGTCAGTGCTACGTTCTCGTCGTAAGGCAGGTGTGAGCCGTCGATCATCACAGAGGAGAAGCCCATCTCGATACAGCTCTTGCAGAGCTCGAGGCTATCACCATGGTCGAGGTGAAGGGCGATCTGTGGGTTAGGGCAACCCAGTTCCTTAGCGTATTCGACAGCACCCTGAGCCATGTAGCGAAGGAGTGTCTGGTTCGCATACTTGCGAGCACCGCTGGAGACCTGGAGGATGACGGGGGACTTCGTTTCTACGGCAGCACCGATGATAGCCTGGAGCTGCTCCATGTTGTTGAAGTTGAATGCGGGGATAGCATAGCCACCCTTGACAGCCTTGGCGAACATCTCACGAGTGTTGACCAAGCCGAGTTCCTTGTAACTAACCATTTTATTTAGGTATTTATAGTTGATACTCTTATCATTCTGTGCAACAAAGATAAGATAAATTAGTGTAAACCGAACTGAGTTATTTAATTTTTTCAGGAATATCCCTTATACTCCTTCCCGATGCCCAATGGGTGGGCGTCTTCGCTCCCTGCTGTACCTGCCTTCATTACCGGTAAAGTCCTCGGATTTTACCCATTACGAAGGCTACTATTACAGGTTATGAATGGAGCTTTTTCTTTGCCGTAAATCTTCCGTCGAGGAATGAGGATGGAGGACTGACGAGTAGGAGAGAAGGTGAATGCGGTGACCTTGGGTGCTAAGGCATCAGAATAAACGAGCGAGCGCTAGCTCTCCGAAGGACAAAGTCCCAGCACGGAGTAGCTAGCGCTCGTGTGGTGGAGAAGGGGAGTCTTGCCTTACTTGCGAGGCTTGTCGGACATCACGATCTCAAGCGTGCCGCCAGCACGGAGATCAGCGTGGGAGAAGGTCAGTGTACCGGTGATATCTCGGCCGTTGATCTTCGCCGACTGCACGTACTTATTGACGGGAGAATTGCCCTTAACTTCGATGGTGAAGGTGCCACTCTTCAGGCGAATAGTCGCCTTATCTACGAGCGGACGACCGATCATGTACTCGGCCTTCCCGGGGCAGACTTGGTAGAAGCCGAGGGCGCTGAGGATATACCACGCCGACATCTGTCCACAGTCTTCGTTGCCGATGATGCCATCGGGAGTGGGCTTGTAGAAGTGGCGAAGGACGGTATCTAGGAGCGCTTGCCCCTTGTGTGGCGAAGCGGTGTAGTTGTAGAGGTAAGCGATATGGTGGCTGGGCTCATTGCCGTGAGCGTACTGCCCGATGAGGCCGGTGATATCGCCTGATTGCTCTGCTCCGTCGATACGAGATGAGGTGGTGAAGAGCGTATCGAGGTTCTGCTCAAGTACGGCCTTCCCGCCCATGAGTTTGAGGAAGCCCTCCATGTCATGTGGTGCATAGAAGCTCCACTGATAAGCATTACCCTCGGTGTAATCACTCTTCTCGTGGGCAGAGAAGCGTGGATTGAAGGGCGTGCGGAACTTGCCATCGGCCATCACGGGACGCATGAGCTTGGTCTCGTGGTCCCAATAACGCTGGTAGTAGAGCGCCTTCTTGTCGTAGACTTGGCGGATAGAGTCGAGCCCAGCAGCCTCTGCTAGACGGGCGATACACCAGTCATCGTAGGCCATCTCTACGCCCCAGCTGACGCTCTCGGGCACGGAGTCGGCGGGCACGAAGCCTAGTAGTTCCTTGTAATATGGATGACGGGTGATGAGGTCTAGCTCACGAGTACCAGCGAACTTCTTCGCTAGGTCTTCTCGGTAAATGGAACTACGTACGGCAGCTTCCGTCCAGAGACGAAGGTCTTCCTTCGAAGCTAGCCCCTTGGCTACGAGGTCAGCCAGGATGGTCACCGAATGGTAGGCAGGCATACAGCCTGTATAGTTCGCCGCAAGTGGCCAGCGGGGGAGGATCGTACCCTCTTGGTAGTCCTGGACTAAGCTTCTACCGTAGCGGAGTGCTTGGTCAGGATCGATGATCGTCAGTAGTGGATGTAGCGCACGGTACGTATCCCAGATGGAGAAGACAGTATAATGTCCGTCCTTCGGATCACCTTGGTGGATCTGCTTGTCCATGCCACGGAAGGCGCCATCTACGTCCTGATAGTTGTAGGGTGCGATGTGTGCGTGGTAGACGGCCGTGTAGAAGTTCTTGAGGACGGTCGTATCCTTCGTCTCGATCGTGATGCGAGAGAGGACTTCGGACCAGATACGTCGGCTCTCCTGATGTACAGCGTCGAAGTCCCAGTGAGGAAGTTCGGCCGTGAGGTTCTTCTCAGCACCTTCGGGTGAGACGGCAGAGATGCCGATCTTCACTTGATAGGCTTCGCTTCCTGCAGGGAGATAGAGGTGAAGCTTGAGGTCAGCTGTGTCCTTGGTCACCGTATAGCCTGGATGGATGAGCTCACGCTTACCATCCCGATAGAGGGCGATGCTGTCGACGGGCGAAGCGAGACGGATCGTGTAGCTCAGCTGATGATGCTCAGCCCAGCCCTTGGTATAGTACGTCCCTTGGAGCGTGGAGTCGTTGACGAGGCGGAAGTCATTGCCCATTACCTTATGCCCCCAGTTGGGCTGCAGGATATGTCCGAGGTCAAGAAGGAGCTTGCGGTCCGTGCTATCGGCATAAGTGGCGCGAAGGAGGCCGACACGATCGGTGCTGGTGAGTTCGGCCTTGATCCCGAAGTTCTGTAGCTGGACGGCGTAGTAGCCTGGTGTGGCGACCTCCGTAGCCTTGTCGAAGGTAGCGACGGGCTTGAGACTATCCGCTCCAGAGAAGGGAAGGAGGGCGACGTCTCCAAGGTCTCCGATACCCGTCCCCGAGAGATGGGTGAGGCTGAAGGCATAGATCATGCTGTCAGAAGCATGATAGCCACTGCTGGCATCCCATCCGATGAGGTGGGTGTCGGGGCTGAATTGGACCAGCGCATTGGGGCGTGTAGCCCCGGGGAAGGTGTGCCCGTGCTCGCCCGTACCTATGAAGGGATCGACGAAGCTGAGAAGCTGATCGTCACTTCCACCACCAACGGTCTTGGACGAACAGGAGGTGATGAGCGCAGTAGCCACAACAAGGGCTGCTGAGGTCACTACCGCTGACCTCAGTAACTGATGATAGATATGCATAAGGGGATTGATAAGACTTAGCTTTTACTTGCGAAAGCTGCTGCGAAGAGTCGCATCTGACGGAGCATCGACACGAGCCCATTGGAGCGTGTGGGGGAGAGATGCTCGGCTAATCCTATACGCTCGATGAAGTAGAGGTCGGAGGCGAGGATGTCCTGAGGTGTCTGTCCGTCGAGGACACGTAGTAGGAGGCTGACGATCCCCTTGACGATGAGTGCGTCACTCTCGCCACGGAAATGGATACGCTCCCCTTCGAAGGAGGCGGTGATCCATACACGACTCTGGCACCCTTCGATGATGTTGGTCGGTGTCTTGTCGCTCTCGGGCAGGGGCTCTAAGGTATTTCCGAGGTCGATGATCAGTGCATAGCGATCCATCCAATCATCGAGGGCTGAGAATTCCTCGATGATCTCGTCTTGTAGTTCGTTGATTGTAGGCATGAAGGAATGATAGCGAATAAGAGGTTCGCACGAATTAGAGATCCTCACGGACCGTCGTGGCGACTGTCTCTCCGACAGCACGAAGCGTCTCCCGAGAGATGATGTTCATGTCGTCGGCCGTAGTGTGCCAGTGCGCACCGAAGCCCGTGGGGCGTGTGGGGTCGAAGTTGATGATGTCGACCGAAGGAATACCGAGCTCATGTACCACGGCGACGTGGTCATCGGTCATCTGTGATCCATTGGCTTGGACAAAGTAATTGCCCCAGCCGAGCTGTGCTGCTGTCTGCCAGAGTGTAGCTAGGAGCGGGCGTGCATACTCCTTCGACAGCCCCTCCCAATAGAAGCGAGCACCATGAGCTCCGACCATATCCAGTAGGATCCCCCACTGAGCGGAGTAGCCTGGTCGGTGGGGGTGCTTGGCCCAATATTGAGAGCCGAGGCACCAGGAGTCTTCACTTTGGCTTCCGCCACCATCTTCGAGGTCGAAGAATACGAAGTCCAGGGCCTTACCCGACGGCTTGAGCGATTCCTGCCGAGCGAGCTCGAGGAGGACAGCTACGCCACTAGCGCCGTCGTCGGCACCGAGGATCGGCTCCTGCTGTCGGCTAGCTACGGGATCGTGATCCGCTACCTGACGGGTATCCCAATGGGCCATCAGGAGGATGCGCTCTTCGTGCTCGGGTTGGAGTGTAGCGATGATGTTCGTCCCCTGTACTTCCTTGCCGAAGTAATCCTTCCCTGTGAAATGCTGGAGCGTCACCGTATAGCCCCAGTCACGGAGCTTGGACTCGATCCAAGAAGCACAAGCCTTGTGTCCTTCGCTTCCTGGAGTGCGGACGCCGAATGCTACCTGCTCTCGGATGTATCGTAGGGCAGTGTCTGCGTCGAAGGGGGCAGCGGTACGGCTGGGCTCACTGATGCTGTCCGCACTCTGTGCTTGCCTCGTAGCGCTCCCACAGCTGGCGGAGGAGAGGAGTAGCATAAGCACGAGGATGGAGAAAAGGGAGGGGATCGCCTTCATGAATGTATGGGGAAGTGGGATAAGGATAGGGGGATGAGATCGTTTGTGCTGGATGCCGAAGGACCTACGAAAGGCGTCGCTTCGTCTAGTAGGATAAGTAGGCTTGTCTCTAGGGAAAGGCTTCTACCACTCGGGGCAAAAGCTTCTGCCCTCTAAAGGCGAAGGTCTATCTCCCGACAGGTAAAGTCGGCTCTCCAGCAGGCAGTAAGTCTAGAAGATAGAGGGCTTGTTGGGCTCGATGATCAGCTCACTCAAGGGGCGCTTAGGTACGTGGTGACGTCCCTCCTTGTCACGCCAGTAGCGGACATCCTCTGGGTTGCGAGCCTCTTCGAGTACCACTTCCTCTCGGGGCTTGCCGATAGCGATAATGGCATTGATCGAGAGGTGGGTCGGTAGGCCAAGGCGACGGGAGAGCTCTGCCTTGCCATGCCCGCCAAAGATACACGTGCCGTAGCCGGCTTCTGTGGCGAGGAGCCCCAGCGCCTGAAGCTGAATACCCTCGTCGAAGCGAGCTGCAGGAGCGATGTCTGTATCCAGGATCTGCAGGAGGTAAGCACGAGGACGCTCCCCTACACTTGGTCCGTCCCACTCGGGGAGCATAGAAGCCCAGTGCTGCTTAGCGGTGATCTCGTGGCAGAGCTCGGTATCGGTGATGATGATATACTTCAGAGGTTGGGCATTGCGTGCCGAAGGGGTCTGACGGACTATGTCAAGCCAGCGGATGATCTGTAGGCGGTCGATAGCTACGGACTCGTCGAAGCGACGATAAGTGCGTGTTTGCTTGATGAGCGAATCTATAGAAAGCATAGTAGTGATAATTAGCGTGTAGGGAGTATCGTGGGCGCTTGCGTCCTAGTTGATTTGTTCGTCCTTCTTCTTCGGTATGTACCTTGAGAGAAGAATAGCGCCTAGCGTGGAGGGAGGGCAAAGAGTCGGCGGGCATTCTCGCTCGTACGGGCCGAGAGCTCTTCGTCGGAGATCTGGTAGCAAGAAGCGACAAAGCTCGCTGTGTAGGGGAGGAAGGCCGGCTCATTGCGTCGGCCTCGCTTGGGGACGGGCGCTAGATAAGGAGCATCTGTCTCCACGACGAGTCGGTCGAGGGGAATGTCGGTGACGTACTCCTTGAGCGAACTATTCTTGAAGGTCACGACGCCATTGATCCCGATGTAGAAGTGCTCGAAGGACAGCGCTTCCTGTAGCTCCTCTCGACTGCCCGTGAAGCTGTGGAAGACTCCACGGAGTCCCGGGAGCTGGAGCGAACGGAGAAGGTCAAAGGTATCCCTGAAAGCCTCCCGTACATGCAGGATCACGGGAAGCCCGAGCTGGTGTGCCCAGCGAACTTGCTTCTCGAAGGCCTTGAGCTGTTCGCTTCGGAAGGTCGTATCCCAATAGTAGTCGAGTCCGATCTCACCGATAGCTACGATACCCTCACTGAGGTGCTGCTCCAGATAGGAGAGCTGTGCCTCGTAGTCCTCCTTGACGTAGGTCGGGTGGAGGCCAATGGTTGGGAAGAGGCGCTCGGGATAAGCCTCGCTGAGTGACTGGATCAGGGCCCAACTCTCACTGTCGACACAGGGGAGGACCATCTGAGACACGCCCGACTCTTCGGCTCGCTGAAGCATCGCTGAGAAGTCCTCGTCGAACTCCTCCGCATAGATATGCGTGTGGCTATCGATCAGCTGTGTCATCATCACTTGGTTCGGCCCGAGAGCGTATGGAAGAGGGCTAAGAGTAGCGAGCGTCCCTCGTCACGGAGCTCCATCTGATCGATGAGGGAGAAGGCCTTGTCCGTGAGGCGCTGGACTTCTGCTTCGGCGTAGGTACGTGTGCCAGCTTCGTCATAGAGCTGACGTACCCGATCGACCTTGCCCGCACGCTCTTCGGGACTGAGGGCTAGGATAGAGCGAAGTTCGCTGAGGGCATCCCCCTGGAGTTGCTCCAGCGTATAGAGTAGGAGGAGCGTCTTCTTAGCATGGATGATATCGCCACCGATGGGCTTGCCGAAGGTCTGCTCATCGCCGTAGACGTCGAGGAGGTCGTCCTGGATCTGGAAGGCAAGGCCGAGCTGTACACCTGCTTCGTAGAGGCGAAGAGCATCGGCAGGCTGAGCGCCTCCGATGAGTGCGCCGATCTGGAGCGAAGCCCCTAGGAGGACAGAGGTCTTCAGGCGGATCATCTCCATATATTCCTCAGGGCGCACCTCACTGCGTGTCTCGAACTCCATGTCCAGCTGTTGGCCGATACATACCTCGAGCGCCATCTGGCTGAAGAGGGGGACGATGACGCCTAGTAGTGCCTTCTCTTCGATCTCGGCTAGCGAGGCATAGGCCTCGATGCTCATGGCGTCACCCGATAGGATCGCCGTATTGTCTCCCCAGCGACGGAAGACCGTCTCCTGCCCACGGCGTAGGGGCGAGCGATCCATCAGGTCGTCATGGAGGAGGGTGAAGTTATGGAAGATCTCAAGCGCTACTGCTGCGGGGAGGGCTCGCTGCCACTCGGGGCTGAAGGTCGCTGCAGCGACACAGCAGAGCAGGGGGCGAAGGCGCTTGCCTCCGAGGCGGAGTGTATAGTCGATCGGGGCGAAGAGTCCCTGAGGCTGACGCTCGTGGAGGGCACGTGCCTGGAGCTGCTCCTCGATCGCTTGGCGCATGAGAGCGAGTTGTTGGTCAGGATGCATTGTCGTGGATGCCATTGTCATGATGGGGTAGGGCAGGGCTGTGCGTCGTAGTGCGCTCGCCCGCGATACACTTGAGGCAAAGATACGATTTAGCCTCCGAAAAAGCTAAATCGCTCAAGCCCCCACCCCATCGTCGAGGAGCAAAGAGAGAGGGCAGGTATCACACCTAAGATCGGTGATACCTGCCCTCTATACTATAGGGACGTCGAAGGTCGCTAGGCTTAGCTAGGTCTAGCGCTTCGCATGGGGTCAGTCTTACTGGAGAGAGAAGACGATAGGCACGACGAAGCGTGTACGTACGGGCTTACCCTGCTGCTTACCGGGCTTCCACTTGGGTACGGACTTGACCACACGGATAGCTTCCTTGTCGAGTGCGGGGTCTACGCCCTTGTAGATCTCTACAGCGGTAGCCGATCCATCACGCTCTACGACGAAGCGTACCATGACCTTACCTTGGATACCTGCATCCTGAGCGCTCTCAGGGTAGCGGAGGTTGTCCATGAGGTACTTACGAAGTGCATTGATACCACCAGGGAACTCTGCCTGCTCTTCTACGACTTCGAAGATTTCTTCGGAGATTTCTTCAGTAGGAGTACCAGGGATGTCCTTAGGCCCGAAGGGGAGGGGGGGAGGCAGAGCCTTGTCTTCGTCAGCAGAGACGAACGAAGGCTTCTCGACCTTGATATCGTTGCTCACGACCTTAAACTCATCAGGGAGCTGGATCTCCGTCTGCTGAGGAGCTTCCTGTGGCTTAGGTTCTTCGGGCTTTTCCTCGGGTTGCTCTTCCTTGACGAGGAGGGCTTCTTCGAGGTCAGACTTATTGCCTGAGTTATTGAGGTTCCCAGCCTGCGCTACTGCACTGCGCCACTCCAAGCTCACGAAGGTCAAGGAGAGAGCGACGACGAGACCCAGTAGGAGAGAGAGTCCTTTGCCCTTCTCGAGGTCGGCTTTGGGTGACTTCTTGATTTCCATACTGTTACACTTGTATTTAGTGGTTGATGTTGATCTTGTGCCTAGAGGCACTAGTTATTTTCCTGACTACAAATATACAAATATATTCGGTACCTAGTCTACGTAAGGAGATTTTTCCTCGGCGGGCGCTTCAGGAGAGAGATAGCGCTACGGAGAAGTGGCCCTCTGGAGAAGAAGATTTCTTGCCCTCGGTCGACTTGCTCTAGCTCTTGGGGAAGTAGCCTGAGGAGAGCGGGGCTGTGGAGGGATGCGTTTCCCTCGTGTGAAGAGGTCGTTTCCGACTAAGTGAGAAGGCGGTCTTCTACCCTTTGGGGCAGGGCTCTGCTAAGGGGGCAAAAACCGATCCACGGTAGGTCGCCTCGACGACCCACTGTGGGTCGGTGAGACGACCTACAGTAGGTTTTTTGACGACCTACCGTAGGTCGTTTTTGGGGGTGCTCGGAGGCCTCTGTTTATGCGGGCTGTTCGGGGGGTATATAATTGATGGTGTGTAGCTATGGAAGGAGCCCACTCCGTTGGGGGCTACCTTCCCCTGCTTCTCCTTAGGGCGATCTGGGTGAGAAGGGGTGGATCATCTCGGAGGTATTCGAGGATACCGACTAGCCTCGGGGAGCTTGCGCTTTAGCCTCGAGAGAAACTCTAGCTAGCACCTTTCCTTTTGAGTATAAGGGAGGAGAGGCATGAAGAAAGAGCTCGCCTCCCCAGCACTAAAGCTGAGGAGGCGAGCTCGTGTCGTAGGATCAGGAGTAGCGACGAGGGCTACTTGATCAGAGGATTGTTCGATGTCTCGTTCTGAGGCAACTGGTAGGTCAGGCGAGGATCATCCCACTTGATGATCTGGTTCGGATAGTAGATATTGCGACCCGAGCGCTGGATGTCGATCTTGAAGCGCTTCATCACCGTAAGCGAGAAGCCTTCCCCCCACATCTCTACACGCCAGTTGTAGAGGATCTCCTTGAGGAGGTCATCACCGCTGAGTCCGTTGACCTTGGCCTCGACAGCAGCGTAGTTGTCTGCAGCGGTACGTTCCTTGAGCAGGGTGAGGAGGTGCTTCTTAGCACTAGCCTCGTCCCCCTTACGTGCAGCAGCTTCGGAAGCGATGAGATACATCTCTGCCATACGCATGAAGACGATGTCACTCGTCCAAGTACGGTCTCCCTGGATCTGCCTTGCTGCGTGGAAGAACTTGTTGATAGGTAGGCCTTTGCTTTTGCTGAACCACCCCTTACGGAGGTCCGTATCGGGGATCTCGGCCTGTAGGTAGGCATTGATCCCCTTGCCTGCTCCGACGGAAGCATAGCTATAGGTAAAGACGTCCATATGCCCCCAGAAGCTTACAAGCTTACCCGTGTTATCCTCGTTGATATTGATCGCCCAGATGAACTCCGGAGTCTTGTAGTCATTGAAGCCGTTAGTCAGGATATCCTTGGCTGCGATCAGCGGATAATTCTTGGCTTGGGTAGTGATGACGGTATTGGCTACATCATAGGCCTTCTCCCATTGGCCCATATCCATGTAGGCACGAGCTAGAGCACCACGGGCTACCGTAGCATTGAGGTACTGCTTGTTGCTACGCACCACCTTGGACTTGTCCATGGAGTCGGCAGCCTGCGTCAGATCCTTGACGATGAACTGATAGACTTCATCTAGGGTAGCTAGCTTACCGGGCTTACTGGCGTCATCGGCTGCGCGATAGATAGGTACGACGAGCGAGCTCTTCGTAGCATCACTGTAGGGCTTGCCGTAGAAGTGAGCCAGATTGAGGTAAGCCAGAGCACGAAGAGCCTTGACCTGTCCCCAGTTATAGAGGGTCTTAGGATTATTCTGCTTCTCAGGGACCGATTCATCGCTACCTACAGAGCGGAAGAAGCCATTCGCTAGAGAGACGGTACGGTAGCTGATACGCCAGACCGAGTAGTTCAGTGTCTCAAACTTTTGGTAGGAGAGTAGGTTGGCTACAGAGGTAAACCATCCATAGGACTGCCCCCCCTGAAGCTCCATATCGCCCGACATCAGGTCAGACTCGATATCGAAGGCCTTCTGAGCAAAGTCATCGTGACTACTAGGTGTAGACTGCAAGGACTTGAAGAAGGTCTGTAGTGTCCCGTTGACGAAGCCTAGAGCGACGTCTTCGTTCCACTTCCCAGCTTCAGCTATCTGGTCTGCTGTGAGGAGCTCTGTGGGGTCCTTCTCGAGAAAGTCTTTCTTACAGGCAGAGAGTGCCAGGAGCCCGCAGGCTAGGCATATGCTGTTTCTTATACTTGTACGCATGATTGTGATAGGGTGTATAAGAGATGGGACATTAGAAGCCGAGACGAATACCCGCTACGAAGGTCGAGACTGGGAGGTAGCGGCTCGTCGATGATCCCCCGCTCTGG
>ERZ773049.621-NODE-621-length-21584-cov-3.801477_pt1 | contig 21584 bp, 16 predicted proteins | sample MGYA00580633_ERZ773049 | MGnify/ENA primary metagenome ERZ773049 (study PRJEB29015, sample SAMEA2737991) | human oral metagenome | biome: human oral; feature: human-associated habitat; material: dental | place: China | collected 2066 ...
CTTGCTCATGCCCCGAAGGCTTTTCTGAGGCGGGCGCCTTTTCCTGCGCGGGCGCCGGCTGAGAAGCCGCCGCTTGCGAGCCCGCAGCCTGGGAAGCAGAAGGATCGGCTGCCGGCTTCTCGCCGCCCTCCGCCGCGGGGGCGGCTTGCGCCGCGCTTGAGGATTCGGCCTGTTGCACGCCGGCCTGCTGCCCGTCGTCCTGTTGGGACGACGTCTGCTGGGCCGCCTCCTGGGATGCCGCTCGCAATGCCCGCTCGTTCGCGGTCTGGACGACCCGCTGCGACTCCTGCTCGGCCTCAGCCTTGGCCGCGGCTTCCTTTTCGTCCTGCTGCCTGCGCACCAGTTCCGCCGTCGTCCCCTTTTGAGCGGCCAGCTTCGAAATCAAACGATCGCGCTCCGCCGAAATGGTCCGAATCTCGGTTTCCGCGTCGGAGGCCACGCGCGAAGCCTCTGCCGACGCCTCGTCGGCCTTCTGCGCCACATCCTTCTCGGCCGCCGCCTTGTCGTCGGCCTTCTTTTGCAGCGTCGCAGCCTCAAACCGCGCGCTCTTGAAACGTTGGAGGTCCCGGTTCGTCTTGTTTGCGAGGATTCTGTAGGCGCGGGCCTTTTCCCGCGCCTCGCGGTAGTCTGCGGCACCCAGGCTGAAGCGCCCTCCGGCCACCGCCCGGGCGCCGTGCTTGTAGATCGACGTCGAGACTCCCGAAAGCTGCCTGCGCGCGGCGTCGACCTGCTTGTCCGCAGAGTCCACGGCGTCCTGGGCGCCCATCGCCTCCCCGATCGACGTCGAAAGCCGCTGCCGAGCGGCAATCGACGCGGCTTCAGCCTTGGCGGCGCCCACCTTGAGCCTGTTCGCTTTCACGCCTAATTGGGTCAAACGGGCCTCCGTGTTGGAGATGTCCGCCTTTGTGCGCTGCTCGGCCTCCTTCGAAGCAGCGATGTCGGCGTCGCCCCCGTCGTCGGCGCGAGCCGGAAGGACGACGGCGGCCGAAAGCGCCAACGCAATCGCCCCCGACGCGCCCTTGTACCACTTGCGAATACTCACGTATTCCTCCGGTTTCTTTGTGTCCGAGCGGGAAGCCCGCCTCCCGAGCTTCTCATCACGAACATTGTTCACAATGATCACAAATATATAACACCGACCCTCCCATTAGCACATCGGTAACACTTTTCACACGAATAACACGCGGGTAATTCGACCCGACGACGGCGAAGCGGCGCTTGCCGCCGCAATCCAGAATTGCTCACCGCACACTGCCCGGCCCAAAGCCAGAAGCCTCTCGCAACGGAAGAAGCTCGCACCGTCACGATCGGCGCCTTCGCCATCTCGACCGGCCTGCCTCACCCAAGCCCGCCGCTTTCAGCCTGACCCACCGCCTTCAGCTTGACCCGCCGCCTTCAGCTTGGCCCGCCTCACGCATCTTGACCGGCCCCCCGCCGCTTTCAGCCTGACCAACCACTTTCAGCCTGACCAACCACTTTCAGCTTGACCTGCCCTCCCCCGGGGCGTCTATGCTTGATGTCATGTTCATGCGAATGCCCAACTAGCGCACGCCCCGCTCACCAGCCCGGCGCTGCGCTGCAAGCCATCCGCACATCGTCCCACGCGGGCTTGCTCGGCAGCTGAACATAAGCGAGAACTATGCGACCGTCGTCGCGCTGCCGTGTCTACTTGCCCCGGAACTCAAAAGGAGCAGAAATGACCGACAAGAAATGGGGCTTCGACACCCTCCAAATCCACGCGGGCCAGACCCCCGATTCCGACTACGGCTCTCGCGCCCTTCCCATTCACCAGACGACGTCCTTCGTTTTCCCCGACGCGGAGACGGCGGCCGGGCGCTTCGCCTTGACGGCGCCGGGAAACATCTACACGCGCATCACCAATCCCACGCAGGGGGTCCTCGAGGAAAGGCTCGCGGCCCTCGAAGGCGGCGCAGCGGCGCTCCTCGTCGCCTCGGGGCAGGCCTCAGAATTTTACACATTCCTCAACCTCGCCCAGGCAGGCGACGAGATCGTCGCGTCGCCGTCGCTGTACGGCGGCACGTACAACCTCCTGAAAGTCACCCTCGCCCAGGTCGGCATCGTCGTCAGATTCGTCGAGAATCCGGACGACCCCGAATCGTGGCGCGCACTCGTCAACGACCGCACCCGCGCCCTGTACGGCGAGAGCATCCCCAACCCCAAGGGCGACATCCTCGACATCGAGGCCCTTTCGGAAATCGCGCACCAGAACGGCATTCCGTTGGTCGTCGATAACACGATCGGCACGCCTTACAACGTCAGGCCCTTCGAACACGGCGCGGACATCGTGGTCGAGTCGACGACGAAATTCCTCAGCGGCCACGGCACGTCGCTCGGCGGGGCCATCGTCGAGAAGGGCGACTTCGACTGGGCGAACGGCAAGTTCCCGCTGCTGTCCGAGCCGGACAAGAGTTACAACGGCCTGACATTCGCCTCCATCGGGCCCGGCGCGTTCGTCACGAGGATTCGCGCGGTGCTGCTGCGCGACACCGGCGCCGTCATCTCCCCCTTCAACGCCTTCCTTCTGGCTCAGGGGCTGGAGACCCTTTCGCTCAGGGTGGAGCGGCATCTGTCCAACGCGAAGGCCGTCGTCGAATTCCTGGACAGGCACGAGGGCGTCGAATCTGTCCGCCACTCCAGCCTCGTCTCCTCGCCTTACTACGAGCTCGCGCAAAAATACGCGCCGAAGGGCGCGGGATCGGTTTTCACCTTCGAAATCAAAGGCGGCGCCGACGCCGGAAAGCGCTTCATCGAGGCGCTCAAGCTGTTTTCCAACGTGGCGAACGTCGGGGACGTGCGCTCGCTGGCGATCCATCCGGCTTCGACCACCCACTCGCAGATGACCGAGGAGGAGCTGCTGGCGGCCGGAATCACCTCGGGGACGGTTCGCCTCTCGATCGGCATCGAGTCGATCGAGGACATCCTGGCCGACCTCGATCAGGCGATCGCCGCGGCGACGGCCTGACCACAGCGATGTCGCAGTCGATCGCCGACCGCCAAGCCGACCGCCCGCTTCAGGCCGACCGTCTGTTTCAGCCCGAGCACCCGCTTCAGGCCGAGCGGCGCAAGTCAGCCCATCGCCGACCGTCGGCCTTCGGCCAGTCGTCGTCCCTCGGCCCATCACGGGCCGAGGGCAGGGGCACACCCACGAACGGAAGCCAGCAGATGCCAATCAACTTGCCGAATTTTCTGGTCGGGCACCCGCCGCTCGACCACGTCACCGACGCCGAGCCCATCGGGGACTTCGACACCGGCTATTATCCGCGCCCGCGTCTGACGATTCCGGTCACCGGAGCGTGGCGCGAGGGGGACGACCCGGGCGAGCGGCAGTTTGCCGACGTCGGCCCCCTCGAGCTGGAGCTCGGCGGACGGCTTCCGAACGTGCGCATGGCTTACGAAACGTGGGGGAAGCTGAACGAGGACGCCTCCAACGCCATCCTTCTGTGCCACGCTCTGACGGGGGATTCGCACGCGACGAGCCGCGACGGGAAGTCGGGGTGGTGGAAGGACATCGTCGGCCCCGGCCTCGCCATCGACACCGACCGGTACTTCGTGGTGTGCCCCAACGTTCTGGGCGGATGCCAGGGAACCACCGGCCCGGCCGACCTGGCGCCTGACGGCAGGCCCTGGGGGCCCCGATTCCCCGAGGCGACAATCCGCGACATGTGCGCGGCGGAGGCGAAGCTGGCCGACCTGCTCGGGGTCGAACGCTGGGCGCTGGTCGCCGGCGCGAGCTTCGGAGGGAATCGGACGATGGAGTGGGCGGCGTCGTTCCCGGAAAGGGTGGGGGCCATCGCGGTACTCGTCTCGGGGCCGGCTTCCACGGCCGAGCAGGTGGCCTTCGCGCATTTCCAACTCAAGGCCGTTCAGGGCGATCCAAAATGGCGGGGAGGAAACTACTACGACGCGCCGGAGGGCGACGGCCCCGCCTTCGGCCTCGGCTTCGCGCGGGAAATCGCCCACCTGACCTATCGCTGCGCGCCTGAGCTCGATACGCGTTTCAGCCGCAACGCCCAAGAGGGCGAGGATCCCCTTCACGGCGGGCGCTACGCCGTCGAGAGCTATCTCGATTACCACGCCTATAAGCTGGCCATGCGCTTTGACGCCAATTCCTACCTCGTCATCACGCGTTCGTTCATGACGCATGACATCGGGCGGGGCCGCAGCGGCGTGGACAAGGTGCTCGAAAATATGACGATTCCGGCTCTCGTCGTAGAGGTCGACTCCGATCGGCTTTTCTATCCCAAAGACATGCGGATGCTGGCGGCCGCCCTGCCCGGCTGCAAGGGCGTGGCAACCGTTAGTTCGCGCCACGGCCATGACGGATTCCTCATCGAAAACAACCAGGTCACGGCGATTTTGAGGGAGTTTTTGAGCGAGCTCGACGAGGGTCGGGCTTAGCCCGGCCGTCCAAGCGCCAATGCGCGGGCCGACGGGCCTTCCAAGGCGTCGGCGGCGCGCTAGAAGTTCGACGGCGGCGGCAGAACATGGCGGCGATTCTGGAGCTGCTGTCCGAGCAGGCCAAGTCGGGTTTGGCGTGGCAGGATATAGCCATGGCAGAAAGATGGGAGCCGGATTTCCTGGGACCGGGTTTCTTCGCTCGAACATTCTCCCTTCCTGACGACGACGAAGGCGCCGTCGTCACGACCGTCGTGCGCTACCGACCCGAAACGTCCAATGTCGAAGCAGGCAAAGCGGATCGTGCACGCGCCGACGTCGCCCAGAATTCACCGAAGAAGACCGCGGATTCGCGGGTTGCACAGCATTCACCGAGAGAGAACACAGATCTCAGCGTTGCAGCACATTCGTCGGAGAAGACCGCCGCCCCCGACGCTGCACCGCATTTACCAGGAGAAAACGCCGGCCTCGGCGTCGAGCGGGAGCGCAGCGCAGACCGGAAACGCGCCATCGAAGGAGAACCCGATACAGAACAGAAACGCACCGACCAGCCGAAACGCGGCGCCGAAAGGAAACGCGGCGTCGAAATAGGGCGCAGCCCCGAGCCGGAGGGCCGGAAGACCAACCCCCGAAACCCGGCGTTTGCGTTTCTCGCCGTCCATGGGTGGAACGACTATTTTTACCAGACTGAGCTGGCGCGTTATGTCGATTCGATCGGCGGCGCGTTTTACGCGGTGGATCTGCGAAAGTATGGCCGTTCGCTTCGAGAGGGGCAGACGTTTGGCTACATTCGCGATTTCGACGAGTACGACGACGAGCTTCACATCTGCCGCGACCTCATATACGGGGAGCTCGGGCCGAAGATTCCGCTGGTCCTCTACGGCCATTCAACGGGCGGATTGGCTTGCGCGCTCTGGGCTGACCGGCATCCCGGCGCGGCGGACGGGCTCGTCTTGAATTCGCCGTGGCTGGAGTACCACGGCTCCACGGGGATGCGGCAGGCGGGAGCCCCCGTCGTCGAAATCCTCGCCCGCACGTCCCCGACGTTTGTTTTGCCGACGGCCGAAGACGACTTCTACCAGCGGGCCCTCACGGCTTGGCGGCCCGATCCCGATGCCGAGGCAGTTCCCGGGCATGAGGGGTCGGACGACCCATTTTGGACAACGGGATGGAATCCGAAGCCCGAGTTTCGCACCGGATCGGGCGCGCCCGTGCGTCCGGGCTGGCTGTCGGCCGTTCTCAACGGCCATGCGCGCGTGGCCGCCGGCCTCGACGTCGAATGTCCGATCCTCGTCTTGACATCCGCGCGATCGCTGACCGGAAACACCTGGAGCGAGGATTTCCGGGCGGTCGACTCGGTGCTTGACGTCAAACAAATCTGGAAACGCGTGCCTGAGCTGGGGAGCCACACGACGCTCGTCAAGCTCGACGACGCCGTCCACGACGTCACTTTCTCCCGACGCGAGGTGCGGGAGCGGGCCTTCGAGGAAATCGGGCGATTTTTGAGGGCTTATGTGACGGACCCGGCGCGTATGTGACCCGCCTCCAGCTCAATCCGTCCCCGGCGCACAGTTCGGGACAGACCCGGCGCGTATGCGACCCGCTGCCGTTTCGACAATTGCCATCCTGATACTCACTGCCCGCGGGGACAAGGTGGCCAATCGCAATTCGGACGTGAATAAGGATGACATGTTCCCAGCCCGCGCGGAACAAGGAATGATTGCGAGATCCGAGTCCAAGAGGCGCACGCGATCCCTCCCAGCGCGCGTGATCCCCGCCAACGCGCGTGAGAAACGGAATCGCGTAACCGCCCTCCCCGTCAACACCCATGATCCCTGCCAGCGCGCGTGGGAAAAGGGTCAGGACCCGCTACCGGACAAAGGGACGCGGTGATCCCTCCCAGCGCGCGTGGGAAAAGGCCGTCACTTCGCCTGTCTGGTCAGAAACGACCTGATCCCTCCCAGCGCGTGTGGGAAAAGGACACAGCAATGGCAGCCCTCATCCGGCAAGCCTGATGTGTATGTGACAAGGCTCTCCAAGGCCTTCCTTCGAGTTCTTGTCGCACGGCGCGAGGAGACGCCGCCTGGCCCGAGACGACGTTGCTCGGTGCGAGAAGACCTCATTTCGCGTGAGACGACGTTGCTCGGTGCGAGGAAAAGTGGAGGTTCAGTGTTGTGCTATTTGGACGGTTTGTTTGTCGGTGTTGAGGCAGTAGGCGGCTCCGGTGGCGGTGACCCAGCAGTCGATGCCGTGGGGGTGGCCGGAGATGCTGACGACGCGTCCGCGGGCGTCCAGGGGCGTGAGCGCAGCCGGGACGGTGCCGGTGGCGGGGTTGTAGGGGCCGGTCTCGACGTAGACGAGCCGGCCGGCGGCGGTCAGGGCGATCTTTCCCGACATGTCCGTGATGTCTGTGTCTGTGGCCAGGCGGGCGGGCCGGGGGCGTAGGCGCCGTCGGGGGCGCGGATGCCTCCCCAGCAGTAGACCGAGGCGTCGTCCAGGGCCGCGCAGGATGTGGCGGTGCGCCGGTCGAAGAGTTTGGCCGCCGGGCGCGGCAGGGGCACTGTCACGACCGAGTGGGGTGCGTGGCGGCCGATGTCGGTCGCCACGCCGAGTTCGCCGCGGCGGTTGGTTCCCCAGCAGTAGACCGATCCGGACAGGCCGCGGGCGCAGCTTGACCCTTCGGAGGCGGTGACCTGGTCGACTGTCTCGGGCAAGGCCGCCGCAGTCGAGTCTTCCGGGTAGATGTCGCCGGCAGGCGAACTGGTGTTGCCGGTGCTCTGGGCGTAGGAATTGCTGGCCCAACACCGTGCCTGCCCCTCGACAACCGCACACAAATGATCCCCCGCACCGGCAACGTCTGTCACTGCCTCCGGCAAGAAAGTATCAGACAAGTACTCGTAACGGACGTTCCTGCGGAGCTGTCGTCTGTCATTGAGGCCGCCGCACTTGAGAGCGTCAACTATATTGGTTGTGCAGATGTTGTAGCCTGTGTGAATGACACTTCCTACTCGTCTGCCTAAAGGAATCGAGGGGAGGTAGTCGCCCCACCTTTTTCGTTGGCCTTTTGTAAGGACAGGGCGAAAGCAGTATACGTCTTGGTTCTTGGTTTTCAAACATAGTTGATACTTGCCCACGGACACGGAGACGAAGTCACTTCGATACGTGTTCAAACGGTCGGCTTCGGGCGAGACGCTTCTAGTCAAGGACACCGCGAGACAGACCACGAGTCCAAACACTCCAAGGAAGCGCTTCACGAGAAACACGCTACCACCGGATTGCCCGCCGGACCCGTGGGGTTCGAAGATCTTCACTGCCAATCGCTTCGTTTCCATCGATCAGCCCCCTCGCCCCTGTCGTCCAGTCGCCTCGAAGAAGCCTATCGGCCAGTCGCCTCGAAGAAGATGGCCCATCTTGAAACAGTCGCCTGCCAAAGCTTGGCCGGACAAGGCACGGCCCCTCCCCCATCCTCGTGCAGGGCATCGAAGAGACCAAGTTGCCTGCCAGTCGTCCCCGTCGCCTACACACTTCCTTGTGTAGGGCATGGAGGCGCCGCTGGCTGCACACGGAACTGTCGCACCCGTTACCGCATCAAGCTGCGGCCTAGTCTTACCAAACCGCAGTCCGGCCTTCTTCGACACGCGCCTTTCCTTAGTATTGTCCGATTTGGGTAGTGCGTCCGCGCTCGTCGCGGCAGTAGGCCGCCCCAGAGACAAGGACCCAACACTGGAGGCTTCTGTAGGAGCCCGAGTAGCTTTTGACTTTCCCGAAAGTGTCGATGGGCGTGAGCCTGGTTTTGATAAAACCGTCGCGAGGATCAAAGGGCCGAAAGTCAATGAAGACGAGTTTTCCGTCGGAGGTCATCCCCATCTGCCCTGAGATTTCTTGTAGTTTGGTCGAGACTTTCAAGGCAACGGGCCCGGTCGGGATCGGCTTCCTGGAACCTTCAAGGTTGCCCCAGCAGTGGATTGAGGCGTCCGCCAAAAGCGCACACGTCATTTCTTCTCGCTCATCGAGTAGTTTGACGGCGGGTTGGGGCAAGGGAACCTTTGCCACGCTCTGTCCCGATTCGACATCGATCCCGTTGGGGACGCCGACCTCGCCGAACCGGTTCTTTCCCCAACAGTAGACCGACCCGCTGTCTCCGCGTGCACATGTAGTCTCATTGGAGGCGTGGACCTGCTTGATGCCCTCGGGCAGATTGACCCGTACAGGGGCCTTCAACCCATACCTATAGTGCACATGCAGCTCGGGCTCACGCCCGACGCCGCTTGCCTGCCCATAGGCGTCGTTTCCCCAACAATGGACCGATCCGTCCACGATCGCGCAGCCATGCCGACGCCCGACGGCGATCGAGGACGCCGGGCCGGGCAGAGCAATCGTCGTCGGCTGGTGGAAGTACCTGATGTCAAAATTAGGGGAAATTTGCCCCATATCGTTGGGGCCGAGGCAACGAACGTCGCCCTTCCTGCGCAGAAAACACAGATTGTCCGTATCTCGTTTGAGCGACGTGACGTCGCCGACGTGATCGACGCTCAAAAGAACAGGATCTTCATCTCGTTCGTCCGGAGGCGTCGACGCGTAGTCAAGCTGAAAACAGCGAAGAGCCCCACCCGAGGTCACAGTGCAAGCAGACTGATCGTCCGATGCTATCTGATCAAAGTCGGTCCGATAGTTTCTAGGAGACGAACACCCCCAGACCACAACAAGCAACGACACCAAGAAAGCCTGCAGTGACTTGTAACGAATAGAGAATGGTTTCGGAGACACTTCACGGCTTCCAGCTTAGAAGGAACCGGTTGTATTGTTGGACTCTTAAACGGTCTCCCTCAACTCTTCCAGTGTTTGGATCGATTTTTATCAGCCAATTCCCGTTTCGGTCCATAAAGCGTGAGTCTTCATCATTTATTCCGTTATTAAACGAATTTAATTCATTTTGCCACCCAGAAACATTATTAACTATCACATGACTGAGCGCGCGCCTACTGATTGTCGAAACATCAGCTGAAGTGTTAGCGTTGTCTGCGTTATGTTCTTGATACACGCCTTTTACGTGATCGTTGAATTCAACGGAAGGTCGCAAAGCGTAGCCGGTGCTAATAACCTCGCCGACAACGGGAATGTGGCCTACTTTTTGGACCAACACAGACATTGCATTCGCCGTGGTCGCCTCCTTGCGGTCTAGTTCCCCCGCTTGTGCCGCGTCGGAGGCGAGACTTCCACCTTTGATAGCCGAGAATATGCTTTGATATTTATCACACGTTTCTTTTATATCTTGACGAACATTAGCCGAATCTGCGTGCGATACCGTTGCCGCTCTACCGTATATATCTTTTAAATCCGCTTCTAGATTCGCCTCTAGAGACTCGGTTAGCGTCTTCATTGAGGATTTACTAGCTCCGATATCCTTGAAGAAATCGGATTTTCCCTCGAATAGCGCTGTCGCTCCCGCTTTGGTCAAAGACAGGCTGTATTCTCCGTTTTGTTGGTTTCCATGGGGCGCACCCGGAACGCCGGTGTAGCCTTTCAGCTCGCCAGCAAGATCTTTAGAATACTCCTTCAGGATATCGCCCGCTTTCTCCCTCAGTTCAACGTTGCCGTACCCAAAGGCGTCTTGTCCCTTGAAAGTCGCATCTGAGCGTTTTAAACCATCCGTATATCCTTGCAAGTAATCCCGGGCAACGAGGGAGGACTCTTTATGGGTCTTATCGGAGCTCACTTCATCTAATAGATTTGCAAGCGTTTTGCCGCGATCCACATAGAGGGCCTCAGTGGTTCCTGACAGGGGAACGAAGTGACGATTTCCAACAAGGTAACGCGTCATGCTTATAGGGTACTTGACAGGTCGTTTTCCATCGCCAGATTCAGCTATTTCGTACGGACCATCGCTGGCAAGAAAGGCCCTGGCCGCATCTGGATTGCCGTCCATCGCAACAAGCATATTATGCACGGGATCCCAGGTTGTTGTTTTAGGCGTATAGATGTCTGAATGATAGTTATTTGCCTCTTGCGGATTCTCATAATCCCATTTGACGATATCGCGGCCTATTGCGTGGGGACCATTTAGGAAAGGATCGCCTAAGGCTAGTTCGCTGTGAGTCTGCGCAGAATTCGCTATCACCCCAGAGATGAGCATGTATCCCGATGCACCCGCGTTATCTAGATTCGCGCCGCCAATCCAACGCTTGTTTCCTGCCTTCTTGAGGTCATCAAGGTATTTATCCCGACTTTCATCGATCAATGTTCCGTCGGAACTCGTTAAATACTTAGCTCCCGAATTCCAGGTGTTCCATACGCTGCTTTCCTCTTCACTCAAGCCCTTGCGGATGCCGCCTGTGCCAAGGATGATTGCGGAACCGATGCTTGTTCGCGTAGCCTGAACCGTCTCCTGCGGGAAGGCTCCGTGGCTTCCATCTAGCTGGGAGACAAGTTTGATTGCGTTGTTGGCGCCGAACCTCCAAGCGAAGGCATTGGCGAAAAATGGGTCCTTTGCCATTCGTTCGCCGTATGCGGCATTGAAAGAGTCGAGATCCTTCTGGCTGATGTTGCTTTTCAGCTTGCCGTCTTTCGTCAAGAAAACTTTGGCCGCCTTGTCGGCGTCCGCTCTGGCGTCCTCCCAACGCGCTTGAGCCGCCAAAACGCCTCCGCTTCCTCCAAAGAGCTCAACACCAAGGTTGTTGCGGTCAATTGACCCGTTGCCCTCGCCGGCAACCCGCGACTTGGGTGCGAAAGACTCAGCAAGGCCGAAGATCGAATCGCCTGTGCTCTTGGCAAGCTCATTGAGGGAACGAACGGCGGCCTCGTACTTGGCTTTCACCTCTTTCTGCGTCTTTTCACAAGCCTCGTCCACCTTGGCTCTGTCTTTTTCGTATTCGTCGTCGTCCCCCGGATACACCCCCGCCTTCAATTGAACCGCCAATTCGGCGATCCCGCGAAAATGAACCGTTCTGGCCTCGTCCCAGTCGTGCTGGAGTCCGGTGATGGCGCTGCGGGTTTTGGCATGTTCTTGCACATACTTGTCCAGAAGAGCAGGAATCTTCGGATGCAGATCAATGGCCTTCTGGATCGTCTTTTGCAAGAAGGCAGCCTGACCTTGATGGGCGGTAGCCGCAAGCCCCGTCCATCCTTCGACCTCGCCGCCGACGGCGATGACCTGGGTGTCTTGCATCGCTGCGCCGGCATTGGCGATGCCTTTGCCCAGCTGCAGAATGCCTTCGCCGGAGTCCTTCAGGTTAGGCAATGCTTTCTCGCCGGGAACGTCGCTCCACGTCATTTGCCCGTATCCTTCCCGATTGAGCCGCGCATGAAATCGAAGTCTCGAACGGCCTTGTGCTCAGCCTGATCGTAGTTTGCCGTCGATTCCTTCACCCCGGATCCGAGCACCGCACACGCATCGGAAAACTCGAGGCAGCTCGTCCTCATCAACTTGACGAAATGCAGACATGCCTTGAACAGATGCTCCGAATCCTCAAGGACGGGGTCTTTGACGACGTCGCACTCACCCTCCAATTCGGCGTAGCCAAAGCCGATGCTGATGAACGTCTCAGAATCCGTCCAATGTCCCTTTGCCGTGATTCCCGCCCTGTCGCGGTCAAAACTGAGGTCGCTCATGCGCGCGCCTTCCTTTCAGGAGTTTAACGTGATGCCCAAACCCTAGCACGGCGGTAACGCTTCCGCAGGCTGTTTCAGTATACGGGCTGCAATATGGCTCACTGACCGGCTTCGACGCCGATGCCCCGCGGCTGTTCGTTGCATGATTCCTCCAGCTTCATCGAGCGCTCCCATCCGACAAAGCAGATGCATCGCCGACACCCCCAATCTATGGCGCTGAAGTTCCGGAAGAAGCGGAAGTCAATGAAGAAGGATCCGCCGGGAAGTTACGGGCTTGGCGACGCCGCACTCGGCGACGGCGTTTCCTGTGCAGGCGTAAAAGGCACCGTCGGCACGCCCTTCAGAGGCGGCGGATCGTCTATTTTCGTCGCAGACGGGCGACACCCCGAGACGAAGTGGAAAGAGATGCCTTTCGCCGGATGCGCGCTCAGCATCAAGAATCCGCCATTCTTCGAATCTGACCAGCTGAAACCGGTGACGTTGTCCCTTTCGTCGTCCTGCCGTTCTATCTTCAGCCCGGCCTTTTCGATCGTCTCTTTGGCGATGGCCCTGATTTTCGCGGGAGGAACCGAGGTTTGAGTTTCGTAGACTGCACTCATGTACTCGCGCCCATCGGTTTTCGTTTCGCACAAAGTGAGCTCATTGGCACCTTCAGCCGCGTAGTGCTGCCCACCGCCGTCTGCGAGGAGCCGACGCATGAACTCTTCGATTGCCGGAACGGTCTTACGCTGGTAATCCTCGATCGTCTGGCGGTCCCAATAGTCCTTCGAACCTTGACCAAATAATTCGCCTGCGCCCGGCTTGGACATGTCTTCCGTGCATCCAGCCGTCAGACCCAGAATCAGCGCAAGAATAAGCCACCGCTGAGCGCGAGCCGCTCTCATTTCTCCCCCTCGGGTTCCATGCCGCCCATGATGCGCGAAATGTCCCTCAGGCTTCCCGTCCCCTTTTTGAGGTACTCGGAGTGGCGGCCAAAGGGATTGTCGTCCCCTTTGCTGCAGAACTTCGTTACGCCGCTTCCAGCCCCCGTTGGAATGTACTTGCATTGGGAGTCGTTTTCGGGATTGTTAGCCAGGTGCTTGAATCCTCGCATTTCCATCGGGTCCTTGCCGAAGGGACCGTCGGGCCCAATGCCCTGAACGTAGTCATTTGTGTTCACGCCGGAAACGTAGGCTTGGCCGTCGATGTTGTATTCGCGAACGTCTTGAACGCCGGATCCCGGCGATCCATACAGGGCGATGTTGTGGACCGTGCCCTCACGCACCTTGCCGACGGCGATCCCGGCCATGGTCGATCCGTAGGAGTGCGCCCCAACGTCTATCTCCGCTTTGGGCACTCCCATCGCCTGCCGAGAGGTCTGCACCCCTTCCATGAATCCGTCCATCTTCGGCGCGGCCTTTTCGGCCAGATCCGTGGTGGCAACTTCCGCATTTTGCGGCGTCCGGTACATCCAGGCGACGGTCGCTATATCCCCTTTGTCATGGATCCCCGCGCTGCTTGAATGGTTCCTCGACTCTTCAAAAGTCGTATTTCGGACCTTTTGCGCATCGCCGATCAGACCGTCCATATTGTCGCCCACGGTGTTGTTCATCCCGGGCACCACCATCTGAACGGACTTTGCACGGTCGACGTCGCCCAACGCGATGCCCGCCTGAACTCGCGAACTCGACTTCGTGTCAAGATAAATCAGACTTTGACGCGTCTTACTCGGGTTGGAGGCAACATCTGAGTCATTCTTTTCGAGGATCTTCTGGAGCCCCTCGAGGTCGCCAAGTTTCTTTTTGTAGCTATTGTAATCATTGACCGCATTCAGGTACCCCAGGTCGTTCTTGCTGCCGGTCGATTCCGCTTCATCCATCCTGGACTTCGCTTTGGCAACATTGCTTTTCATCTCCGCGATCTCCTGAGGCAGACGAGCGCGGTTGGCTTTGTCTCGCCATTCCATGGGGACGCCGTCGCGGTTGCCGATCAGCTCCGGATGCTCGCGAACCATGTTTTCCTTTTCGCTGTCCGTAAGGCCGGACCACCAGGCTGCGCTCTCCCCCATCGTCCATCCTTTCTGCGGCAAGTCCGGCAGACCGGGGCTTGTCGAGAACCCTCCCTCCGAGGACTTGTAAGAGCCGTCGGCCACGGCGGTCAGCCTCGTGTAATAAGCCTCGTCTATGCTGTCGGCCTTCTCCAGAACGCCCTTGATCATCGGCTTCAGCTCCGCTGCCGCAGATGCGAATTCATCCTCGCGCTGACCGGAATCCGATATGAGCCGACCGTCCCTGATTTCCAGCCCATGGGTCTTCGCTTTCTGCTTGCATTCGAGGATCAACGTCTGAACCGTCCACACGCCGTCGGCCATTTGAGCCATTGCCATCATTGTCTCCGAAACATCGTTGATCAAATAGCTGATTCTAGCCTCGAACTGATGCAGTGCGTACAAGATCGCGTCAGCCGTCAGGCCTCTGGAGGTCACCGTCATTTCCATGGACTGCAGCTTCTCGTACGCCTCAATGAGCTGCTTGCGCCGGGCGCGCAGTGGCTCAAGCTGAACCTTCAATCGATCCTGGCGCCATTCTATGATGTCTCTCCAGCTAGTCATCAGACGATCCTTGCTTTTCCCTTGGATCCAGGCTTGGCCTTCGGATGCCCCTTGACGTGCTCCAGAATCCGGTCCATCGCCGCGGCTGAATCTTGGTCAGTGCCCGCCATGGACTTGATCGCCTCCTCGACATCGCGTTTAAACTGGCCGATATCGGCCATCAGCGACCTGCATCGAGAGTCTATCGCTTCGCCGGCGCGCTCCGAGGCAGAAACGCTCGATGCGCCGGGAATGCCCCGAGCCGCCTCTCGAACCGGGGTTTCGACGTCGCCCGCCCCAGGATTTTGAACAAGCTCGCCAGCGCCGGACACCAGTATATAGTACTCGGCGTCGACAATATAGATGTCGCTCACAATAACTCCTTGCGTGATTGGCTTGTATAACACAAGCTATACCTGACGCAAACGGCTGTCAAGAGCATCACCCCGCCGATTTCGGCTAGCCGGTCGGCATTTCTAGAAAACGCTGATTCCACAAGGTTTAATCGCTACTCCCCCTCGAGTGCGCTCCAACCGATGAAGTGCCCCGTGGATCGTTTTACTCATCCACATAACTATAACAACCAGAATGGGCATACGCCGAGCTTCGGCAGCGGAACGAAAGCACACAGACGAAGGGACGGAAAAGCCACGAAATAGTGCTTTCGTGCTATGAAAATCATTTTCCCCTCGTCGCGAACTGATTCGGATCGCGCAGGATTAGACACGCATCGGTTTGATGCGCCGATTTTCCGAGCCACAACACCCGCAGCCACAAGAACTGCACGATTCGGGAGGGACCGCGCTTCGTCGCACTGGCGCGGCCGCTCCGCCTTTCGGCCTCCCTCGGAATCGCCCAATGCCTTTTCGGGTTCCCGGTACCCACGCAGGTCGCCGGGCACAGACCGAGGTTGCATCGGACAGCGGCAAAGTACCGACGCAACAGGGGTCGCCGACAGCACGAGGTCCCGCCGTTAAGGCAAAGAGGCATCGGCAAGACGTCCGCCGACAAAACATCGACAAGACGGCCGCCGGAAAACATCAGCAAGACAAGCCGCCGACGGCACGAGAATCACCGGCAGCGCAGAGGATGCGCCGGCGAGACGAGGGCATTGGCAGCGCGGGGCGACCGGTGGTCCCTCGCATTGAGGCGATCCGCTGCACACGAGCCTCCTGCGGCACGCGAGCCTCCCCAGCACGCGAGCCTCCTAGAGCACGAAGGACATCAGCGAAACGCCATCTATAGGGCAAACAGCGCGAGGCAAGCCAGGAGGACCCCTCAAGACTCACCGCGCGCCAAAAGCATTCTGAATTCTCAGGTCTCTCTCAGTGCCTTCAGAAGGGCTGGCCCAGTTCAAGGCTGGCCCAATTCAGGGCTGGCCCAGGCTCTCAAGACTCGCCGCGCGCCTGCGAAAGCCCTCAAGACTCTTGGAAGAACTCGCCGAGTTCAGAACCGATTGACCTCATGGCTGGCAAGGGTCTTAGAGCTGACTGAGTTTCAGAGCTAGCCGAGTTTCAGAACTGGCCGAGTTTCAAAGCTCGCCAAGCCTAAAAGCGCTCTCGGAGCCGGAGCCCTCCGAGCGCTCCCTGAGAGTCCTCAGAGCTCGCCGAGCAGCCGGCCCTCCCGCGTCTTCCACAGCTGCCAGCCGTTGACGTCGTTCCTGCCGAGGACCTCCGCGGCCGCCTTCGAAGGATCCTGATAGGACGTGTGCCCCAGGAGGAGGGTGCCGGTCGAGGTCAGCGTGGCCATCGTCGGGCTCCCGTTCTTCCAGATCTCGAGGGTCAGGGGCGTGACGCTTCGGCCGGCTATGGCCACGAGCCGGCCGGCGGGAGTGAGAAGCTCGCGCTCGGCCGCACGGGCCACGGCGTCCGAGGACGCGTTGGCCGCGGTCGTCTCCGAAAAGGTCTGCGGCTGCCGGCGCTTGCCGTCGCGCTTAGGGGCGGACTTCTCCCACAACAGCTGCTCGGTGCGAGGCCGCTTGACCTCCTGGTCATAGCGGGCGCTGATGTACGTCGGCGTCTCGTCCGCGCCGTCCTCGGTCACACGCCAAGCCGGGATCACAGGGATCTTCATCTGGCTGAAGGGGTCCTCTTGGGCGCTCTGATCTGCGTGCTGATCCGGCGCGTCCTCCCGAGCGGCGCCAGGCCCCTGCTCACGGTGAGCCGAACGCCGCGAACGCCGGCCCGTCGGCTTGTCGCCGGCCTCGGCGTCCAAAGCTTGGGGCAGCTCGGCAAGCGGAGCCTCGATGGCTTCGACGATGAGGGTCTGCGCGGGATCGGTGACGTCGGCGTCGTCCTGGGAGCCGTGCGCGCCGATGTGGCCCGGAAAAGCGGTAAACCTGGGGGTGGCAGGGATCGTGAGGGTCGGCTGAAACTCCTGCGCCTCACGCGCGCGCCCGCGCCTGCGAGGCTTGGTTTCTTCGCCGCTCTCGACGTCCGGGGCGGGGAGGAACTCGACTGTCTCGTCGGCCGAAGGCCCCGAGCCCCGCTTGCGGCACGCCTCAATGGACACTTGGCGCACGCCGTTGGTGTCGAAGATCGAAGCGGAAAGAAGCTGCACCCTCTCGGAAAGCGTGGAAAAGACGGGAAGGACGTCGTCGTCGATGTCGAGCGCGACCACGATGAGCCGGGGGCTGACGCCGCCGAGCGGGGGGCGGCCGGAGCGGAACTCCTCCCAGTCCGGGCCGAACTCTTTCGGTCCCTTCGAGTAGACCTGCGCCATGTCCACGGGCCCGGTATGGGCATACCTTCCCGATCTGCTGACAACTTCGTAGAGGTCCACCGACGTAAGCCGCTGGCGAAGATTCACCATCACGACGGTTCCGTCTTGATCAATGGCCACAAGGGACTGCCCGTGCTTTCCTGCGGCGTCGCTCTCCTCCCACATCACTGGCAAAAGCGGAACGTCGACGATCTCGAGGATGCTCTCGCGGAGGGCTCCAAGGACCTCCGAGGCGAGGCTGCCCCGGGGCCGAACGGCCTGTGCAGGAGCGATGCGCCCGTTCGCCAAGGCGTACAGCACCATCGGCGAAACCTCCTTATGTAAACTTGCGTGATGAAACAAGGTTAGCTTATCGCGAGCGGGCCGGTATCCTCCCCTCGTCCGACATATGGCGCTGAACAGCCATCCCGTCGCGGATGAGTTCGGCCAGGTGTATGCCCCGAGAGACGGACAGCTGCTCCGCCTGAGTGCGGCAGGAAAAACCGTCGGCCAGGAAGACGGCGTCGGGATTCGCCCTTTCAAGCGCCGGCAGCAAGCGGGCGCCCGCGATCCTAGCGGATACGTCGTAGTGCCCCTTCTCCATGCCGAAGTTTCCTGCCAAACCGCAGCAGCCCGTCACCTTCGTCAGCTCGGCTCCCGCCGAAAGCAAAAGCGCTTCGTCCGCGGCCCATCCCATAACAGAATAGTGGTGGCAGTGCGGCTGGGCCACCACCTCGAGGCCGGTGAGATCGGGCATGCTCCAGCTTTCCCCGGGGCCAAACGGCTTTGGCGCGTTGAGCAGCTCCGCCAAGGTGAAGGTCATTTCTTTGACCAGGGCGACGCGGGGGTCGTCGTCCAACAGGTCTTCCATGTCGGAACGCAGCACCGCGGTGCACGAGGGCTCGACGCCGACGATGGGAATCCCGTTTGCGGCGAACGGCGCCAACGCGCCAAGCAGGGAGTTCAGCTTTCGCTTGGCCGCATCGAGCTGCCCCGTGGTGATCCAGGTGAGGCCGCAGCAGGCCTCGTCGGGGGGAAGCAGCACGGTGTATCCGGCTTCTTGGAGCACGGAGACGGCCGCCCGCGCTCCGCGGGCGTCGAGGGTTTCGGAGAAGGAATCCGCCCACAGTGCGACGTAACGAGGCTTCGCGTCCGATTCGCCCGCCGTCGATTCGCCTGCCGTCGCCTCCCCCGCCAGAACGCTCGTTCGAGCGAGCGCCATTCCCCGTTCGGGGGCGCTGCCCCGCCCTTCATCGGGGATGCCGTGCAGCCCCTTCTTCCGGGATTTTCGGGAGGCGGCGCGCAGGCTCCGGGCCTCTTTACGCGCGCTCCGGGCCTCTTCGCTCCGAGAGAAACGCCGGGTTTCGAACCCCGGCATCGCGCGCCGCGGGTCGACGCCGACCAGCCGGAAGGCCAGCCTCCGCAGCGGGCCGACCCGCATCACGGCGTTCGCGATCCTCGCGACGAGGGGAACCTTCGTGACCGCCCTCGCCCACAGCGGCAGCCTTCCCAGGGCGTAATGGGCCGCAGGCCTGCGTTTTCCGCGGTAGGCGCGGTAGAGGGCCTCGGATCTGTACCGGGCGACGTCGATCCCCGTCGGGCAGTCCCGCGAACACGCCTTGCACGCCAGGCACAGATCGAGGGAGTCGAGCACCTCGGGAGAGTCCCACGCCAGCGCCCCGCCGCGCGCCACGTCCTGGAGCACCCTCGCCCTGCCGCGGGTCACGTCCTTCTCGTCGCGCGTGGCCTCGTAGGAGGGGCACATGAAGGCGCCGAGGTCGAATCTGCTCGCCCGGCAATTGCCCACGCCCGTGCAGCGGTGAACGGCCCGGGCCATGTCTCCGCCGTCGTCGGCGAAACGGAAGCCTCCGGCGTAGGGGATCGGCTTCGCGCCCGGCCTTCTCAGACGTTCGTCGATGCGGTCGGGCCGCACGAGCACCCCCGGGTTGAGCAGGCATTCGGGGTCGAAGACCCCCTTGACTCGCTCGAACAGGGCGACGACGTCGGGCCCGTACATCCTCTCCAGCAGCTCCGAGCGGGCGCGCCCGTCTCCGTGCTCGCCCGAGAGGGACCCGCCGAAGCCCGCGGCGAGGTCTGCCGCCTCCCCCATGAACTGGCGGAAGGTTTCGGCTCCCTTTTGGGATTCGAGCGGGAAGTCGATGCGGACGTGGACGCATCCGTCCCCGAAATGCCCGTACATGAGGCCGTCAAGCCCGAATCCCTTCATGAGGGCCTCGAGCGCGCGGAGGTATCCGCCGAGCTTCTCGGGCGGAACGGCCGAATCCTCCCAGCCGGGCCACGCCTGGTTTCCCGCCGGGGTCCTCCCGCCAAGGCCCGCGCCGTCGGCCCGGATTTGCCACAGCCGGGCCGCCTCCGGGCCTGCGGGCCGAATGTCGACGGCCGTGGAGGAGGCGGAGTCGGCCAGCGCCCTGGCCCTTGACATAGCGTCTGCGCCGCCTTCCTCGCCGACCTCGACCATCAGCCATCCGCCGCCTTCCGGCAGCGGCGGAACGCCGCCCTTCGCACGCCGGACGACGTCGACCAGCCGGGCGTCCATGCCTTCGACTGCGAGCGGTCGGTGGGCGAGGAGGGCTGGGACGTCGTCGGCCGCGCTGGCCATGTCCGGATAGCCGAGCACGACGAGGGCCGGCGAGGCCTCGACCGGGACGAGCCTGACCTCGGCCGCCGTCAGGAGGCCGAGCGTCCCCTCGCTGCCCACCAGGAACTTGGCGAGATTCCGCCCGTTTTCGGGTAGAAGGTGCTCGAGGGAGTATCCCGAGACCTGACGTTTGAATCTGCCGAATTGCAGGCGTATCGTCGCCAGGTTCTCGTCCACCAGCCTCGCGAGCTCGGGCACGGCCTCATACCCCAGCCCGCCTTCGCCTGCCTTCATCCGCCTGCCGTCGGCCAGGGTCACGTCCATGCCCGCGACGTTGTCCGCCGTGCGCCCAAACGCCACCGCGTGGGGGCCGCACGCGTTGTTCCCGATCATCCCGCCGAAGGTGGCGCGGTTCTGGGTGGAGGGGTCCGGGCCGAAACGCAGGCCGAACGGGGCCGCCGCCTTCTGCAGTTCCGACATGACGACGCCGGGCTGCACGCGAGCCACGCGAGCCTCGGGATCGATGCCCAAGATGGCGTTCATGTGCCGCGAAAAGTCCAGGACGATCCCCTCGCCGATGGAATTGCCCGCGCACGACGTGCCGCCGCCCCGCCCGGTGATCGGAACCCCGAATTCTCGGGCGGCGGCGAGTGCCGCGGCGACGTCGTCGGCGTCTTTGGGAAAGGCGACGACGAGGGGCGGGATCCTGTAGTTCGAGGCGTCCGTCGAATACTCGGCCCTGCGGCGGGCGTCGGCGTCGGCCCCGCCCGCGACGGTCCGCTGGAGCCTGTCAAGGAGGCCTGCCGTGTCGATCACCGAATCCATGAGCTCATTGTGCCAGTGCGGAGGGCGCCGCGGGAGCGGCAACGCGTCGGCTTTCCGTCGGGGAAAGGCGCTCCCGGGGCGCCGGGCCATTGCAGGCGGCGTAGCCGTGGACCGTTTTAGCGTTCTAGGCGCTCCCGGGGCGTCGAGCCATTGCCCGAATGCGCCGCTTCGAAGCCTGCCTCAGATGACGAGGGGGCATCCGGCGCAGGCCACTCGGACCTCGTCGGAGACCTCCTTGGTGTGGCAGGCGCCCAGGCCCGAGGAGCACAGGGACCCGGCGTCGTCGAGCATTCCCAGCCGGTCATAGTGCTCCAAGAGGGTCGAGACGAACACCTCCGAGACGCCGGTCGCGGCGGATATCGCCCGAACGGTGCGCCCCAACTGTATCTGCTCGAGTATCCTCTGCGTCACCGCGCCGCGGGGCCCTTCGAGCACGCCGTCGGCCGCGCCCCCGTTCTCCACGGAAACGCTGGCCCGGCCATCGTTCGAAACGGAGGCGTCGCTCCCTTTTGGAGCGGAGGCGCGGCGGGCCCGGACTCCGGGGGCGGAAGCCTGCCCGACGTCGGAGCGGGCGCCTTTCCGCAATGCCCTCAGCCTCATAAGAACAGCTTCCCTATCTGGAAGATGCCGACGGCCAAAAGCCAGGCAACGGCCAATTGCACGCCCACGGCGGCGGTCGCCTTCTTCGCCCCAATGAGCTTCGCCTGCTCGGCCACAGTGGCCAGACACGGCGTATACGCCAAGACGAAGACGAGGAAGGCGAAGGCGGCGAGCCCCTGATAGCCCGAGCCTGCCGACTCGGTCAGGGACTGGTTGACGAGCTTGGGCAGCTTGCCGAGGTCCGAGCCGTCGTCCTCGGCGTCGCCG
>ERZ773049.624-NODE-624-length-21494-cov-19.125752_pt1 | contig 21494 bp, 19 predicted proteins | sample MGYA00580633_ERZ773049 | MGnify/ENA primary metagenome ERZ773049 (study PRJEB29015, sample SAMEA2737991) | human oral metagenome | biome: human oral; feature: human-associated habitat; material: dental | place: China | collected 2066 ...
AGGCCTCCAAGATCGCCAAGAACGCCCACCACAAGGGCCTGTCCCTGCGCGAGTCCGCCCTCGAGCTCGGCTTCGTCACTGCCGAGGAGTTCGACAAGTGGGTCGTGCCCATGGACATGACCCACCCCAGCGCCGCTGAGGACTGAACCCCGACTCCGGTCCCCGACCACCGAGCACGATGACGGTTCCCGCCCTCCATCTCAGGAGGCGGGAACCGTCATCGTCCTTGTCCTTCACTCCCACAGGAAAGCCACAGGTCGGTTATGGGAGGAACCCTGTTCTAGGGTGATGTGCTGAAGCCAAGCACGCAGAAGACAAGTGGATCATGACTCGGACCACGGTATGGAAGGGGAACCACTATGAACCTGTCGCGACGCACCGTCCTCACCGCCCTGCCCGCTGCGGCGGGAGTCCTGGGACTGGGGGCCTGTTCGAGTGGAGGAACCGCCTCACAGGCCTCCGCCACGGCGTCGTCGCAGGCCCCCACCGACCCGAAGCTGACCCTTGACAGCGCCGCCTGGCGCTATGACGCGACGGGCGACGTCTACTACCAGCTGGGTCTGAGCTACGCGGCCACGCCCCAGGCCTCAGACTACGAGACCCTGGGCATCTACGTGCCCGGCGCCTATTTCACCGGAACCGACAACGGCAACGGCACCTACACCGCCACGATCAATGCCTCAGGCGCCGTCGGCAGCTTCACGGCCGCCACGGCACCGACTGTCCTTCCGGTCAACACCCCGGGCTACTCCGCCCAGAAGCCGCCCAGCGAGTACTCCTACGACATCATCAAGGCCTATATGGAGGCCGGTTTCATCTACGTCCACGCCGGCCTTCGCGGCAAGGACTCCAACTCCCAGACCTACTCCGGCAACGCGCCCTGGGGCGTTACCGACCTCAAGGCCGCCGTGCGCTACCGGCGCTACAACGCCGCTTCCATCCCTGGCGACGCCGCCAAGGTCTATGTCTTCGGGCACAGCGGAGGAGGTGCCCAGAGCGCCGTGGCCGGGGCCTCGGGCGACAGCGGACTCTTCGCCCCCTACCTGGCCGCCCTGGGCGCCGCTACCACCGACACCAGCGGAAAGGCCTTGTCCGACGCCGTCGCCGGAGCCATGTGCTGGTGCCCCATCACCACCCTGGACAGCGCCAACGCCGCCTACGAGTGGAACATGGGACAGTTCGCCTCCTCCGGCACCCGGGCCGAGGGCACCTGGACGAGGGCCTACTCCCAGGACCTCGCGGCGGCCTTCCCCGCCTACCTCAACGAGTTGAAGCTGACCGATTCGGACGGCAAGCCCTTGAGCCTGGAGAGCTCTTCGAAGGGCACCTATCTGGCCGGCTCCTACTACGACCACCTCGTGGCGGTCATCCAGAAATCCCTCAACGACTTCCTGTCGGCCACCTCCTTCCCCTACACGCCCTCATCCACCGAGATGGCCGGCATGGGACCCGGTGGCGGTGGTGCGCCCTCGGGCGGCGTGCCGGACGGTCAATCGAGCAGCGAGACCACCACCTACAACACGGTGGAGGAGTACATCGCCTCTCTCAACTCCTCCTCGCAGTGGGTCGCCTACGACGCCTCCACCAATACCGCGACGATCACCGGCCTCGAGGGCTTCGTCACCTCCCAGAAGAACGCCTCCAAGGATGTGGGAGCCTTCGACGGCGTCGACCGCGCCCGGACCGAGAATCTCGTCATGGGCTCGGGGGAGAACAAGCTGCATTTCTCCTCCTCGAGCCGCGAGGTCATCTCCAAGGGGCAGTCGAAGTACTCCGCCCTCAGCGGCTGGAGCAACGACTACGGTGTCGCCGCGTACGAGAAGGACCTTGCTGCGAAGGACTCAGTCGGCACCGACATGGCCACGCGCGTGTCGATGTACGACCCCCTCTACTACCTCACCCAGGACTCCAAGGGGCGTGGCACGTCGACTATCGCCCCGGCCTGGCGAATCCGCACCGGCATCACTCAGGGCGACACCGCCTCCACCGTGGAGGTCAACCTCGCCCTGGCGCTCCAGCAAGCCGGAGTCCGCAGCGTCGACTTCGCCACCATCTGGGGTCAGGGGCACACGATGGCCGAGCTGACCGGCACCGGTGAGGAGAACTTCATCGCCTGGGTGACCCAGCAGGCGACTTCCTGAGCCTGGAAGGTTCCGGGGATCGTCCCGCGGAATAACGGCGGCGCCAGGACGGTTGAGGGAGCCGGTTTCTACCCGCCCTCACGAATCGAGCACGCATGTTGACTGCTGGCATGGTCTTCGCCGTCCTGGCCTCCGCTCTCCACGTCCTCATCTTCTACATGGAGTCCATCGCCTGGGAGGGGGCGCTGGCCCGCAAGACCTTCGGAGGCACTCCGGAGGAGGTCCGCCCGCACGCCTTCTACGCCTTCAATCAGGGCTTCTACAATCTTTTCCTGGCCCTCCAGGCGATCATCGGGGTCGTCCTCGCCGCCCTGGGGTACGCGGCGATCGGGGCCGCCCTGATCCTGGCTGGGACAGGAGCCATGCTGGCGGCTGCGGTCGTCCTGGCCCTGGCCTCGGCGCCCCACCGCAGCGCGGCAGCCAAGCAGGGGACCTTCCCGCTGCTGGCCGTCGTTTGCACCCTCGCAGCACTCCTAGGCTGAACCGGCTGTCTTGTCTCCTCACTTCTGAGGTGTGTGAGTGTCATGGCATCTGAGACATTCATACCGAGGGGACTTCTGGTGGGCATGGTCGTCTTGGATGCAACGGTGAGCCAATGGAGGAGGCCTGGCAGGTGTAGGTGTCCATGCAGCGGACATCAACACTGTGCAGACGCCGAAAGCCGAGGAAGAACCTCAGAATTTCAAGGATTTCCGCCGGGCGCATCGACGGCGGGGCCGCCCATGTCCGCTGCGTGGTCACTGAGCCGCTGGCGTGATCGAGTCCGGGGCCTTTGCGGCAGATGCGGATGCCTCTGGCTCCGTCTTCCCCTAGTGATGCTTTGGTTCAAACGCAGGTTTCGGCCCGATACCTTTCTCAGTCCGGCCTACTGCGAGAGGGTGGGGTGTACTGGCCAGGGGGTTGTGCATACTGCACGAGACCCCCGACCCTTGTGCAGTACGCGCCAGGCACTACCACAGCGGCTGTGAACGACCAAACCCGCTCCTGCTAGCTCAACGAGCGATGACTCTCGCGCCCGCTCAACCCGCCCCACCGGTACTTTCAGATGTCATGACGCCCAAAGCTCTTAGAAGTCATGAGACAACACACTGGGTTGAGCCAGCTCGCCTACTGGTAGTCAATCGCACAGCGCAACACGGAGAAGGACCCAGCCAACCGTTGATCTAACTGCGGAAAATCGCTGTTGAGAAGAACGATCGTGCGATCATCTCTGGTCATTAACAGTGATTCTGCACCGTTACGAAAGGAATGATCATGCCGCACCTCGACCACGTTGCCATCTGGGTCGCCGACCTCGACAGCGCCCGCGACTTCTACTCCCACTGGTTCGACGGGCACGCCAACGGCCTCTACGAGAACCCGAAGACCGGGTTGCGCACCCACATCCTCCATTTCGCCGAGACCCCCGCGGACGAGCGGGGAACCCGCCTGGAGATCATGACCCGTCCGGAGCTCGCCGAGCGGCGAGAGACCGATGCGCTGGGTTGGGCACACGTCTCCTTCGGCCTGCCCGGGCGCGACGACGTCGACCGCCTGGCCTCCAACATGTCCGAGGCCGGTGTACCGGTGATCGACGGACCCCGCGAGACCGGAGACGGCTACTACGAGGCCACCGTGCTCGACCCCGAGGGCAACCGCGTCGAACTCGTCGCCTCCGACTACTCCGACGACGTCGCCCTGCGCCCGGCCTTCTAGGGCCACGGCAGACCGACGAGCTTGCCCACGTGGCGTCCCGAGGCCATGTCCTCGTGCGCCTGGGCGATGTCGGCCAGAGGGTAGGAGTGGATGGGCAGGAGATCGAGATCGCCCGACTCGATCCGATCCAGGGTCCGCTGAAGCACCTCCGCCGGCAGGTCCTGGGCCTGGCCGGAGTAGGTGGTCAGACGCACCCCGTTGGGGATCCAGTCCATCGGGTAGAAATTGGGAATCGTCCATGAGTCCGACAGCATCCCGGAGAAGCAGACCGTTCCGTGAACCGCCGTCGCTGCCAGCGAGTCCCGTAGCGTCGGCACGCCGACCAGCTCAAGGACGGCGTGAACCCCACTCGGCTCTGCCTCGCGCAGCCGCGGAGCGACCTTTCGGTCGTCCAGGAGCGGGATGGCGCCTCGTGAGCGCAGTAGCTCCAGCCCGGCCTCGCGGCGGGAGGTCGCATAGACCCGGCAGCCCATGTCGGCTGCGAGCGCGGCCGTGGCCAGTCCGAGCGCCGAGGTGCCTCCGCGTACGAGCAGGCTCTGCCCCGGCTGGAGATCCAGGCCTGTGGTCAGGGTTCCGTAGGCCGTCTGCAGTGTCTCAGGCACCGAGCCGATGACCTCCCAGGGCAGGCTGGAATGGAAGGTGATGATCTGCGTGCGCGGCACGACAACGTACTGGGCGTAGCCGCCGTCGAAGAGCCGTCCCATCCCACCCATCATCGTGACAGCCTGGGTGCCGGGTTCCAGGATGCCCTCCGGGTCCAGGTCGATGACCCCGGAGGCTTCGATCCCCAGGATGCGCGGGAAGGTCATCCCCTCAGCCAGGCCGTGAACGGAATGGTACTCGCTGCGGTTGAGGCCGAAGGCCATGACCTTCAGACGCACCCAGCCATCCGGAGGCACCGGCATCGGAAGCTCAACGATGCGGAGGTTGCCGATGCTGCCCGATTCACTGAGCTGAGCCGCCAGCATCGTGGCGCGAGCGTCGCTGTCGGTGATGTCCGTCATGCGTGCGCCTCCGAGGTTGTTCACGGGTACCTGGGTGTTTGCTTTCAATTCTGCACCAATCGCCTTGGTAAAGCCTGCCTTCTGGCAGTTCAGCAAGTGACGGCTGGTACGGTTGCGGCACGCTATACGGTCGTGCTGTCTGCGGCCAGGAGAGGACATCCGGCACCTTCTATGAGCAGCACCATCATCTTCGACGCCGTCACCAAGCTGTACCCGGCCGGGAGGGGCGCCGGATCCGGTACCCCCGCCGTCGACTCCTTCTCAGCCCGCATCGAGGCCGGCACCACCACCGTCCTGCTGGGATCCTCCGGCTGCGGCAAGACCACCCTGCTGCGCATGGTCAACCGCATGGTGGAGCCCTCCAGCGGTGCAGTGCTCATCGATGATGAGGACATCGCCGCCCGCGATGCCGTTGCCCTGCGTCGGTCCATCGGCTACGTCATGCAGAACGCGGGGCTGCTGCCGCACCGACGCGTCATCGACAACATCACTCTCGTGCCCCGCCTCCAGGGCACGGACCACCGTGACTGCCGGCAGCGGGCCTTCGAGCTCATGGACATGCTCGACCTCGATCGCGACCTGGCGGGGCGCTACCCCCACCAGCTCTCCGGAGGGCAGGCCCAGCGGGTCGGCGTGGCCCGGGCTCTGGCCGCTGATCCCGAGGTTCTCCTCATGGATGAGCCCTTCGGCGCCGTCGATCCCCTCGTGCGCCGCGAGCTCCAGCGCGAGATGGTCCGGATTCAGGCCGAGCTGGGCAAGACGATCATCTTCGTCACCCACGACGTCGACGAGGCCCTGGCCCTGGGTGACGAGATCATCCTCCTGCGCGAGGGCGCCCAGATCGCCCAGCGCGGCAGCGGAGCCGAGCTGCTCGCCGACCCGGCCGACGACTTCGTGGCCCGCTTCCTCGGGCTCGACGACGCCGCACGCCAGCTACGGCTCAAAGATGTCGCCGACACCCGGATCGTTCTGGACCGCGCCGGCCGCGCCGTCGGGCGCCTGTCCGACGATCTGGTGACGTCGACAGGAGCTGAGCAGACTGTGCAGGCTACGGAGGTCGTGGAGGCTATGAAGCCTGTGGGGAAGCGGGCATGAGCTGGGTCCTGGCCAACCTGCCCGTCATCGCCGGGCACCTGCTGGCCCACCTGCTCCAGGCGGTTCCCGCGATTCTCGCCGCCTTCGTCCTGGCGATCCCCATCGCCAGACTGGCCCGCGCGGCCCGCCCTCTGCGCGCCGTGCTAGTGACCGGCTCCTCCCTGCTCTACGCCGTCCCGTCGCTGGCGCTGTTCGTCATCCTTCCCATCATCCTGGCCACCGGGATCCGCGACCCGTTCAACGTCATCGTCGCCCTGACCCTCTACGGATTGGCGCTGCTGGTTCCGGCCACCGCCGATGCGCTCGACGCCGTCGACGGGCGAGTCCTGGACGCCGCGACCGCCATGGGCATGGGGCGCCTCCGCTGCTTCCTCACCGTCGAGCTGCCGCTGGCAGGACCCGCGATCCTCACGGGCCTGCGGGTGGTGACCGTCTCGACGATCTCGCTGACCACCGTCGGAGCGGTACTCGGTGTGCGCAGCCTGGGCTGGCTGTTCACCGACGGGTTCCAGCGCGGCATCACCGCGGAGATCGTCACCGGGTTGGTGGCCACCGCGGTCCTGGCCCTCGTCCTGGACGGGATCATTCTCCTCCTGGGGCGCCTGTGCCTGCCATGGACGTGGAAACGCGCCGGTGCCGGACAGGTGCTTCAGACGGCTGGGTGGCCCGCACAGGCGCTCGCAGCCGGCGGACACGAGGATGACAGCCGGGAGAACCAGGAGGATGAGGCATGAGGTTCGTCCTGGCCGCCCTGGCCTACATTACCGACCCCGCTCACTGGAATGGGGCCATGGGGATCGGGTCGCTGATGATCCAGCACGCCGTGTACTCGCTGGCTGGCGTCCTCATCGCCGCCCTCATCGGGGTCCCAGTCGGCTGGTGGGTGGGCCACACCGGTCGCGGACGCAGCTGGGTGCAGCCGCTCAGCGGTGCCGCCCGCGCTCTGCCCACCTTGGGCCTCATCACCCTGTTCGGTCTCGCGCTCGGCGTCGGTTTGACCGCTCCCATGATCGCCTTCGTCGTCCTGGCCCTGCCCAGCGTCCTGGCCGGAGCTATGAGCGGCGTGCGTGCGGCCTCCGTCATGGCCGTCGACGGGGCCCGGGCCAGCGGCATGAGCGAGCTCCAGATTCTGGGGCGCGTCGAGATCCCTCTGGGTGCGCCGCTGCTCATTGGCGGGCTGCGCTCGGCCAGCCTCCAGGTCATCTCCACCGCCACGCTGGCCGCCTACACCGGCGCCGGCGGGCTGGGCAGGCTCATGTTCCTGGGCCTCAAGACTCAGGACTACGTCATGATGCTCGCCTCGGCAATGCTGGTCATCGCCCTCGCCCTGGCCTCCGAGGCCCTCTTCGCCCTCGCTCAGTGGGCTGTCACGCCCCCGGGCGCCCGGCAGCACCGGAAGGAAACCGCATGACCGCACACCCCAGCACGCGCTCCGGAGAACCACTGACGCGACGCGGCCTGCTGGCCGGCGTCGGCGCGCTGGGCGGCCTGGTCGCGCTCAGTGCCTGCTCCGACACCGATCCCTTCGCCATCGACCGGGCCTCGGGAGGCTATTCCGGCGGTCCCATCATCATCGGCAGCCAGCAGTACTACTCCAACGAGATCATCGCCGAGCTCTACGCCCAGATGCTGCAGAAAGCGGGCCTGACCGTCACCCGGCAGTACCAGATCGGCCAGCGCGAGGTCTACCTGCCCGAGCTCGAGGCCGGCAAGATCCACGTCATCCCCGAGTACGGCGGCAATCTGCTGGAGTACTACAGCAAGACCGCCGGCTCAGGCAGTCCCTCCACCGCTACCGGCACCGCCACTCCTTCCCGCGCCGCAAGCGACACCACTTCCATTCAGGACACCCTGCTGACGACTCTGCCGCGCTCCCTGACCGTCCTGAACCCGGCCGAGGCCACGGATCAGGACTCACTGACCGTCACCCGGGCCACCGCCCAGGCCCACTCCCTGGCCTCGATCGCAGACCTGGCCTCCCTGGGGCGGCCCATTACGATCGCCGCGAACTCCGAGTTCACCACCCGGCCCTATGGGCCCGAGGGGCTCAAGGCCGTCTACGGCGTCGAGGCCTCTGTCACGCCAGTAGAGGACTCCGGCGGACCGCTGACCGTCAAGGCGCTCACTGACGGCACCGTCGACGTCGCCGACATCTACTCCTCGGACCCCGTCATCCAGACGCAGGACCTCGTCGTCCTGTCCGATCCTCAGATGCTCATCCTTCCGCAGAACGTCACCCCACTGGTGTCCGCCTCACTGCCCGCTATCGCGGTGACCGCCATCAACCGGGTCTCGGCTCTGCTGACCCCCGACGAGCTGCGCGCCCTCAACCAGCGCTCCACCGGTGAGGGACTGAGCTCCAAGGTCATCGCCACCGACTGGCTCACATTCAAGAAGCTCCTCTGAACGACCTGCTCCGCCACCAGTATGTTCTCTTTCACACACTCACTCTCTTTCGGGAAGTGACTATGCGTGGGAGAGTATGGGTGTTCGTCCACCAACAACACTAAGGAGCTCTCATGTCAGTCCCCTCCATCTCCATCATCGGCGCCGGCAACATCGGATCAGCTGTCGCAGGCCTGGCGGTCAAGGCCGGCGCCAGCACTCAGGTCCTGGTACGCGACACCTCCAAGGTCACCGGCCTGTCGGGCGTCGAAGTCGCTGAGATCGGCTCGCCCCTGAGCGGCGACATCGTCGTCCTCGCCCTGCCCTACGTCGCCATCGACGACGTCATCGCTACCTATGGCGCCAGGGCCTTCGCCGGCAAGGTTGTCGTCGACCCGACCAACCCCCTGGACTTCACCACCCTCGACTCTCTCGTTCCGGCCGGTAGCTCTGCGGCCGCCGAGCTCGCCGTGAGACTCCCGGATGCCCAGGTGGTCAAGGCTTTCAACACCGTCTTCGCCGCCGTCCTGGCGACCGGCACCGTCGGCGCTCGCCCGGCAACCGTCTTGGCCGCCTCCGACTCCGCGGAGGCCAAGACGAGCCTGCGTGCGCTCATCGAGGCCGCCGGACTGACGTGGGCAGACGCTGGCGAGCTCAAGCGGGCGGAGCGTCTGGAGGCACTCGGCGCGCTGAACATCGCCCTGGCCGTCACTGAGCAGATCGGTTGGACCGGAGGCCTCGCCGTCGTGTCCGAGTGAGGCGCCCGGTTCGCAGGTAGCCTGTCACCCATGTCCGTCGTCGGGCGCCCACACTCATGGGCGCCCGACGACGGATCGGTGACCAAGCGCACGAGGAGACAACGTGGCCGATACTGAGAAGCCGACCGGCATGGAGATGGCCCCCGACCCCTATAGCCGCAGCTGCCCCTCACGCCGCCTGCTCAAGTCACTCGGGGACCTGTGGACCGTGCTCGTCGTCGGGGCGCTCCATCATGCGGACCAGCCGCAACGCTTCAAGGAGATATCGGCCCGAGTCGACGGCATCTCCACCAAAATGCTCACCCAGACCCTACGGGGGCTTGAACGCGATGGCCTTCTCAAGCGTCATCAGTACCCTGAGATCCCGCCGCGAGTGACCTACGAGCTCACCGACTCGGGGCGGGGGCTGGCGGAGGCACTCGCTCAGGTCGAGACCTGGGCCACCGATCACCTCGGCACTGTCAGTGAGGCCCGGGCGCGCTATGACGCCGCCCACTGAGTACCCATTGTGCCCACTGGGCGCGTCTAGAGGTGCCGCCAGGTTTCCACTCGCCAGCGCGCGTCCCCGGACACGGGGCGCCACTGACCCTCCGGGTCGGACAGGGCGGGGTCGATGGCCCACTCCTGTGTGCTGATCCCCGGTGCGCGCACCAGCGCCGAGGCGGGCAGACCGCGCTCGCGGGCCCGCTCGGTGGCATCCAGATCCAAGACGCTGACAACGAGCATGTCGGGCAGGCCTTCGGCCAGGGCCTGTCTGTAGACGCTGCCGCCGCCGATCACCCACAGGCGCGGTAGCCCTACGGCCGCCCCCTGACGGGGGTCGTGACCCAGTTCCGCGGCCAGGCCCCGCGCCGCGACCGAGAGCCCCTCGCGCAGCGAACCGGCACGGATAGCGCCCTCGGCCTGCCAGGACCGGTCGCGGGTGAGGACCACGTTGCGCCGACCGGGCAGGGCGCCCCCGAGCGACTCCCAGGTGGTACGACCCATGACCAGCCCGCTGCCCATAGTCGTGGCCTTGAAGTGGGCGAAGTCCGCGGGCACGCGCCACAGCATGTCGCCGTCGGCCCCCAGGAGGCCGGTCACGTCCTGGGCCCAGATCATTCCCAGGCCGCTCATACCGCGACCGAGGCCTTGATCGCGGGATGATGTTCATAGCCCTGGGAGGCATCGATGTCATCCATGTCGTAGGCGTCGATGGACGCGGCACGCTCCAGGCGCAGCGTCGGGAAGGGGTATGCGCTCGGCACCCGGGAGAGCTGGGTGCGAACCTGCTCGACGTGGTTGTCGTAGATGTGGCAGTCCCCTCCGGTCCAGATGAGCTCACCGGGCTCCAGGCCCGCCTGCTGGGCGAGCATATGGGTGAGCAACGCGTAGGAGGCGATGTTGAAGGGCACCCCTAGGAACAGGTCGGCGCTGCGCTGGTAGATCTGCAGGCTCAGGCGGCCATCGGCCGCATAGCACTGGAAGAAGGCGTGGCAGGGGGCCAGTGCCATGGAACCCAGCTCGGAGACGTTCCAGGCCGAGACCAGCATGCGTCGCGAGTCCGGGTCGGTGCGCAGCGTGTTGATGAGCTCGGTGATCTGGTCGATGGCGCCCCCGTCACATGTGGGCCAGGAGCGCCACTGGGCGCCGTAGACCGGACCCAGTTCTCCGGAGTCATCGGCCCACTCGTCCCAGATGGTGATGCCCCGTTCCTGGAGCCAGCGCACATTCGTGTCACCCCGCAGGAACCACAGCAGCTCGCCCTTGACGGCTTTCATGGCCACGAACTTCGTGGTGATACGGGGGAATCCCCGTGCCAGGTCGTAGCGCAGTTGGCGGGCGAAGAGCGAGTGGGTACCGGTGCCGGTGCGGTCCGATTTCGGGGCACCGTTGGTCAGGACGTCGGCCAGCAGGTTCTCGTAGGCGACGTCGACACCTGGCGGGGGGACGAGCCCCATCTGCTCCAGGGCCGGGTACTGGGCGGCCGCCGACGTCGGCCTGGGTGCGCCGGTGTCGCTCATACGTCGATCACCTCGACGCTGGGATCGTTCATATCACTGATGTAGGTGCTGGGGCCGCCCAGGACAAGTTGTGGCCCGAGCGCGGCCTGCGCGCCTTCAATGACCTGATTGGCCAGTGCCCGCCCGCCGGACCAGCCGATGGCGGCTCCGATCCCGAAGGGGATGAGACGCCCCAGTGCCAGCGCCCCGCCCTTGGCGGCCGACCGCTTGGCCACCCGCTTGATGAGGCGGGCGTTGATCGACTTCACCGTTGGCAACGGCATCTGCATGAGTACCTGCGCCGCCCAGAACATCGTGGACAGCCCCAGCTGGCCCTGGACCGCCTCGGAGCCCTCCTTGCCCAGGAGCGCGGACAGGACCAGCGCTCGACGGCGCTCGGCGTCGACCACATGGATCCCCTGGATCTCCGCCACCGTCAGCACGTAGGTGACGGCCGAGGCGATGAAGGTGGCACTCTGCCCCACCGTCAGAGCGGCCGCCGCGCCTGTGCTGATCGCTGGCAGGGCTGCGGAGGCCCCGACGGCGCCCGATGACAGTCCCGCATCCCGCCGGAAGCGGGAGGCGGCCATCTCGACCAGTTCGGCTGCGTCCGCTCCGGGACGGTCCCGGCGCATCCGCGCCGCGCGTTCCTCGATGCGGGCCGCCGGGATGGCGATGGCCTTGTCCAGGGCTCGTTCCAGCGCGGTGGAGCGCCCAGAGCCGGAGGCGTTCACGGTTGTCTCCTCATGTGCGTGTCAGACGGCGACGATGGCGGGCGGGGCAGTGGGGGCGCCGAGCGCTCAGTCCTCGTCGGGGTCGACGATCGTCGTCGTGTAGGTGGCGCCGTGCTCGACGGTGTGCCCCACAGTGCAGTGGCGGTCGACCGCGCTCGCCACCCTCTGGTCGAGCAGCTTTCTCTGGTCGGCGTCGAGCGAGGACAGATCGGCGACGATCTCGATTTGGAAGGACTCATAGCGCTCCTCGGTGTCGTTCTTGACCGAGGAGCAGCCCACTGTGGCCTCGAAGTCTTCGCCCAGGGCCTTGGCCAGGCGGTGGTCTGCCGAGAGGGTGTTGCAGGTGGCCAGGGCGATCTTCATCAGCTCCCCGGGGGAGAACTCACCCGGGCCCATGCCGACACGCACCTCGGCTCCGGCGGAGTTGCGGCCGATGTATTGGCGGGTGCCCGTGCGCTCGGCCCACACGGCACCGGCAGTGCCCGCTGTGGCGGGGGAGGAGGGGATGCTTGATGTGCTCATGGCCCGATCGTGCCATGAATCGGGGTGGTGTCCACGTACACGCCCGTGCTGCGCGCCTGTCCGCCAGGCGCGCAGCCGGGAATAACGGGGCCTAGCGGCCAGGCTCACAGTGGACGAGCGGATATGCGACGGCGGAGGTGCTCAGTGCTCAGCGAGCCAGGCGGCGGCGCGGCGCTCCTCGTCCGCCACGACCCGGCCCACCATGCTCATGGCCTTTTCCTCAATGGTCTTGCCCACCAGGGGCACGGTGACCTTCAGGTCGACGTCGACGGTGACCACGGTGGCCTGCGTCGAAACGGAACCCTCAGCGCTCTCGGCATTCTCAGCGTTGTCAGTGGCCGGAGCCATGGTGGAGGTGGCACTGACCTTGACCGGGGCGCCCTTGATCGTCACGTCGTAGCCGCCGGAACGTGAGCCGTCGTCCGCCGGCTCGCCCCAGGACTCGGCCACGCTGAAGGATACGGCGGAGCGCACCAGCTTCGAGGCGACCGAGGGCAGCTGGGAGGGCTGGATGTTCCCGGAGATGGTGGAGACGAAACCCTGACCGCGCTGGGCGACGTCGACCGAGGCGTCGTCGAGTCCGGCTCGCGCGATCCTCCCCTCCTGGTAAGCGGGACTGGCGAGCATCTGGGCGGTGCGGGTGGGATCGGCGGGATAGGTGATGGTGATGGTCTTCCTCATGCCGCGATCCTGCCACGCCCTGCCGGGTCGGAGCACATCGCATCATCTCCGGCCGAAGGCCCCGCGACAGGCCCCGCGACGCGGCGGCGGTGAGATGAGCCCCGCCCCGACCGTGTGTCATGCTTGGCAAATAGCCGCCTCAACGAGCCGGTTTCGCTCACTGCCGATAACCTTGAGAGGTGCCTAATATTCTGTCCAGCGCCCTCAGAGACGCAGTCGACCTCGCCGAGGCCGATCTTGACTGGATTCACCAGCTGGTGGCCGATTGGCAGCTGATCGCGGATCTGTCCACATCTGACCTGGTCCTGTGGGTGCGCACCCGCGCGGGGCGTTTCATCGCAGCCGGGCACACCCGGCCCTCGGGCGGTACCACCGTTCATCTTGAGGACGTCATCGGCCGGCGTATGCCGGCCTCGCGCGAGGCGATGGCCATGGAGTCGCTGTCCACCGCCCAGATCCAGGACGCCGCCGAACCCTACTGGACCGGGACTGCCGCAGTGCAGGAGGAGTACATCCCGGTCGTCCATGCGGGCACGCCGATCGCCGTCGTCACCCGCGAGACCTCGGTGGGGGTCATCCGCGGCGGGCGCATCGTCGAGCGGGAGATGGAGGAGATCGCCGAAGTCCTGTGCCGGATGACTGCGGCGGGCGACTTCCCCATCCAGGGGGCGGGCACCACGATCCGCCATGGCACCCCGCGCGTGGCCGACGGCGTCCTGCGCCTGGACGAGGATGGGCGGATCGTCTACGTCAGCCCCAATGGGCGCTCCTGCTTCCACCGTCTTGGCATCGAGGGTGAGCTGGAGGGCATCCAGCTGGCCGAGGCCGTCACCTCGATCATTCCGGCCCGCACCCCCGTCGATGAGACCCTGGCTGTGGTCCTCATGGGGCGGCAGGCCTGGCTCACCGAGGTGGAGGTCGGAGGGGTGTTCCTCTCGGTGCGATCCATCCCCCTGTCTCTGGACGGGCATCGCTCAGGGGCGGCACTCCTGGTCCGTGACGTCACCGAGGTACGCCGACGCGAGCAGGTCCTGCTCAACAAAGACGCCACTATCCGCGAGGTTCACCACCGGGTCAAGAACAACCTTCAGACCGTCTCGGCGCTGCTGCGCATGCAGGCGCGCCGCGCCTCGAACGAGGAGACCCGCCAGGCCCTGTCCGAGGCCGAACGACGGGTAACGACGATCGCCACCGTCCACGACGCCCTGAGCCACAACGTCAATGAGCGGGTGGATTTCGACGACGTCTTCTCATCCATCCTCCGCATGGCCGCAGTCGTGGCCTCGCCGACCGGCCAGGTCAGCACCTCGTTGGAGGGCTCGTTCGGCGTTGTCGACGCTGACACTGCCCAGGCACTGGCCACCGTGCTGGCCGAGCTGGTCACCAATGCCGTCGAGCACGGACTCGACGGGCGTGACGGCCGAGTCACGGTCAAGGTCCGCCGTGAGGAGGACCGGCTCGAGGTTCATGTCATAGACAACGGTTCCGGCGTGGCTCCGGATACGCTCATGACTGGTCTGGGGACACGGATCGTCGCCACCCTGGTGCGTGGGGAGTTGCGAGGAAGTATTGATTGGCAGTCTCTCGACACAGGGGGAACCGATGTCGTCATTCACGCTCGTCTTAACCAGAGGGCCGCCCGGAACGAGCTCTGATGTATCGCCACCAACTTTTCGGAAATGTCGGAATCAGCAAAACGGCGTTCGCACAATTAAATTCGTGCGAACGCCGTGGCGTGGAGAAAACAATCGACTTTCAGGACGACCTGCGAGCGCGAGCTGCACGACGCTTGAGGGAGCGTCGCTCGTCCTCGCTCATGCCTCCCCAGACGCCGGCGTCCTGGCCGTTCTCCAATGCCCACTTCAGGCAGGTATCCACCACTTCGCAGCGGCCGCACACCTCTTTTGCCTTGGCGATCTGAGCGATGGCGGGACCGGTGTTTCCCACGGGGAAGAAGAGCTCCGGGTCGACGGTGAGACATGCGGCTTGGCTGCGCCAGTCCATGAGGGCCCCCTTCAAGGTCATCGGTCATGCGGCTATCGCCAGTCCGGCTCGTAAGGGGACGGCGGCCACTTCTGAGAGCAACTTTCACATGACGGGGGGCGTCGGGCAAGACTTCTGTCGTGAGACCTGCGCTGATACCCTGTCGTGATGCTCACAGGGCACTGTAGTGTTGAGATAACGCTACTTTCCACCATTGAGAATTCCTGTTAAACAGGATGTTCAAGAGGGATGTCGCCGGCCTCGGGCCGTGGCAGCACGATCTGAATCGCCAGACAGGTTCCCCGGTAGACGAGCGCTCCGCGTCCCGGAAGCGTCACCGCTCTTGGATCAGTGACCGCTTTCAGAGATATTCCAGCGGCCTGGTCTGCATGCCGCAAGCCGGGCCACAGCACGACGAGCGCTTCGCGCTCGCGTAGGGTTGAAATCGCGCCGCGGAAGGTGGCGGCGACCTTCTCCGTCGATGCCGAGGCCAGAACCACCTCCGATCGCGCCAACGCGGCCTCGACCTGACTGGCAGTGGTCTGATCGGCCAGGTCCAGGTCGTCGACGACGAGACCTCCCGAGTCGAGCGCCTGAGCCAGCGCTCGCAACGCCGTGGAGCGCCCCGAACCGGGCGGCCCCGTGACCAGGACGCTGGTGCCTGACGGTAGTGCGACGGGGGCGGCCGCATCTCCTCCCACTGCCCAGGTGCCCTCCGGGACATCCTCCCAGGTGATCCGTGTGGGCAGGGGTCTGAGCCGGAGAGTGGAGCCGCGATCCCGGTCGGGGCCGATTGCCATGGGCCCTTCGCGGAGCACGATCTGACAGCTGGTCGTGGCCGTCCCATCGAGGATGACGCCCCGCCCCGGGACACCGCCTGTGACCACTCCGCGTGGAAGACCGGCGAGTGCAGCCTGGGTACCGGTGGCGGCGCCCAGGACCAGTCTCAGTCCCACGGACCCGGCCCACCGGCAGGTGGAAGCGACCAGTGGGGCTGTCAGCAGCAGGGGCATGTTCGTCGCCGATGCGGTACGGATAACCGCCTCTAGCAGGGCATTGCCCTGCCCGGGGCCCAGGACCTCATCGATGGCCGGGATGAGGGCGTCGACGTTGTCGAGGCACAGCAGGTCCCCTCCCAGGTTCCCGCCGGCCGCCAGCCCCCATAATCGGGCCAGGCGTCGCGGATCCTCTGTGCCGACAACGGTGCCCACCCTGGGATGCGCCAGAAGACTCTTCACTCTCGAGGCGGGGCCCGCGGCCGCGCCGGTGCTGTCACCCGCCGGGGGAGTGAGTCCGCACAAGTGCACCCCTCGCCCTGAGAGCAGTGCCGCCGTTGCGGCTGACACCACGAGTGTGGAACGCCCCGACCCCGGTGCCCCGAGTACCAGCAGGGGACGCGTGAGCCGCCAGTGCCACAGTCCCAGCCGCTGCTGATGGGGGAGATCAGTCAGGGCGAGAAGAACCTCGTCAGCCGTCCCGTCCTGGCCGGACTGCATCTGTTCGTCGTGACTGTCGTCCCCGGACTCTCTTAGCTGGCCAGGTTCCCCGCCTTCCGCGAGGGCCCCCTGCGGGCACCGATGCCGTCCCAGCTCGAGCGCCTCTGCCTCGTCGACGACGGCGGGCAGGGCGGGCGCCCACGGACGCCACGGTGAGGCTAGCCCTTCGGAGGCGCGAGAGATGAGATCGACGAGCTCCTGGATGTCACAAGCGGACCCGCACCAGGGGGCCTGGAGCGTCTGCGTGCGAAACGGGTCCTCGTCGCGAGAGCCATGATCTGCCCCACCGGCTGCACTGACTCCGCTGACCATGACCCGACCGGGATGGCGGCCGAGTCGGACGGCGCCGTCGTGCCCCAGGACGTCTCTGGAGTCTGCGGCGTCGAGTACCCGCAGGCATACCCGCAAGGAGGTGTTGGCGCGGATCGCGGGGGAGACGGCGCCCTGGGGCCGCTGGGTGGCCAGAATGAGGTGGATCCCCAGGCTGCGTCCCTGGGCGGCGATGCGCACCAGAGCCTCCAGGACCTCGGCGTGGTCGCCGGCCAACGTGGCGAATTCGTCAACCGCTACCACCAGGTGGGGGATGACGAGCCGCGGCGGTAGCGAGGAGACGTCCTTGGCAGCGTGCGCGGCCAGGATCTTCTCACGCCGATGCACCTCCGTCTCCAATGAGGACAGCGCCCGCTGAGTACCGGCCGGATCCAGGTCGGTGAGAACCCCGGCCGTGTGCGGTAGACCGGCAAGAGGCCCGAAGGCGGCTCCTCCCTTGTAATCGACGAGAACCATGGTTAGGCGGTCCGGCGGGCACCTCAGAGCCAGCTGCACCAGCCAGGAGATGAGCAGCTCAGACTTTCCCGATCCCGTTGTCCCGGCCAGAAGGGCGTGAGGGCCGTCCGCCACCAAGTCGACACCGACCCGCCCCTGCGGTCCCACTCCGAGTATTGCGGACAGCGACGATGCTCCATGGGCTGGCGAGCGCATCTGTTCCTGCCACCGCGCCCGCAGCTCGTGGTCGTCGAGGTCGTCGATGACCTCGCTGAGACGGACAAGATCGGGAACGCCGTCGAGTTGTAACGACGGGTCGGCCCTCGAGGTGATCCTGGACCGGCACAGATGGCGGACCGCGTCCCACCAGACCGGTGAGCTCGACGGCGCCCCGGCCGGAGCCGGGCGCACGTTCAGTGCCTGCGGTGGAACCCGATCGCCCGGGCAGATCAGGATCTGAGCGCAATGAGGACGAGTCCGCGGCCCCCAGGTGAGACGGACTCCGCACGAGTTCCTGTCGCGCTCACCGGTGCGGTCATCGAATCGGCTGTTCAGCAGATCGTCCAGCTCGGTCACCCGGACCTCATCGCGGGCCAGGAGCTGAGCGCACCACCATCTCAGAGTGCTCTCAGCGTCCTTGCCGACCAGGGCCAGGCTTTCCGAGTCGGCGAGTGAGAGGATGTACCGTCGTCGGGGCTCAGAGGTCCAGGCGGCCAGGATCTCGCCGGAGGTCGATGCCGTTGCTGAGCCGTCGGACTCCGCGTCATTCCCGGAGCCGCCTGCGGACTCGAATACGCTATAGCGCGCGGCCAGGGCCAGCAGCATCATGGCGGGATCCGGACGGCCACGGCTCCAGCCCGGCCGGCATCGTCTGCGACGTCGGCGACCGCGCCATCGAGGTCCGTCGGTGCGGTTGGTACGGCCTCCTCGACGTCGTTGCAGGAATGGAACCAGACGCATGATCGTCATGGCGAGCATCGGTGCCACCATGACCATGCCCATGGCGCCACGGCTTCCAGTGGTGATCGCTATCGCCGCGGAGCCGGCCATGACCAGGACGCAGATCAGTGAGCCCACCATCGACCAGGCCATCGACGAGGCCGACTCAGGCGCCGGGACCACGAGGTCGGCAGGGCGTCCGCGCAACTCGAGCACGCTGTCTCCAAGACGCAGCAGCGCCCCCTCGCTCAGCCCGACCTCCCTGCGTAGACGCAGCCACAGGCCCAGGCGCCAGTAACGGTAGGTGCCGTTGGCCGAGCCGCAGTCCTGGGCCAGGACCCGGCCGCCGTGGAGCCGTAGGCGCAGGTGGCGGCGCGAGACCAGTGGATCGCTCAGCACCTCGCCCCTGCCCAGGACGGTGCCGTTCCCAATGGCCACCACCAGGCCGAGGTCGGGTCCGTCCAGGACCGCGAGGTGCCATGGGCCGGACAGGGCGTCGAGAGCCGCCCCCGCCGCCGCTGCTCCGGCCGACCGCGGGCAGGAGGGAGACGGGTCGTGCTCCGAGCGGGGGCGATGGAGGCTTGAGACATCTACGGCGGTACTCACTCGTCCAGAATCACTGGTCGAGTCGATGTCGTCACCGGCTAACAACGCCGGGTGTGGACAACCTCGCTCTTCGCGGCAGTCTGTGAGTGCTGTGGAAACCCGGAATGCCGCAGTTTCACGGTTTGGCTGCATCTGGGGACTTCTACCTGGGACGCCTGAAACCGTTTTGATCCCGGTTGAGGAAAGATGGCCCCATGACTGACACCGATACCTCCCCCGGTTCCGCTCGCCCGTCGGCCTCCTCTCCGGCAGGCTCCGGCCGGTGGGATTCAGCGGTCCTGAGTGCTGTTCCCGCGTCCGCTCGGGAACGCTGGGGCGAATTGGTGCGTGACATCGAGGCCGCCCGAGACGCCTACTACAACGCGGTCGACGCCGAGAGCCCTCTGTCCGACGCCGCCTACGATGTTCTCTACCGCGAGCTGGAGGGACTGGAGGCCGCCCACCCCGCTCTGGCCGGAGCCGGATCACCGACCCGTAGCGTGGGCGGTCGCGCCGTCACCGACTTCGCCCCCGCCCCCCACCACGAGCGCATGTACTCCCTCCAGGACGTCTTCTCCCTTGTCGAGGTCCAGGAGTGGGCCGAGCGCATGGGCGCCGAGACCGGAGTCGCCGACGACGAGCTCGCCATGACCGCCGAGGTCAAAATCGATGGCCTGGCCGTGGCCCTGACCTACGAGGATGGGATTCTCACCCGGGCCGCGACCCGCGGCGATGGAACCACCGGCGAGGACGTCACCGGCAACGTGCGCACCATTGCCTCCGTCCCCTTGATCCTGAGCGGCGACGCCCACCCCTCCCTGCTCGAGGTGCGCGGCGAGGTCTACTTCCCCACCCAGGAGTTCGAGGCCTTCAACGAGGAGCGCCGCACCCGCAACGTGCAGCGACAGGCCGACGGCGCCCCGCTCCTGCAGGTCTTCGCCAACCCCCGCAACGCTGCCGCGGGCTCACTGCGCCAGAAGAACCCGGCCATCACCGCCTCGCGGCCGCTGGCAATGATCGCCCACGGTGTCGGTGCGATCATTCCGGCTCCGGGGGAGAAACTCCCCAGCAGACAGCACGAGTGGTACGAGCTCCTGGCCGGCTGGGGACTGCCGGTCTCCCCCTACAACACCGTGGTCCGCGGACGCTCGGAGCGCGAGGCCTACATCGAGCGCTACGCTACTCACCGCCATGACCTCATCCACGAGATCGACGGCATCGTCTTCAAGCTCGATGATCACTCCCTCCAGCGCCGCCTCGGCCACACCTCCCGGGTGCCTCGTTGGGCCACGGCATACAAGTACCCGCCTGAGGAGGTCCGTACCCGTCTGCTGGACATCGCCGTCCAGGTGGGCCGCACCGGACGCGTCACTCCCTTTGGCATGATGGAACCGGTCCTCGTCGCCGGCTCGACGGTAGCCCGGGCCACACTCCACAACGCCACCGAGGTGGCCCGCAAGGGCGTGCGCATCGGGGACATGGTCATCGTGCGCAAGGCCGGCGACGTCATCCCCGAGATTCTGGGGCCAGTCGCCGATCTGCGCGACGGCACCGAGCGGGTCTTCGTCATGCCGACGCACTGTCCCTCCTGCGACACCGAGCTGGCCCCGGCCAAGGACGGCGACGTCGATCTGCGCTGTCCCAACACCCGTTCCTGTCCCGCCCAGCTGACCGAGCGGATCGCCCACATCGGCTCCCGGGGTGCACTGGATGTCGAAGGACTGGGTGACGAAGCCGCCGGAGCCCTTACCCGGCCCGACGCCGGACGCCGGGAGGCGCTGGCCGCGCTCGCTGCGGGTCAGAGCCTGGAGACGGAACGCGGACGGCTCAGCCTGCCGGCGGGCGAACTCGACTCCCTGCACGCCTCCCAGCGGGTGGAGGCCGTCGAGGAAATGCTGAAGAAGGCGGGGATCGACGGGCAGACCCCGGTTCTCTCCGGGGAAGCCTCCTTGTTCGACCTGACCGAGGACGACCTGCGCGAGGTCTTCGTGTGGCGTCCCATCTCCCGCCGCGGGGTCCCCACCGGTGATTGGCGCTTGAGCCGGTTCTTCTGGACCAAGCAGACATACGACGCCGATGGCCGGGTCAAGAAGGCGACGGCGCCGGGCAAGAACGCGACCGCCATGCTTTCCCAGCTCCGTGAGGCCCGCAATCGACCTCTGTGGCGCATTCTGGTGGCCCTGTCCGTGCGGCACGTCGGCCCGACGGCGGCCCGGGCCCTGGCCACGCGTTTCCGGTCGCTGGACGCCCTGTGCCATGCCGAGATCACCGAGCTTGCCGAAGTCGACGGCGTGGGTCCCACCATCGCCGAGTCTTGGGCTCAGTGGCGCGACGTCGACTGGCACCGCGAGATTCTTAGCCGCTGGGAGGCCGCCGGTGTCCGCACCCGCGAGGAGACCTCGGATCAGCCGGGGACGGAGGTACCGAGAAGAACCCTGGACGGGCTGACCATCGTCGTCACCGGCTCCCTGGAGGGATTCACCCGGGACAGTGCCAAGGAAGCCATCGTCTCAAGGGGCGGTAGGGCATCGGGCAGCGTCTCGAAGAAGACGAGTTTCGTCGTCGTCGGAGACAAGGCGGGCTCCAAGGAGGTCAAGGCCCGTGAGCTGGGACTGCCGATCCTCGACGAGGACGGTTTTGTCTCGCTCCTGGAGGGTGGGCCGCAGGCGGTCTCCTGAGGCTCTTCACCGAGAGCCGGGGCGGGGCGCCTCCTTCAGGAGGCGCCCCGC
>ERZ773049.631-NODE-631-length-21337-cov-7.362842_pt1 | contig 21337 bp, 12 predicted proteins | sample MGYA00580633_ERZ773049 | MGnify/ENA primary metagenome ERZ773049 (study PRJEB29015, sample SAMEA2737991) | human oral metagenome | biome: human oral; feature: human-associated habitat; material: dental | place: China | collected 2066 ...
ATTGCGTTGTTTTAATAATCCTCCGTCCTCTCCTTTTCTCCGTGTGACATTGCTTCAAACTCTAAACACAAGTGGCAAACCTTATCACTCCAAAATCCTGAAGCCCCTTAATTTGTTGTTAGAAGTGAGTCATACTATTAAAAATAAACTTAATAGATTACTGGTCTAAGAGCAGAGAAATAAATTAAAACGATTTTTCTTATATATTAATTAGGTGGGATTTGATCGTTTCCTGCCACTCATCAGACGACTTTGTAGATAATTCTTCTTGTTTACTTCGTTTTCTAATATCTTTTATTTTCTTAAACTAATGTCGTATACTTTTGTCTACTTATTTACATATTCAAATGTGTCCTTTTTACAACCACATCCCGTTCTCTTTTATCTAAATGTCTGCTCAACCCTTTTGTAGCCTACAAACTACGAGAATTTTATGATTATAAGTGTTTTATGTACTCTTTTGTTTGAAATAGAAATTAAGAATACATTTTATGATTTAAAGTATAATTTTAATCGAAAAAAGATTGCTTCTTTTATAAATAATATTTATATTTGCATCAGATATGTTATAGAACGAATAACCTGTAAGAGTATTTACTCATCATTCGTCTAAAAAACTCTTCAAATAAGAGTTAAGATACCATAGAGATAAGAGTTACATCTGATATTTGGTCACTAATAAATATGTATATATGAAGCAGGTTTACTATTTTATTTTCTTAATCATACTGGCGTTCTCGTCAGTAAACGTAAAGGCTGACACTACTGTAAAAGTCAAAGTTGATGATATCAACAGAGTTTCTGTCAAAGTAAATTACATGCCCGTTGTCAATCTTGCTAACGGAACAAATGAAATAACTGTGCCTCAATATGGTGCCTTAACCATTGAGGCAAAACAAGGTTATTACTTAAAGAGCGTTCTCAAGACGATTGATGATGACAACTCTGCACCACAGACTATTAATAATCTAACCAGTTGTAACATCTATGTTTCGGATGCAGACAATAATAAGCTCTTCACTGTTAAAAGTGCTGACTTAGCTAAAGCTCGCACAGGTTCATGTACTGTAAACGTTGATAATGCCTCAAAAGTGAGGGTGTCACGCAATGAATCACGCACGTCTGTAGAGTTGCAAAATGGTGAAAACACGGTTAAATGGATTCCTAATACCGAGAAAACACTTGTAATTACCAATGCTAATTATGGTGATGCCCCTATATATAAGGTGACACTTGATGGTAACGACGTTACTCCTTCAAGTGGTCAATACTTTGTCACGCTGACCGCTGGCTGTGTTGTTGACATTAAAGCCGATTATCCAAACGTATCTTATCCTGTTAAATTCAACTTTACTGACGAGAAAGCAAAGGGTGTTATCTCAAAGGTAATGGCTGATGGTGTGGAAGTTAAGAACTACAATGACGCTGATTTCAAGCTGAAAGCTGGAACAAAATTATCATTAACTTTCGACCAAAGTAACTATGCCTTAGATGCTTTTAAGGTCAATGGAACTGCCGTTACGATATATGGTACCTACGAATGCTATGTGAAAGACAACCTTGTCTTTGATATTCAAGCACATAAATATGCTACTGTAAAGGCTGTGTTGACTGTTGATAACGCAGCAAATATCACCGCTTATGAGGGTCCAAGCTATAATAATAAGGTGATAACGCTACAGAATGGCAGTAATAATATTGAGTTAGGCGAGAAGAACAACGTCATCCAAATAAAGCCAAACAGCGGTTGTAAGATTGAGTCAATCAAGGCAAACGGTACTCCTGTAACAGCCAATTACGAAGGAGCATACGAGATAAGATTAACCGATGGTATGACGATTGAGGTTACGACATCAGCCATTGTGCGCGACCAGAAGGCAACAGTTTTCATTGATGACATCAGTCTTGCGAACTATGGATTCAACTTCTACCGCTCTGATCACTCAACGGTAAAGCTGCAGACAGGTGAAAATATAGTGATGTTCTCAGCCGACGACCATCACTTCATGCTTGGTGCTTACGGCAACGACTTGAGTAAGATGGTGGTTAAACTCAATGGAACGAAACTTGATCCACCTTATTCTGGCGGCACAAGCTTTGAGTTTGATTTGAAGAACAACGACCGTCTGGAGGTCTTACTCAAGGGCGACACAGCTGGTATTGATGCCATAGAAGCCGTAAAACAAGGGAAGGCTGTAGTCTATCGTCTCGATGGCAAGCGCATAGAAGGCACACAACTGCCTAATGGAGTATATATTATTAACGGTAAAAAAGTTATAGTCAACAAGCGATGAGAAAAATTCTACTCACAGTATTTTGTTTATGTTCGGTAGGATTAGCTTACGGTCAGTCGAAGCTTGACCTACAAAGTCAGTTGGAACTGTTCAAACTCCGTAACACTTCCATTCCTACCTACAACAGTCGTACACGTTCGTTTGAACGCCCAAAGAGTGTACCAGAGAACACAATGGCAATGGTCGAAATGAAGGATCAGAACGGCCGTGCAGATTTAGAGGCACAAGGAGTAAAGGTGCTGCGTGTACGTGGTAATATTGCCATTGTCGTGGCTCCAATAAAAGACATTGAGCGTATTGCAGGCTTAAAGTGCGTTCGTCGTATGGAACTCCCACGTCGTGTTTATCAGAAGATGGATGTCGTTCGTAAGGAGATTGGTGTGGATAAGATTCACCAAGGTCTCGATCTCCCACAGGCTTACACTGGTAAAGGCGTTGTAACGGGTATTGTTGATGGTGGTATTGACCCTAACCATATCAACTTCCTCAAGCCAGACGGAAGCACGCGATTTGGTTATATCAGTAAGATTACAGCCAGTCAGTCAAATAAGGATGGTTATCAATTCGATAACTATTACCCTCGGGTCGTGCTTGACACCATGACTAACCGTGATAATGCATACGCTATTGAGGACTTTACGACCGATTCCTACACTACGTTCCATGGTACTCACACTACAGGAATCATGGCAGGTGGATACAAAGGCGATATCACCTATGCTAAGACTAACGATAACGACAAGTCTTATAATGTGGTCGGTCCTAATCCTTTCTATGGTTGTGCGACAGAGTCAGAACTTGTGGCTTCATGCGGTGATTTGCGTGACCAGTATATTGCATTTGGTGTTGATGATGTCGTACAGTATGCAAAACTATCAGGAAAGAAGCCAAAGCCATGTGTTATCAACCTTTCATTAGGTAGTAACATTGGTGTACACGACTCTACAAGTGTAATGAATCGCTTCCTTGCAGAGGAAGGAAAGCACGCTATTATCTGTGTTGCTGCAGGTAACGAAGCGAACATGGGCATCGCATTAAAGAAGAATTTTACCGCTGCAGATGAGACGGTTAAGACTTTCCTCACGCCAATGCAGCCAGATACTTTGCGTTCTGGAAATAAGACCTACTTTAATCTTCGTAACGGACAGATAGCTGCTTATAGTAATGACTCTACAGAATTCGAGTTACAAATCGTTGTTACTAATGCAAATCGTCGTAACCGTGCTGTAGCCAGAATTCCTATTTTAAAGAATACAAATGGTCAACCTGTGACCTATGCATCAGGTGGTAATGACTATTCAATGTCAGGCGCTGTGATTGACCCAAACTTTGCGAAAGCGTTTGATGGTTACGCCACAGCAGCTTCTGCTATAGATGCTGAAACGGGCCGTTACTATGCTATGGCGCAGATAATGACCAGTGATAACCAGAAAGAAAATCAGGATGGCCACTATAAACTGGCATTGGAAATAAAGAGTAAGAAGCCTGGACAGCGTGTTGAAGTTTATAGCGATGCACAGTTTATCTACTTCGATAGTAACAAGCAGGAGGGTTTCGTAAGCGGAACACGCAATGGTTCTATCAGCGATATGGCATGTGCTGCAAACATCGTTACTGTTGGCAGCTATAATGTACGTAACCATTGGTCATCTCTCGACGGCTTTGTTTATGGTTACAACAAGCGAGGTGACGAAGATGATTTCCCTGAAGGCGAGGCTTCACGCTTCTCTTCTTTCGGTACATTAGCCGATGGTAGAAACCTTCCACACGTATGTGCTCCTGGTGCATCTATCATCTCTTCTGTCAATACATACGCTGTAGAGAATCAAGAGTTAGGATATACTGACATGGCATTGCAGGGTAGATTGGAGAAAGGTGGTAAGAAATACTACTGGCATCAATCACTCGGTACATCCATGGCTACGCCTGTTGTGGCTGGTGCTATTGCCCTCTGGCTTGAAGCGAACCCAAGCTTGACAGTCAAGGACGTAGTCCGTATCATCCAGCAGACCGCTCGTAAGGATAAGTATGTTACTAATACGGGCGACCCAGTACAGTGGGGTGCAGGTAAGTTTGACGCTTACGCAGGTTTGAAGCAGGTACTAAAAGAAAAGGAAACCAATGGTATTAATGGCGTAAGATACGCTGAGAGTCAGGTAGTACCTGTCATCACAATGACTGGCGAACGTTCTTTCTCAGCTTTCCTTGCTGGTGCAAAGCAGCTGAATCTACGTGCTTACTCACTCAGCGGACAGTTAGTTCACTCGCTCTCTGCACAAGGTGACGAACTCAACGTTAATGCCTCTTCATGGAACAAGGGCGTTTACTTGATTCAAGTAAATGGTGGTAAGGCACAACGTATCGTTATCTATTAAGGCTTGATACATATCGGATAATATTCCCAAAGGATAGGACTAAGACTCCTAACCCTTGGGAATACGATAAGTAAACATAAGCTATAAAATCAGAACACAATAATATTTATATTTATATGAAACACAAATTTACTTTTTTGCCATCATTCCTCCTCTTAGTGATGGCTATGTTGTGGAGTTCGCTTGCTGCCCATGCACAAGACGAAGTTTTGATTCGATTCCACACCAATGTGCCTGAAAAGGCAAAAAAATCTGGTGTGGCAGCACAGGTTTCTTTTGTGTTGGGCTCTAAATCAGACAAGGCTGATGTCTCTATCGACTATGGTTCTGGTGATACCGAAGTTGAGATTAAGAAAGCTATTGTTGAGAATGATAATGGCGAACAGACCATTAAGGGTACTCTCTGTACAAGTGCTGTGACAGATGCAGGCTGGGTAACGATTTCTGGTGACCCAGACGACCTCTATTTCTTCAATGCTTCTGGTAACGAGATCGACCAAATTCAGTTTAATGACAACTTGAAACTCCAAGTATTGAACTTAGAGCATAACAACTTAAAATCACTCAACATCGACCGTTTACAGAGTCTGAATATTATCTATTTACAGGATAATCCTTTCTCTGCAGCAACTCCATTGATGATTGGTAGTATGCCTAATCTTATGGTGTTGGAGGTTCCACAGATTGGACATATCTCTCCTAACTTCACGCTTAAGAACTTCCCTAATCTGCGTTCGTTTGATGCTTACCACACTATCAGTCTCAAGATAGCAGATCCAACAGGCTGTCCATATCTGCAGCGTTTGAGTCTTGACATGACAAGTGTTGAAAGTGTAGACCTCTCCAAGAATCCAGAATTGCAGATTCTCAACGTGGGTGACTCTCGTGTAAAGACACTTGATCTTAGCCATAACCCTAAGATTACACAGCTCTATATCTCTCACTCTTCAGGAACTGTCAATACTGACGTGAAGTTTGAGACCATTGATGTATCTCATTGTCCTGAACTTTACTACTTCTATTGTGGTGGTAATAACTTGAAGGAACTTGATTTAAGAAGCAATCCAAAGCTCTTTACGCTCTCTTGTGATCGTAACCTCTTGAGAAAGCTCGACGTTAGTCAGAACCCTGCACTCTATAGTGTCAACGTACGTTATAACTATATGGACTTTGCTACACTGCCAGAGCCAGGCAACTGGTTTGAGTATTACCACGAGCAAAACCCTATGGAATTGAACGATACATATAAGGTAGGTGATGTCATCGACCTTAGCAAGCGTGTGCTTCGTCCAAATACAACTACACAGGCAAGACTCTTCCGTGTTCCAAAAGCTGACCCAACAAAGCCAGTAGAGTTAGACGACAGCTATTATTCATACGAGGCTGGTAAGGTAACACTGAAGAAAGCACTTGATGAAGAGGTCTTTGTTCAGTTCACTAATAGCCGACTCAGAGACTATCCTATCCGCACAGAGAACTTCCGTGTGAAGACTGTTGCCGAGTTTGGTAAGGATGTGAAGGCTGTTGAAATGTCAAGTCTTGGATCAGAAGGTTCTCCTGTTAACATGTCAGTGGGTATCCTTGGTGCTACTGCAGCTAATCCTGTGACAGTAAAGGTTGACTTAGGTGATGGAGAAACAAAGCCATTCCAGATTAAGGATGAACGTCCTGCTACGGCAAATATTGCTACTACACGTACTGGTGCTGGTAACATTATCATATATGTTCCACAAGATAAGTACGTAACAAGCCTTGAGTCTAATGGTCAATTCATTGATAACATCGACCTCTCTGCACTTACAGAACTTCGTATACTGACGTTGAAGAATGCAGGTCTTACTACTATTGACCTCTCTTACAACAATAAGCTTGAGAAGCTCGACCTCTCTCATAATCAGCTAAATCGTGTTGATCTCCGTGGTCCATCATCTTATTTTAATAAGAGTAAGTTGACTGATATCAACATTAGTTATAACCAAGTTGACTCATTGCTCTTCCATAGCATCTATGGTGTAACCAAGCTGAACGTAAGTCATAACAAACTGAATAAGTTGGATCTTAAGGATGCCGACAACTTGCGTATGCTTGATATTTCTAACAATAAGTTCACTCGTCTTCTCCTCAACCACAGCGAACTTATAGAGGATATTAATGTGGCAAACAACGAACTTACTGAGGTGAAGATTCCACCTGTAGCACCAGTTAAGAAGTTGAATGTTAGTGGTAACTACTTCACATTGGCTAATATGCCTAACGACTTCGGTCTGACCCGTGGCAATTTTATCTATGCACCACAGCATGTACTGCAGATTTCAACCTCTTCACCAGGTATCGACCTCTCTGAGCAGTATATAACAAAGGATGGGTCAACAACTAACTTTGTATGGAAGAAGAAAGATGGTACACCGTTACAGTTGGGAACAGACTATACCATTACCAATGGTTCAGCTAAGTTCACCAACCTTGCGCTCGACTCTATCTATTGTGAGATGAGACATCCTGCTTATCCTGATTTCGAAGGACAGAATGTCTTTAAGACAACTTATGTTCATCCTATCGCCTTCCCTAAATATGAGTTGGCATCATTTACTACTGTCAATCAGACCGATAGCGTAGTATTGTCTCTTGCAAGCTATGTTCCTGGTAAGTCTGTTTACTTCGAGTGGGGCGGCAATGGTAATGTCACACAGTATACACTTGGAGAGACTTACAAGATCTTCCAAGCTAAGTCAAAGCCGAATACAAAGGTACGTGTGCTTGTTGCTGAGGCTGATGATAAGGTGAAAGTCTTCAGTGTTGCTAACGTTAAGATGACAGACGTAGACCTCACTGGTTTGAAGGAGGCAAAGCTCATTTCTATAACTCATGCAGGACTGACATCTGTTAAGCTCCCTGCAGCACCGAATCTTACTGATTTGAACCTTGAAGCAAATGAGTTGACTGACATTGATTTGTCAGCTTTCCCAAAACTTAATTTTATCTCGTTAACGGGTAATAAGATTAAGAACTTCGACTTATCAAAGGCACCAAACCTTGGTATTGCTTACCTCTCAAGCAACAAGATGAAGGAAATCAAGCTTGATAACCCTAAGCTTTGGAACCTTGACTTGAGCGATAACGACCTCGAAAGCGTGTCACTCGACAAGCTTCCTCAATTGGAGCAGTTGTGGTTGAATGCTAATAAGCTGACAAAGGTTGACGTATCAAAGAATACCAACCTTAGAGTTCTCAACGTTGTTGGCAACCGTCTGAAGTTCTCAACAATGCCATTGCCAAGCAATAACGGCAAACGATTTGATAGATACTCTTACAACCTTCAGGCACCAATCGATGTTAAGTGTGTTAATGGTAAGGTTGACCTCAGCTCTGAAGCTGTTGTTGGCGGTGAGATGACAACCTACCACTGGTTCATCGGTAATGTGACCTATAAAGATGGCGAGTTACAAGGTGAGAAGTTAGATGTCAATGATGAGTACACCGTTGAGAATGGTGTAACTACATTGAAGCTCACTCAGCCTATCACCAACCTTGTTTGTGTGATGTCGAACGATAACTTCCCTAATGCACTTATCTATACAAACTATATCGCATTCACACCTGCAACAGGCATTGATGCTGTTACAGCTGATAAGGATGTTAAGATTCAGTTCTTCGATGGTGCAATCAGCGTTCTTGGCGCACAGAATAGCACAGTTGCTATCTACTCAATCGATGGTAAACTCGTTTATCAAGGTAAGGTTGCTGACGATAGCACACGCATCTCTCTTGCTCGTGGTACCTACATCGTACGTGTAGGAAACAAGGCAGCAAAGGTTAGCGTAAAGTAAATTAGTAGTTTATAAATAGTCAATCCCCTTGTTTGTTGTAGAATACTTATTCGGCAACAAACAAGGGGATTCTTTTATTTATGTTGCCTTATCGCAATCTTTTAGCACCTAACACCATTGGTGCTCACCATCAGCACGATGTGTGCTAAGCATCGGCACGTTAGGTGATGAGGGTAGGAGGGGACCTTTATAATCATTAAAGTGAATAGGATAGGACATGTACAGAATATCTTTAAAATAGATTTAGAGATCCTTAGCATGAAGATGAAAGTAGATAATAACTTCTTTGGCTGTCTTAATCTCTAATAGGTTATTATACTGCAATACCTTCCATTTTTATTTGTCTACATAGAAAAGAATGTCTCATTATTTCATATGCCTGATAGTTCAATAACATCTTACGAACAATTTTTACATAGGTAAATAAGAAAGTAACGTATACAAAAAAAGACACATAGTTAAAATTCGTCATAAAAGATTAGATTATATGCCTTTTAATCCTTATCTTTGCACACACTAAATAATACTTATGGACTGGTTAATTGATATTTTTTCGGCAGAGAAACAGGATACGGTAGCCCATATTATGCTATTGTATTCTATTGTCATTGCCTTGGGTATCTACCTTGGCAAAATTAAAATTGGAGGTATTTCGCTTGGCGTTACCTTTGTGTTGTTTGTGGGCATTCTTGCTGGTCACATTAAATTTACAGGACCTATCCCCGTATTAACCTTTGTGCAAGACTTTGGATTGATTCTTTTTGTCTTTATGATTGGTTTGCAAGTTGGACCGGGATTCTTTGAAAGTTTCGGTAAAGGTGGTCTGAAGTTGAACATCCTTTCGACGGTGGCAATCCTGCTCAACGTCCTTGTGATGTTTGCTTGTTACTACATTTTCTTTGACACGCAGGACAAGACAAATCTTCCTATGATGGTCGGCACGCTCTATGGTGCTGTGACGAACACTCCTGGTCTTGGAGCTGCGAATGAAGCACTCCACAGTGTCTTTAAGAATGGCATGGACTTCGACATCGCTTCTGGTTACGCTTGTGCTTATCCTTTGGGTGTGGTTGGTATCATCAGTGCGACGATTGCTATCCGCTATATCTGTAAGGTAAACCTTCAAGAGGAGAATGAAAAGCTGAATGAGGAAGAAGCTGAGAATCCTCATGCAAAGCCTTACACAATGTATTTGAAGGTACAGAATGCGTATATCGCAGGCCGTAAGCTCGAAGAAATATCAGAATTCCTTAATCGTGACTTTGTTTGTACACGTCTTATGCACGAAGGGGTGTTGTCTGTTCCTACCTTAGATAATGTTTTTGAGTTAGGCGATGAGATTCTCGTTGTCAGTGCAGAGGGTGACGCAGCTGCTATCCGTGCTTTCATCGGTCCGGAGATTGAAGTAGACTGGCACGAGGAAGACCAGCCACAACAGTTGGTTAGCCGTCGTATTGTTATCACCAATAGCAAGATTAACGGTAAGACATTGGGCGATATGCATTTCCGTTCAGTATATGGCGTGAACGTAACACGTATCAGCCGACAGGGTATGGACCTCTTTGCTGGTCGCAATCACCGTTTTATCGTGGGTGACCGTATCATGGTTGTTGGTCCAGAAGAGAACGTTAACCGCGTTGCTTCTATGATGGGTAACTCTGAAAAGCGCCTTAACGCACCAAATATTGCAACCATCTTCGTTGGTATCATCGTTGGTATCATCTTCGGTACGTTGCCAATTGCGATTCCTCACATGCCTGTACCAATGAAACTCGGTCTTGCAGGTGGTCCGTTGGTTATCGCTATTCTTATTGGTCGTTTTGGTTATCGAATGGGACTTGTGACCTATACTACAACGTCAGCGAATATGATGCTCCGTGAGATTGGTCTTGCACTCTTCTTGGCTTCCGTAGGTATCAAGGCAGGTGCAACCTTCTGGGACACCGTAGTACAGGGTGACGGATTGAAGTATGTGTACACAGGTTTTATCATTACGATTGTTCCAATCCTTATTGTCGGCACTATTGCTCGTTTGAAGTATAAGTTCAATTACTTCACAATTATGGGTATGCTTGCCGGAACCTATACCGATCCACCAGCCTTGGCTTATGCTAACTCTATCTGTGCAGGTGAGGCTCCAGCTATAGGTTACTCAACAGTTTATCCGCTCAGTATGTTTCTTAGAATCTTCCTGGCGCAGGTAATTGTACTATTCTTCTGCCAGATTTAGGAAAGAATAAGATAAAAACGAAAAGTAATTAGGGTGTATCAAATTTCTGATACACCCTATTTTTATTGAGTCTTCAGGATTTTGAAGTGATAAGGTTTGCCACTTGTGTTTAGGGTTTGAAGCAATGTCACACGGAGAAAAGGAGAGGAAGGAGGATTATTAAAACAAAGCAATGGGGTAACGGAGGCACCGTCGGTGCATAGAGCGACGGAGTTTGTTTGCCAATCCTATTCGCAATTTATATACAAAGCGTTTATCCCAAAAGAGTTTTCAAGAATCTGTACGCTATACCTCCGTCGCTCTTTGTGCCGTCGGCACCTCCGTAACGTTGCATTATCTCCGTCCCCTCCGTGACTCCGTGTGCCTTATAATATACGAATTTTACTTTATCACTCCATATTTCGGAAGAACCTTTTTATTCTCCTAAATGCGTGAGAGAATGATTTTACTCTAAATACAAAGTCCTTAGCTATCTGTTTTCTTACCACAAAGTTTCTTCTTAAGCCTCTGAATTTACTTTACATTATTTTGTTGTTTATTTGCCCCAAATGGCCATAAAACCTATTTTTTAATAGCCTTTGTAACTTCCTTTATATCAATCTATTGTAAAACTGCTTTTTAAAAGGTGCTTAGTAAGGTTTCAAAAGAGCGTTAGTTAGCCCTTAAAAGGGCATCTTTTACAAGCCAATTGGGCGTTAATTGCAAGCTAATTTATGCCCTTCTCAATTCGAATATTAGTTTTTTCTTTACATTATACTATTGCTCTATGGTATCTTTGATAGGTGAGTAGGGGTAAAGTGGTAACTCATTATGCTATTATCTCATTCCATATTATTTTGTTATTTGGTCTTTGCTTACTTTGTTACCTTGTCTTTTTACCTTATCTTTATTCTGTCTCCCCTAATCTCCTGCCTTCCTTTAAACCAGCAATTTAGTTCATTTACACGCCCATTTACATGTAAACAAAACTTATCAACATGTAAACAAAATCCTATTTTTCTTTTATAACTAATACCATGTTCAGATGTTCACTTGTCAACTTGTCAAGTAAAACCTGTTTACTTGTCAACTAAACACCTTTCTGTTTATAATTATAAGTGTTTTATGTACTTTTTTATTAAAATCAGTAAGTATTCAAGTAAATTTTAATAGAAAATGTAATTTTACTCGAAAAATGCTTGCAACTTATATAAATAATATTTAAATTTGCATCCCATGAAAGTAATAATCTTTTTATATTGTGAAAAAGCAGCAATATATTTAGGTTTAAAACTCATCTCTAATAAAATGTTTCAGAAAGGAACAAAATCGTAAAGTTTAGCGAAACAGTTACACAATAATATTTTTAATAATCAAAAGAGATCTATGGAGAAAAGAATTACTCTCTTTTTGTTTGGTCTTATCCTGTCATTAGGAACAGCGTTTGGTCAGGCAAAGATTAACGGAACCGTAGTTTCTCAGGACGATGGAGAAGCCATTATCGGAGCATCTGTCATGGTACAAGGTACTACGACGGGTACAGTTACCGATATTGATGGTCACTTCACTATCGACGTTCCTGCAGGAAAGAAACTCGTAGTCAGTTACATTGGTATGGTCACTCAGACCGTAACAGCAAAAGATGGCATGAAGGTTGTCCTCTCTAATGACAATCATCAGCTTACTGAGGTCGTCGTAACGGGTATGACCCAGCAAGACAAACGCCTCTTCTCTGGTGCTGCTACCAAGATTGATGCCTCAAAAGCTAAGCTCGATGGTATGGCAGACGTGAGCCGTTCACTCGAAGGTCGCGCTGCCGGTGTGAGCGTTCAGAATGTGTCTGGTACGTTCGGTACTGCTCCTAAGATTCGTGTTCGTGGTAACACGTCAATCTTCGGTTCATCAAAACCTTTGTGGGTTGTGGATGGTGTCATCATGGAAGACATTGCCAATGTTGATGCAAGTTCGTTGTCATCAGGTGATGCAAAGACTTTGATTTCTTCTGCTATTGCAGGATTGAATGCTGATGACATTGAAAGTTTCCAGATTCTGAAGGACGGTTCTGCTACATCTATCTATGGTGCTCGTGCTATGGCAGGTGTGATTGTTGTAACAACAAAGAAGGGTAAGGCTGGTCAGAGCCATTTGAGCTATACCGGTGAGTACACCCTCCGTTTGAAGCCAAGCTATAAGAACTTTAATATCATGAACTCACAGGACCAGATGGAGGTTTATCGTGAGTTGGAGAAGAAGGGCTATTTGAATTATGCCGAGATTGCTAACGCCTCTACAAGTGGTGTTTATGGTCGTATGTATCAGCTCATCTCTGAGTATGATGCTACTAAGGGTCAGTTCGGTCTTGAGAATACACAGGCTGCACGTGACGCTTATCTGCGTGCTGCTGAGTATCGCAATACTGACTGGTTCGACCAGCTTTTCTCAAGTTCAATCATGCACAACCACTCTGTGAGTGCTTCTGGTGGTACAGACAAGGGACAGTACTATGCTTCACTCTCTGCGATGTATGATCCGGGATGGTATAAGTCAAGCCGTGTTCAGCGTTACACTGGTAACATCAACACGACTTACAACATTAATAAGCAGGTAGGTTTGAACCTTATTGCTAATGCTTCTTACCGTAAGCAGAGAGCTCCAGGTTCGTTGAGCCGTACGATTGACCCATCAACTGGTGCTGTTAGTCGTGCTTTTGATATCAACCCTTACTCTTATTCTTTGAATACTTCACGTACACTCGACCCAACCGAGTCATATACACGTAATTATGCTCCGTTCAATATCTTCAATGAGTTGAACAATAACTATATGGACTTGAATGTACACGACTTCCGTATACAGACAAGTATTGACTATAAGCCAATAACAAAGTTGAAGCTTACTGCTTTGGTAGCTGTTAAGAGTGCTGCTTCAACGATGGAACATATCGTTCGTGAAAACTCTAATCAGGCTTTGGCTTATCGTGCAATGGGTACAACAACTATCCGCGATGCCAATCCTTATCTTTATACTGATCCTGACAACCCATTTGCTCTTCCAGAGTCAATCCTCAAAGAGGGCGGTATTCTTGACAGAACAGGTAACCACTTCTTTGGTTGGGATACCCGTCTTTCTGCTGCTTACAACGATGTATTCAATGATACACACATCGTGAACCTCTATGCTGGTGTTGAGAGTAATAGCGTTGACCGTAAAGCTACTTTCGACCGTGAGTGGGGTATGATGTTTGATGCTGGTGAGATTGCTAAGCTGAACTATCGTGCATTCAAGATGTTCCAGGAGCAGGGATCTGACTACTATAGTTTGTCAAATACCCACATTCGCAGTCTTGCTTACTTCGGTACAGGTACCTATTCTTATAAGGGTCGCTATCAGATGACTGGTACTTTCCGTTATGAGGGTACTAACTATCTGGGTAAGGCTACATCAGCTCGTTGGTTGCCAACCTATAACGTTTCTGGTGCATGGAACGCACATGAGGAAAGTTGGTTTAATAAGGTGTTTAAGCAGGCGTTGACACATGCTACATTCCGCTTGAGTTACTCACTTACTGGTGACCGTCCTCCTGTAACTAACTCATTGCCAATCTTCACAGCAACAGTGCCTTGGCGTCCATTTACTTCTATTCAGGAGACTGGATACGATGAGCAGTTCGGTAATAAGAACCTTACCTACGAGAAGAAGCGTGAGTTCAATCTTGGTTTCGACTTTGGATTCCTTGACAACCGAATCAATCTTACAACTGATTTCTACTGGCGTCGCAATAGTGACCTTATTGGTTACGTGAACCATCCACAGTTGGGTTCTTATAACCTTGCTAACGTTGCTTCAATGAAGTCTAATGGTATGGAGCTTTCATTGAATACACATAACATCAAGACAAAGGACTTCAGTTGGGAAACTAACTTTATCTTCTCATGGACACACAATGAGATTACAAGTCTCTTCACCCATGCACGTGTTATCGACCTCGTACAGGGAACTGGTTATAGTCTTGTAGGTTATCCTGTAAACTCTATCTTCAGCATTCCATTTGCTGGACTCGATGGTGAAGGTTTGCCTACATTCATGAACGAGGATGGTAGAAGAACTATCTCTGGTCTTAACCTCCAGGAGCGTGATCAGGAGAAGATTAAGTATCTGAAGTATGAAGGTCCTGCCGACCCAACTACAACGGGTTCATTTGGTAACGTCTTCCGTTATAAGAATTGGGACCTCAACGTATTCGTAACTTACAGCTTTGGTAATAAGGTTCGTTTGAACCATATCTTCAGCAACCGCTATGACGATATGGATGCTTTGCCTAAGGAGTTCCGCAATCGTTGGACATACAGTGGTGATGAGGCTCTGACTAACATCCCTGTTATCGCATCTCGCCGTCAGAATCGTAACAATCCACAGTTGGATGTAGCTTACAATGCTTATAACTATTCTGATGTTCGTATCGCAAAGGGTGACTTCATTCGTATGAAAGAAATCTCATTGGGTTACACTTTCCCTGCAGCAATGATTAGAACTATTGGTGTTAGCAGTTTAGCTTTGAAGCTTCAGGCAACTAACCTCTTCCTCTTCTATTCAGATAAGAAGCTGAACGGTCAGGATCCAGAGTTCTTCAATACAGGTGGTGTGGCTGCACCAGTTCCAAAGCAGTTCACCATGACATTGAGATTAGGTCTTTAATATTTAACTGAGGCTTTATGTTCAGCTTGGAATTTTTCAAATGTTGATGGTAATATTGGAAACCTTAACAAGGCAAGTGGTAGGAATATGACAGCCACCAGTCTAAAAGAAAGAAGCTGAATCAGAACCAGAAGTAATTTAATATAGAACGAATATGAAAATTAAGAATATCATATATAAGGGCAGCTTGATGCTTGCATCTGTAGCGATACTTGCATCTTGTGCTGACCAATTGGATACGTTGCCAGACAACCGTACGACTTTGGATACACCAAAGAAGATTGCGGGTCTGCTTGTGACAGCCTATCCTGACCGTACACCTACGCTCTTTAACGAGTGGATGTCTGACAATACCGATTACATGGGAGCACAGAATAGCCAGGGTAATCGTGGTGGTGACCAGTACTTCTTCTGGCAAGAGCAGACGGAAGGTGGTAATGACTCTCCTGAGCAGGTGTGGATGCTTTATTATGAGGGTGTCTATAAGGCTAATGAAGCTTTGGCTGCCATTGAGGATCAGGGCGGTCCAAAGAACGATATACTTCGTAATTCAAAGGGTGAGGCTTTGCTCATTCGTGCCTATGACCACTTTATCCTTGCTAACGAATTCTGCCGTCCTTATAATGGCAAGACCAGTACAAAGGATGCTGGACTCTATTATGCAACAGGAATTGCAGACTTCTCTGCAGCTGCAGAACAGAGTTATCGTGGTACTGTAGCTGATGTCTATGCAAAGATTGCTGCTGATATTGAGGCTGGTATCCCATTGCTTAACGATACATATGAGGTGCCAAAGTATCACTTCAATAAGCAGGCTGCTTACGCCTTTGCAACTCGTTTCTACCTCTATTATGAGAAGTGGGAGAAGGCAAAGGAATATGCTGATAAGCTCTTAGGTAGTAATCCTGCTGCTTCTTTGCGTGACTATAGAGCATTGCAGGCTATGCCTTTGAGCAATTCAGACCAGGCAGTGAAGATTGCAGAGGCTTATTGTAGTGCTTCTGCAGGCTGTAACCTCCTCATTCAGACCAGTGTCAGCAGTGCTGGTATGGCACTTGCTCCATGGGTGTCAAACAAGCGTTATACACTCACTAACTACTTGGCAAATACCGAGTTGTTTATGAGTAATAATATTTGGGGTTCAGCTGCAAACACTATCTGGAAGCCATTTACTGCTAATCAAGGTGAGGCTAACTTTGCTTTGTTGATGAAACTTCCACGTGAGGTGCAGATTATCAATACGACAACTGGTACGGGTTATCTCCGCACTCTGAATGTAGATTTCACTATGGATGAGGCTTTGCTCAATCGTGCTGAGGCTGAAATCATGCTTGGACAGAACGATGCTGCCTGTGCAGATATGAACACTTGGATGCACAACTACTTCAATACCAGCGTGACGCTGACGCCTTCAAGTGTGCAAACTTACTTTAATTCTGTGCCATACGCATACGCTGATGCTGGTAAGATGGTACCAAGTTTCAAGAAGCACATCAGCCCTCGCTTCACTATCGATGCTGAGGGGTCTGTACAGGAGTCACTCTTGCAGTGCTTGTTGAACTTCCGTCGTATCGAGACAGTACATCAGGGATTGCGTTGGATGGATATCCGACGTTACAACATCGTGATTCCTCGTCGACTGATCGGTGCTGATGGTAAACCTTCAAAGAACCTTGATTGGTTGGAGAAGGACGACCCACGTCAGACTGTTCAGATTCCACAGAGTATTCGTGAGGCTGGTGTTGATGGCAACCCTACCAAGACAGCTGTTCCAAACGCAGTACTCGTCAACCCTTCTGCCTACAGCGGACCAAGTTTCTCAGTGGTCAACCAGTATCCTGCTCAGGCCGGTGCACACACTTTTTAATAGCTAATTAAAGGATTAAGAAATGAAGAAAAATATATTAGCTTTATCGCTCTTGGCAGCAGTTGCAGCTGGTTTCACTGCTTGCTCAGATGATGCTTTGTCAAGCGAGAGCGTTATCAAGTCTTCCAAGACAGCAGACACAGCTTTCGATAAGTGGCTGTATAAGAATTTCGTAGTACCTTATAACATTCAGATTCAATGGCGTTATGAGGACAATGAGTCGGATATGTCTTATTATGACGTACCTGCCGATTCTGCTCAGTCAGTTGAGTTAGCACATATCATTAAGTACACCTGTGTGGAAGCTTATACCGAAGCTGCAGGTATTGACTTCACACGTCGTTACTTCCCAAAGCTCTTTAGCTTCTTAGGTGAGTTCGAGTATGAGAACAGTGGCAGCCAGAAACTCGGTACTGCTGAGGGTGGAAAGAAGATACGTCTCTTGGGTGTTAACTATATTGATAAGTATAAGACCAATCGCTCTCTACTTGATGAATATTTCCTCAAGACCATTCACCACGAGTTTGTTCATATCGTTAACCAGACAAAGGACTACCCACGTGACTTCGGTAAGGTGACTCCAAATGGTTATGTTAATGACTCATGGAGTTCTGATACGTATGGAGAAGGCTTTGAGAAGCGTGGTTTCGTTTCAGCATACTCACAGAAGGAAGAGCGTGAGGACTTTGCTGAGATGGTAAGTACTTACATTATCTCAACACCTGCACAGTGGAATGCTATTATTAAGAAGGCTACTCTCGTGGATGCGAATGGAGACCCTATCAAAGATGAGAAAACTGGGAAACCAGCAGCTCAACCAGGTGTAGAAGCGCTTGAGAAGAAGCTTGAGATTTGCAAACGTTACTATAAGGAGACCTTTAATGTCGACCTTGATAAGGTGCGTGATGCTGTTATCAGACGTGAGAACAGCGTTGTTAGTGGCAGTTATAATCTTACAAGTCTTAACTAACAAGAAAGGATTACTATAATGAAAGCAACTAAATTATTTATATATCTCCTACTTGCTTTGCCAGCATTCTTCCTTCAGTCTTGTCAGACGGAGGAGGATAATGTCTTTGATAAGCCTTACTCTGAGCGCATGGGAGAGTTCCTGCAGAAGACTCAGGATACATTGACAGCATCGCAATATGGCTGGGTTTTAGACTATTATCCACAGAGAAACCAGGCTTATGGTGGCGTGGCTTATACAATTAAGTTCACCAAAGACAATGCGATTGTACGCTACGAGAACAATCCTGATGATGGCGAAGTAAAGTCATTGTATAAGATGAAAGAAGACGACGGACCGGTTTTGTCGTTTGATACTTACAATACTTTCCTTCATAAGTATGCTACACCAAAGAAGGGTGAGTATCGTGGTAAGGAAGGCGACTTCGAGTTTGTTATTGATAGCATTGGTGCTGACCGCATCAAGGTTCATGGCAAACGTTCGTTGAATACTATGTATCTTCGCAAGCTCTCTGAGCCTGCAACTGACTATATAGAGAAGGTGACCGACCTCACCAACCTCTTTGTTTTCTCTGATTTCAATCTTAGTATCGGTGGAAAGACTTACACGCTCGTTATTACCGATAGGGATAATCGTCAGTTAGCTATCTATGATGGCAATACTCCTATTGCTGAGTCTGCCTATACCTTTACTGATAGGGGAATCCGTTTGTACGAGCCTATTACAATTAATGGTGTCTCTGTCTATGATTTGACCTTTGATAAAGAGACTGGAAAGCTCTCTGGTAACGGTGTTCAGACTACTTCTTCAAAGATTGATGTCAACGTTATTGCCAATCTGATTGGTACTATTGATGTCTCTAATGGTACTAAGAAAATTAAGAAGACAATACCTTATCTTAGTTGGCTCAACGTCAGCTGTGACGCTTCATGGGTTCACCTAACTAAGGAGGGTAATACGCTCACCATTGATGTAGATGCCAACGCTATTGCTACCAAGGCTCGTGGTGCTAAGATTAAGATTTCTAATGGTATTGATGAAGCAAGTGCAGCGGTTATGCAATATGACCTTTCTGCTCTCATGGGTTACTATGAACTCAAGATGACTTCATACGTCGTTGGTGACAATAACAAGGAGGTTCTCAAGGTGAATACACGCCAAGCTCGACTGAGATATGAAGGCTCTGGTGCGAACCGTAAGTTCTATTTGAATGTTGCCAGTCCTTATGGTGACGACTATATATTCCCGTTGACCTACGTGGCTTCCGCAAAAGCGTTCTTAATGCAGAGTTGTCAGAATGTGATAACAATACGAAATAGCAGAGCAACCTACTACATTGCAAACTCATTTAATATCGATGAAAATCGTGGTACGGGTACATATACAGATTTCTATAACCTTATTAGCTTCTCTGTAAATGAAAGTGGTGATATCAGTGCATCTCTCTGTGGTCCATTATTCGTCAACGCTAACGGACAGCTAAGGTACGTGAATTTGACTACTGAACGCTTCATTCTGAATGCTTACACGAGCGAACCATTTAGTGAGGGGAATCTTTTTGCTATGTTGGATATGTGGATTAATCCAGTGATAACGAAGAAGGCATCTACATCTGCTAAGCCTTCTATCTTGCCAGAGGATTCATTCGACAATACAGCGTCTCTATTGATGCCACAGTATCTACCAAACCGTGTTGCACGCTTCGATGTAGACTGGAATTCATTCCTCACAACATCTACAGCGTCTCAAGTAAAACTAAACAAGTAAGTGTTTTATGAAAAAGATATTTAATATTTGTCTTCTCCTTGCTGTTACTGCAGGCTTCGTTGCCTGCAGTGACGACAACGATGCAGGTAGTAATTACTTGCGTGAGAACCCTGTGCAGGTAGTAAACTCAAAACTCACCTTTACTGCTGCGGCACAGAAAGGTGGGGTGAAGTTTACTGCACCTGCTGGCTCAACCGTCTCTGTCAGTGATTCATGGGCAACAGCTCAGCTGCAGAACGATTCTATCGTAGTCAGTGTTACTAACAACCCAGCCATTGACAGTCGTTCTGCTGTATTGACAATCAAGAATGGTAATGATTCTACTAATCTGCCAATCTTGCAGGCTGGAGCTATCTTTAAATATAAAGGAGCTAAGAATATTGTTGTTAGTGACAATGATACAACGCTTACGTTGCCTTATTCAAAGGTAGGTGCTGAGCCTGCCTTAGTGCTTGCTGACTCTGCTGATGCTTCTGCGGTATCATCTGTTGAGAATAAGGACTCCGCTTTTGTGGCACATATCAATGCCAATTCAACAGGCGAGGTTCGTACGTTCTTACTTGTTCTGAAGAACCAAGAGCAGCGTGATACGATTACTGTAACGCAGGGAAGCATTGATGATTTCGTTGGTAAAACGTATAGTCTATATGGTTATGACTTGTTGAAGATGACAAGCTCAACAACGGATATCAACTCATTGGTCACGCAGTTTGTTGGTACCTTTGAGAAGGTATCTGATACTAAGTTGTCTTTCGTCTCTAATGACACGGGTATGACGATGCTTTTCTATTTCGATCCTGCTAAGCTCTCACTGACATTGAAGGGTGGTGAATATATCCTTACACAAACGAAGAATAATACGTCATATCGCTATCGTACAGCTTTTTGGGATATTAAACACTATGCTGTATTGATGAACCTTATCCAACAGCAGACGGCAGCACATAATGCAGGTAAAGTGAGTGATGACGACTTTGCTAAATTCCAGAGTATGGTTACTGCTATCTATGATATCTATGCTTCACCTAATCTGTCAATGACAGCTCGAATGACTTACTCTAAGGAGGATAGCATGGTTGCTGGTCTCCTTGAGAGTAATGCTGCGAGTGCTGCTTACATCCAGTCTTATAAAGCTTTAGGAAATCTGGGTTTCCCTATTAGTTCATTTAATGGAAATGCACTCACTATCTATAAGTATGTGCAACAAGGAAGCAAGTTGACATTGAACAATGTTTCTTATATTCTTCAGCCTGTGATGCTTTTCCATCGTTTAAGCGCAAGTGCTAAGCCTGCTGCGTTCATGAAGAAGAGATAATGAAAGGTTTGAGAAGTC
>ERZ773049.633-NODE-633-length-21301-cov-21.942766_pt1 | contig 21301 bp, 17 predicted proteins | sample MGYA00580633_ERZ773049 | MGnify/ENA primary metagenome ERZ773049 (study PRJEB29015, sample SAMEA2737991) | human oral metagenome | biome: human oral; feature: human-associated habitat; material: dental | place: China | collected 2066 ...
TGGTGATCGTGATCGTGCGGGGGTTGCCGCTGGTGGGTTCCTCGGGTCCGGAGGGCTGGAGCAGCCCGTTGTTCACGCAGACGTATCCCTTCTGGGGGTCGGCGACGCAGTCCTGGTGGGGCTGCTCGTCCCACATCGACGGGTCAGACGCCTCAACTTTTGGAGAGTCAGTCGAGGGACTGCCCTCCCCTGGTGATGGGGTCGGGATTTCAACCTTCTTGTCTCCAGTAAAACGAGTGGAATCTCCTGAGTTATTCGCACCTAACTGCAGATTAGTTCCTGACGAACTTTCGTTTCCTTCTCCGCCGCCAATGCCGAGCACGCCGCATTCAGCTGGTGAAAGCAGTGTCAACGATGAAAGCATTGAAAATGCTGCAATCATGCCCACTGGCTTCATGACAGTACCTCCCCTTCTCGAATCATCCATCTGCCATTGGTGTATCGGATGGCGAAACGTATTTTCTGTCCTTCGGTGGGCGGTACAGTGGTCGCTTTCCAGGTCCCCCCGGAATAGGAGGTCATTTCTCCGTAATCTACGGTCGCCTCAATTCTGCTGTAATCGTAGCCTTCGAGCTTATCGTAATATCGTACATTGGTGACTGTCTGGTCCCATTTTTGGGCCCACCCGCCATCCTTGTGCAACTGGTTTACTCGATCAACAACTGAATTGCAGAAAACGCATCCGTCTTCGCTCATGGCTGCGAGTTCGGTGGTGTCGCCGGTCATGAAGGCGTAGCGGTAGAGGTCGAGGAAGTAGTCGACGCTGGCCGCTGCGCCCTCGGAGGTCTCCTCGCTGACCTGTGGGTTCTTGACGGGTGCGGGTTCGGCTAGGGCGGTGTCGCGCTGGGTCTTGAGTTCGGGGGTCAGGGCGGCTTCTCGGGAGGCGGTCGCTGAGGCGTTGGCGTCGGCGATCCCTTTCTCGGCCCGGGCGACGGCTGCAGACGCGCTGGCACTGGCGCTGGCACTGGCCTCCGCCCTCGCGTCCTTCAGCGCGCAGCCCGCCGCCCCCAAGGTAAGAACGCACACCACCGCCAAACCGGCGGCCGCCCGGCGGCGCCCCAGGCGAGAACCGGACCGCCCGTACTCGACTGCGGATCGCCTCGAGTGCACAGGCCTTGGGGATCGTAGGGACGTACTCATCACCGATAGCCTCCTCGCCACCGAAACAACTCCTCACACCACCGGGACGGGCGGCAGTGCCCGTCCGAGCGGTGTATTGACATTACCTGCACACACGCCCCGACCGCCAGACTTTGACACGGCCCTGTGGAAAACTCCGAGCCGGTTCTTCGGGCGGCACGGACGAGTCCTCGAAGTCTTGGAGGATCGATGGAGGTCAGAGCACTGGCGCGAGGCTGCGGGGAGCCTGAGCGACCTCCAGCTCGTCGGCGATCCAGGAATACAAGGAATCGACGTAGTGGAACGGGGCCGAACCCCGGCGATGCGCGTCATCGGCGATGACGAGCTCGTCGGGGACGTGCAGGATCCGCACATCGGTTTCCCTGCGAACCAGGTCGACGTAGCGGGGCATCACCCAGTTGGCCTCCATTGCCGCCTGTCTCCAGCTCGGGACCATCGACTCGCCGGAGGTGGTCCTCGTAGCCCATGGCACGTTGATCAGAATCGTCTTGTCCGTGAGGCCGAGACGATCCAGGAGACTGCCGAAATGCAGAAGGGCAGGCCTCCACAGGTGTAGGTGCTCCGCTGTCCCCAGCTCGAGAAACCTGGCGGCGAGTCCCTTGTAGAGGCCCGCCGTCAGAGCTTCTGCCGAACGGGTCAAGAAGGCCCCGGGAGCCGTCTCCAGGACGCCAAGACGCTCGTCAGTCAGGTCCCACAGCAGTAGATCCGTGCGTGCGGCGACGGACGTCAGCTGCGCTTCCAGGTTCCCCACCATGTCGGACAGAAAGGAGCGACGGGCGAAAGGCGATGGCAGTAACGATAGATCGACGTCGCCCACATCCGCCGGCCTTCCCGCACTAATGAGGGATTGGCGGGCGACATAACGTTCGACGCTCCAGCCCCGTTTCTCCATCTCGCGGGCCGCGTCCCTCGCCACGCAGGATCCGTAGACGGTGATTCGTCCTGTCAGCGTACTTTTTGTACTGCACATGGTCATACTCCTCGAGCGTGTCGGTAAGGCGATGTGCGACTCTCTGAGTGCTGGATCCGCACCCCTGCCGGTTTCCACTTCTCCCGACACGCGGTCAGGGTCGTGACGGCCTTCTCCGGCTTGTTCTTGGCGATGTTCCAGGACCGCCATCGGTAGTCATGAGTGATCTGGGGGCCTGGGCCGTCCTCGATGAGCTCACCGTTCATGAGCCATAGTGCTCGGGCGCGCATCTCCTCGATGACCGGCGCGGCGCCGACTTCGAGAGCCCAGTAGTGGATGAGAAGAGGGAACCGCATGTCCTTACCCCGCTCCGTGTGGTGTGGGGACAAGATTCGGTGCTCCGATGACGGAAGGTATCTGCAGATGGAGGAGCAGGATCATGGCTATGCGGGATGAAGCGTCCAGAGCCGGCCGCGGGTGAGAAGGCTGTTCACCGCCGGTGGGAGCAGGAGACGGCGGCCAGATCCGCCAGAAGAACCGATCTCCAGAGCACGCCGGCGCCCACCACAGGGAGGACTCCAAGACGCTGCATACAGTCCAACCGGGCCTCATCCCCAGGGTGAGACGAGGGACTGGACGGTCCTTGACCGAAAGGGAGAACACAGCCCTGCTGAGACCAACTAGTGCGAAGGAGAGCATCGTCGCCAGACCTGTGAGAACGACGTCGAACTTCGTCATGACCCGGACCGGGCTCCGACCGCGCGTCGCCACGAGGACGGCCGCCCAGGCAGCGAGCGAGGCTGGTAGAACGAGGGTGAGTCCGTAGCCACGGGGGACAGGGCAGTGGTGAAGGAAGCCGATTCTCGCCACGCCCATGATGCGGGCCCTCCTCAGAATCGGTATGGCGGTTGCGGTCGGGAACACGGAGATGACAGCGGTCGCCACAAGCCCGCTCAAGAGCAGGACGCTCATGAGGCAAGCATCTGCAGCTCCAGGGCTCGTCGTGCTCGAGCCCGCCACCTTTATCGGCCTCTCCACTGGTCCGTCATGGCGACAACCGATCCACCGACACTGGCCGTCCGCGGCAGCAGGTGCACCTCCGTGATGAGATCGAGGAAACAGGATTCGGCCATGAATCCCGCGCCTGCGACAACGATGAATGGAATGACCCGTGTGGACGCCCACGGTCAGTGCTGCTATGTCGCGCACCGTGCCGTCACCTGAATGAGAACCGCGGCCGTGATTCCTGTCAACAACATGCGGGGGCGGAGAAACCGATGCGTTGACATGAGCATCTTGATAAGGCTTGCCAGGAATAGTCATAGTGCCCGGAAGGTCATGTCTCGACGTGCTGCCGAGAAATCGGTAAGGAGATAGGGCGCCGAGGTGGACAGGGACGGGGAACCTGAGGCTGCGCGAGCGGGCCCCGTGAAGGTCCAAGTGGGGGTGACTACGACCACTGGCGACCTCCAGACCGCTGGGATGGGTGAGGCCCGGGAGGAAGGCCTTCTTTACTTGCTTTCTCACAACGTTAGTTGTGCCGGACAACTGTAAAAGCGGCCGTCGTCATGATTGAGCTGTCTGCAATCAGAATGTGACGTTCAAGGCCTGCCGTGACTGGGCTGAAACTCCCTGTAATCGTTGTGATACCAGGGAATACCGGGGTTCGGTCACATGACGGCCTCAGCTGGTTCTCGTGCGCTTCCGGCCCCGGCTCTCAGTTCGGCGCATTCATTGGGTTAAACGATAATGGGTGACGGTCGCCATAGTCGGCAGCCTGCTGCAGAGGAGTAACAAGGGGTATTTGAGGGGGGAGAACTGCCTAGACTTAACGGCAAGCGCGTTCAATCTCCATACGCGCAATCAACGACAACATGATCGGTTCTTGTATGATTCGCACAAAAATCGATCGCTCTGATCCTGAGGACAATTCTGATGAAACGTGTGATCACCTATGGCTCCTTCGACCTGCTCCACTACGGGCACATCGAGCTGTTGCGTCGAGCCAAGGCGATGGGTGACTATCTGATTGTCGCACTGTCTACCGACGAGTTCAGCGTCTCCAAGGGAAAGTGCGCCTACTTCTCCTATGAACAGCGTAAGGCGATGCTCGAGGCCATTCGTTACGTGGACCTGGTCATCCCCGAGCAGACATGGGGTCAGAAGAGCCAGGACATCGACGAGTACGGCATCGATGTCTTCGTCATTGGAGACGACTGGGTTGACACCTTCAACGAGCAGCTCGAAGGGCGCTGTGAGATCGTCTATCTGCCGCGGACCCCGGAGATCGATGCCTCGCGGATGCAGGAGTGCTGCCAGGCCGAGGAGGATCGAGCGCTGTGAGCCGCGTCAGACGCGACGGCTGTGTCCGGGGCCGAAGTAGACATCGTCGAGCGTGGCGGTCAGCAGGGAACGCTGACGCAGGATGTCGATGATCTGTCCGTAGAGCTGGGTGACGGTGGGGAAGTTCGCGTGACCGATAACGATGTGCTGCGCGAGCAGCCACTTCTGCGCCTCTCCGAGGAGCACGTCCTGCGTGAGCAGACCGGAATCTCCGAACGATCCGTACCACATGGTCGCAGTCGTGTAACCCACTTTGGCGCAGGCCGAGTCTGTGAAGGAGTTGCGACCCCCGTAGGGAGGTCGGATGAAGGGCGCCCCGGTGATGCCGTAGGTGTTGCGCAGCAGGTTCTCGCACTGGGTGAGCTCGTCGATGATCTCCCCCTCTGACAATGTCGTCAGATCCGGGTGCGTCCAGGTGTGGTTGGCCAGCTGAACCTGCCCCGATTCCACGAGGGGCGCCAGCTTGTTCCGGTTGTCGGTCCAGCTCGGGTAGACACCCGTGACGAAGAAGGTCAGGCGGACTCCTGAATCCTTGGCGAAGTCCAGATAGGCATCCACGACTGAGGAGTCAACGCCGTCGTCGACGGTGATGGCCACGACGTTGCCGACGTTCTCCGGAAGGCTGGTGATGAGTGGATCCACCGGGGTGGGAGCGGGTAGCGGGGGTGGCCCGTCCTGAAGGTGCAGGGGGCTGAGCGAAGGTGTCGGAGAAGGCGTCTGCGAGGGGGACGCGGCCCCCGAGGGCGAGGCCTGCGTAGGGGGCGGGGTCGACGAAGCGGAGCGGGATGTCGGCTGCGTCTCAGCACAGGCGGTGAGGCAGCCTGCGGTTCCGGCGGCCAGGGCGAGCAGGAAGTCACGGCGTTGCATGGGAGAGACTTTCTCGAACATCAGGTTGCGAGAGCATCAAGCAACCCGAGGGCCTAATAACACAAGAGGGGATAGAAGTGCTCAGGCGAGTTGCTTCTCCAGCGTCGGCACCGGAGCGTTGTCAGGATTTGCCTCGGCTTGCGGTGTCGTGTCCGTCGAATCTCTCAGTCAGACGCAACCTTGACAACGAGAGGGACGTACGGCTTACCCGAAACCGAGGAGCGGGGTGGCTGACGGGGTTTGAACCCGCGACCTCCTGGACCACAACCAGGCGCTCTGCCGACTGAGCTACAGCCACCGTGTACGGCAAAAGCCGCAACGAGTCGGTACTGTATCCGCTCAGCTCCTCGTGCACCAAACCGAACTCGGTGCACTGCGTCACGTCGTGAATGTGATCGATCCTCTCACCTGGTTGGTTCTTCCAAGATACGTTCGGCTGCCTCCTTGCACTCCTGAGAGCTCGGCCCCTCGCCGTGCGGGAACAGAACTGCGCGGTAGTAGCGCAGCTCGTCGATGGACTCCAGGATGTCCGCCAGCGCACGGTGCCCCCCGGCCTTCTTCGGGGCATGGAAGAAGGTCCTGGGGTACCAGCGCTTGGCCAGTTCCTTGAGGGAGGAGACATCCACGATCCGGTAGTGAAGGTGCTCGATGAGCTCGGGCATGTCGCGCGCCAGGAACGCCTTGTCCGTGCCCACCGAGTTCCCGGCGAGCTGGGCGGTCCGGGGCTCGGGCACAAGGGAGGTCACATAGTCCAGGACCGTCTTGCGAGCCGCCTCCATGGTCAGCCCGCCCTCCAGCTCGGTGAGCAGCCCTGAGGATGTGTGCATATTCCGCACGTAGTCACCCATCCGCTCTAGCGCGTCGGCAGGAGGTCTGATGAGTACATCGATTCCCTCGGCCAAAGGCTTGAGTTCGTAGTCGGTGACGACAACGGCGACTTCGATGAGCGCATCAGTGCTCAGTTCCAGGCCCGTCATCTCACAGTCGATCCACACCAGTGGGTCTGAGGTTGTCATCTGCTTGCTCACGGGATCCACTCTAGTCGGCATTATCGGTCTTCAGGTCGGCGGGCTGATCGCGAACGCGGTGCGATTCACGGCGAGCGCGTGGCAGGGCCGCCCGGCTCGCGCGAATATCGCGATAAGGTCTCTTTGGAACCTGCCATCCTTTGAGCGACACGGAGCCCTCATGACGACCCAAAGCCCCGCCTCCCGTCACCTCGGAAGCTCCTACATCATGGAGTCCCGGATCGGGGCAGGCGCCCAGGGCGAGGTCTGGCGAGGTCGGCGCACTGACTCCCGCGAGGTCCTGGCCTTCAAGGTGCTGCGCGCCGATCTGGTGGAGAATCCCGACGTCGTCGATCGCTTCATCAAGGAGCGTTCGACGCTGCTGCGAGTGCGTAGTCCTTATGTCGTCGCCATTCGCGACGTCGTCATCGAGGGCTCCACCTTCGCCATCGTCATGGACTACGTCAACGGCGGAGACCTGCGTGATCTTCTCAGAGCCCGCGGTTCGTTGCCGCCCGCGCAGGTGGCCTCCCTGGGGACGCGTATCGCTCAGGGGCTTTCCTCGGTCCATCGGGCTGGAGTCGTTCACCGAGACATCAAGCCCGCCAATGTTCTGCTCAGCTCGCGTCCGAGCAAAGGCGGCGATCCGGCTGAGACGGTGGCGACCGGGGTCGCTCCGGGATGGGGTATGCCGGAGGCCGTTGTCCCTCGACTGGCCGACTTCGGGGTGGCACGGATCTGCGACACCTTCTCCGCCTCTCACCTCACAGGGGTCATCGGTACTCCGTTGTACATGGCTCCGGAGATCCTATCGATGCAGGCTCCGACCTCCGCCGCCGATATCTACTCACTGGGCATCATGCTCTATGAGATGAGCTGTGGGACAGCTCCGTTCGTGGGAGAACCCGCCCAGCTGCTCAGCCAGCACGCTCGACGAGACGCAGGCCGCCCCGACGGTCTTCCCGACGTCCTGTGGGAGCTCATCGCCTCGATGATGGCCAAGCAGCCCGATATGCGCCCCGCCATCGAATTGGTCGCTCAGTGCCTGGAGGCGATGCAGTCCGCGTTGGCGGGTGTGCCCGCAGCTCCGAGGCTTGCCTCACCACCGCAGTCGACGGCTTCCGTGGTTCCTTACGACTGGGACGCCCCGTCGCCAGCGGATGCGGCGACGGCTCCGACGGTGCTTTCTGGTTTGACTCAGGCCACAGTGACAGCATCCGCCATACCGACTCTGGTGTCCGGACAGAGCGTCAACGTTCCGGGTGGCCTTGGTCAGGCCTCTGCTGTCGGCGGCGCTCAGGCAGGTGCGGGAGCCCCTGTTCCGATGGCGACGAGTAGTATGCCCGGCGGTTACGCCGCCAATACGGCAGGCTCGATTCCTCCCGCTTCCTTCTTCCCCCAGACCGGTCCCCAGGGGACAGGCTACACGCCTGCCGATGCGGCTGCTTTCGCCCCGAGGCGCCCGCGTCGCCGGTGGTGGATGGCGGCCGCCGCGGTCGTCACGGTTCTGGCAGTGGTGGGGACTGGTTGGTGGTATTTCTTCTCCGGGCCGAGTGTCGACAATACATGGCCGGCGGCGCTGCCCGAGGGCAACCGCGTTCAAGAGGACCAGCGCTACACCGAAGTCGATGATCCCTATCTCTCCGCGGACGGGAGCAGGCTCTTGTACTCCAACATGAGCAAGGTGCACCTGTTCGATCTGACGCGGAAGGGCACCAGCAAGGTGTGGAGCGGGGAATGCGACGAGGCCCGCTTCTGGGCGGGCACATCGTTGCTGTGCAGCAGTACAAGCGGGCAGGCCACGCTGGTCAGCGACAGCGGCAAGACCTCCAAGGCCCCGTTCCCCGAGGGATCCACCTTCCTGGGCGCCACGACCGACGTCGCAGTGATCTCCTCCGGCGAGGGAACGGCCTCAGACGGCCCTCTGATCGCCTATGACGCGGCCGGCAAGGAGAAGTGGCGTGCGGGCGGACACTATGAGAAGGGACGGGTGCGCAACGGGTTCGTCCTCGCCTACGAGAGCAAGTCCAAACAAATCCAGGTGCTGTCCGCCAAGGATGGTGCCGTCCTGATGTCCGAGACCGGCGATAGGCCCAACTTCGACAGCGACACACAATTGCCTGGCGGGGTCAATATCCAGACCGGCCCGGAGGCCTTCTCCCGCATCACCTCCTCAGGCGCCACGATCTACGATGCTGACGGCAGTGAAACGGGCACCGTATCGGGAAGCTTCACCGAGAAGCACCAGTGGGCCGCGTCGGTTCCCCTGGACGCATCGGCGCTCAAGGAGGCCTACACGTCGTTGGCGAAGGCGTCGTCCTCGACCACCCCTGTCATCGGTCCTCGGGGCACCATCAACGTCTCGATCGACGTGAAGGCGTGCACGGCCAAGGTCGGCGACAAGAAGCTCGCGCTTCCGGAGCCCGCCAAGGGCGAACAGTGCGTCATCAAGCCCATTGGTGGTTTGAGGGACGGCCAGCTCCTCATGCAGGTCGGCAAGCAGGGTTACATATCCGACGAGACCGGTGCTCTGGTCGTCGCGGTCTCCCCGGATTCCGGAAAAATCGGGTGGAAGACTCAGGGGACCTACGTCGCCACGGTGCCGCCGCTGGGCGGGGGCAGCAGCGGCGCCCGCCTGATGCTTGGGCAGGGAGGCACCTACAACTACGACCTGGTAGTGTCCAGCGTCACCAGCAGATAGCCGAGATACAGTGCCGGGGTGCCAACCAGCATCTGGTTGGCACCCCGGCACCTGTGTTCGAGGGGATCAGCGCCGCCCGCGGCGGGCCAGGGCGATGTAGCAGGTCACCATGCAGGCCAGACCGATGGCCGAGAGCATGCCGTAGTCCGTCAGCCACTGCGCGGTCTCGTGCTTCCACAACGCGTCGTCGCGGTTGGGCAGGATAGCGAGCATCTCCAGGGTAGAGGAGGCCATCGCATAGCCCCATCGAGACGGCATGAACCACGCCAGCTGCTCGAAGACCGCACGTCCTGAGATCGGGATGATTCCACCGGAAAGGACCAGCTGAGCCATGATGACTACAACCAGCACCGGCATGACCTGCTCAGAGGAGGAGACCATCGCCGATACCGCCAGCCCCAGAAGACCGGAGACGAAGGCGACCGACCAGCAGCAGAAGGCCAGCTCCACCCCCGGCCAACCGTCGAGGATGACGGCATCACTGGGACCCTTGTTGAGCGCGAGGGCGATCCCCATCATCAGTGCGGTCTGAACGGTGGTGATAAGAGCCAGAATGGTCGCCTTGGAGAAGAGGTAGGCGCCGGATCTCAGACCGACTGCTTTCTCACGCAGAAAGACATCGCGTTCCCCAATGAGGTCGCGGATCGTGGCCGACATCCCGGAGAAGGCCGCCCCGGTGATGAGGATGACCAGAAGCTGTAGGGCCTGACTGGAGTACTTGACGATCGTGGGTGTGGGATTCTCCGGCGTGGGCGGTTTGGGCTCTGGGTAGTGGGGGACCGCAAACCCGTCGCTTCCCTCGATCGCCTTGGTCAGCAGCCCCATGATGATGGGGAGCAGCAGCATGAAGGCAAGGTAAGAGGGGTCCGCTGCAACAATTCTGAGCTGGCGGCGCACCAGGGTCGAGACCTGTCTGAGTACGGACTGCTGCTTGGGCGGACGCTCCTGTGTGGCCGGTCCGGCCGCCGCCGCGGGAGCTCCACCGCGGCGCGTGGAGGGCACTGTGGCCTCCATGTACTGGCGCAGCTCCGCGGTGTGGTTGCGAATGAGCGCGTAGACATCGGCGTAACCGTCCACCGCGGGCGGGTCGGGCAGTGTGCCCTTGGGGGTGTTGAGCAGCAATCGGCCCTGGGAAGCGATCTCGTTGAGCCGTTGGCGGAAGTAGGGGAGTACCTCGCGGGGGGAGCCGTAGTAGACGGGCTTTCCCCCGGCGGCCAGGATGAGGACCTTGTCCGCTCTGTCGATATGGTTCTCATTGTGGGTGACGACGACGACGGTGCGGCCACTGTCGCCGGGACGAGTCCCGTGTGCCAGGGACGCCAACAGGTCCATGACATCACGGTCCAGCTGGGGATCCAGTCCGGAGGTGGGCTCGTCGAGGAACAGCAGGCTGGGCCGGGTCAGCAGCTCGATGGCGGTTGAGACCCGCTTGCGTTGCCCACCGGAGAGCTTCTTGACGCGCTTGTCCACGTGCGCGGTCAGGTCGAGGTCCTCCAGGACCTCGGCAATGCGCTGACGCCGTTCGGCCTTGGTGACGTCCTTGGCGAATCGCAGCTCGGCGGCGTACTCCAGGGTCTTGCGGACAGTGAGCGCCGAATGGATGACGTCGCTCTGCGGCACCACACCGATCTTGTTGCGCATGACCGGATAGTGCTCGTACACATCCAGGCCGTTGAAGAGCACCTGGCCCTCCTGAGCCTTCTGCTCGCCGGTAAGGGCCTTGAGCAGCGTCGACTTTCCCGCTCCCGATGGGCCGACAACGGCCAGGAGCTCGTTGCCCGGCAGGGAGAAGGAAATGCCATCGAGCAGTGTCAGGCTGCCGTTGTTGACGCGGAAGGTCAGGTCCTTGCCTACCAGCTCACCGCCGGCTCCGCCGGCGACCTGGACCTCGCACAGCCCATCAGGGCTCAGGGCGACGAAGGTTGAGCCCAGACCCAGGAGGACGGGCTGAGTCACTTGGACCTGGGGGACTCGCTGACCTCCGACGTAGATGCCGTTGGTGGATCCGAGGTCGGTGACGACCATGCCGTTGGTCGAGACGTCGATGCGGGCGTGGTGTTTGGAGATGAGCGGGTCGTCCAGGACCAGGGTGTTGTCCGGCGCTCGACCGATGGTGCCCGACGAGCTGATGCGGAAGGACTTGAGCGTGTGCCGGGAGGAGGGGAAGGCTCCCGAGTTCGCCGAGCTAGACGATGGCGCTCCCTGGGGACTCCGGCTACCCGATGCGATATAGGTGGCGGCCGATGAGGCCGATCCCATGGCCTGCGGCATGGGGCGGGCCTGCGTTGGGGCGGCCGTCGTCGGAATCGGGCCGGAGGATGCCTGGGGCAGGGGGCCGACCTGGGGCGCGGAGGCCGCACTTGGCTGGGAGGGAATGAAGGGGGCGCTCGGCGCCGACTGTGGCTGAGCCGGGGCTCCTGTGTGAGGAGCGGCTCCGGACACGATCGGAGTGAGTCCCAGAGCCGGTCCGGAGGCATCGCCCAGCTGGATTCGGGTGCCCTGGGTGATGAGCGCTTCACGGGTGACGGTTCCGTTGACGAGCATGCCGTTGCGTCCCTGGCAGCTCACGGTCCAGCCAGTCGGGGTGGGGGTCACCAGCAAATGCGTTCGAGACACGAGAGGGTGGACGATCTGAACATCGCTGTCGGGCGACCTCCCCACAGTGAAAGGTGCGGTGAAGGTATGAGGTTCCAGCGAGGCCTGAGCAGAGAGGGAACGCACAATGAGTGCGGAAGTGGGCAAGGCTCGGTCCTTCCAGGGGCTTGTGATGGGGTGCCGCTCACGATACTGGTGTTTCGGCGTCGCCGCTAAGAGTAACGCTCCCCTGTGTGATGTTGCGTACACGTCAAGTCCGTCGTCGGGACCTGTGTCGCTTGGATTCATCATCCCGACTGGTCACAGGGCGGTTGCAGTGCTGTTGCGGCCGCATTGCGACCCGGATGAGAGCGGTTCGGAGAGTGACTGAGAGCGGCTCGCGGAATCATCCGCACACCCGGTTCGATGTGCTCTCGTAATGGTAGTGCGACCGTGTCGTGACCGACTGTCGAGGTCGAAGGCGACGTCGGGTCGGCCGCCCGTGGGGCCTGGCTCGCCAGGTTGATGGCGTAGGCTGGTCTAGCGCTTGCGCGCGCCTCCGTAGCTCAATGGATAGAGCATCGGCCTTCTAATCCGCAGGTTGCCGGTTCGAGTCCGGCCGGGGGCACTGGTCGGCGGCCTTGAAAAGGTTGATATTCCGCGCATTATCGGTCGTTGGGGGCGACGAGGCGTGACCACGGTGTTGTACTGATGGTCGGCGGTCGCGCTCGTCGTCGAGCCCGTTGACGGTGGCTGCATCCGCCATGCCCGTGGAGGGGGTGCTCTTCCTCCTTCGGGGGTGAGCATGTGATTCCGATCGTCACAGCGGAGTAACAGAAGATTCTCACCGGGCTCACGACACCTGTGGTGTGGACTGTCGAGATCAATCGTCGACTCCGCTGCGCTGTGCTCATAGTGTTGGCACATGCCCGCTCCTGTCCCCTCGCGCCCCTCCGAGGACGACGCCCCCGTCTCCTCGCTGAGTCGCGCTCAGCTCCTCGACGTCCTCTCTGACCTGGTCAGGGACCTCGAGCGTCTCGACCTGGCCCTGAGCGCCCACGGCGTCGAGGCTGCGCGCACGCTGCGTGATGGTCTCATCGGACAGGTCCGAGATCAGGTGATTCCCCGCCTTCAGGACGCGGACATCCCGTCCATCGTGGTGATCGGGGGCTCCACGGGCGCAGGAAAATCGACACTCGTCAACTCCGTGCTCGGTCAGGAGGTCTCAGACGCGGGGGTACTACGGCCCACCACTCGGATCCCGGTCCTGGTGGCCAACCCCGAGGACATGGATTCGCTCAGCGAACACCCTCTGACAGAGGTCTGTCGTCAGGAGGTGTCCGCTGCCATCCCGGCGGGTCTGGCGCTCATCGACGCTTCGGACCTGGACTCCGTTCACGAGGCCAATCGGGCGCTGGCGGGCAGGCTGCTGGAGGCCGCCGACCTGTGGCTCTTCGTCACCACCGCGGCGCGATACGGCGACCAGACGCCCTGGATGACCCTGGAGGAGGCCGCTCGACGCGAGACCCCCATCGGCGTGGTTCTCAATCGGGTGCCGGCGACGATCCTGGCCGAAGTGCGCCGGGATCTCATCACCCGTTTGCAGGGGTTGGGGCTGTCGGAGGCACCCTTTTTCGTCGTTCCGGACGCCGGACCGCATGAGGGGCTTCTGTCGGGTGAGGGAGTAACCGAGCTGCGGGACTGGCTTCGACTCCTGGCAGGCCGTCACCGCGCAGCCGGACTCGTGCGTCGGACGGGCAGGGGCGTGTGGAGCACTCTGCGTACCGAGCTGGAGCGGCTGGCTGACGACGTCGATGCCCAGGAGGCGGTGGCGCGGGACCTGGAGAAGAAGTGCCAGGAGCTGAGGGAAGCGGCGATCGAGTCCTTGAGCGCCGACATCAAGACGGGTTCCGCAGGTCAGGGGGCCACTGCCACCCGTTGGATCACTCTGGCCTCCTCGGGCGGCCCACTGGCTTCCTTGGCTCAGGGGGGCAGGCTGCGGAGGGGCTTCCTGGGGCGGGCGGACAAGGCCCGTGCCGAAGGGCTCTCCCAGCTGGCTGCCGACGCCCGTGAGGCCCTCGCCAACCAGCTTCAGGCCGCGCTCGTTGCCTTGCGCACCAAGGCGGAACGTGCCTGGGACGAGGTGGGAGCCGGCGAGCGGGCGCGCAAGATTCTGGAGCAGGGTGATGAAGCGGCAGTGACCATCGATGCCTGGGTCGGCTACCTCGAGGCCAATATCGAGATTCCCCGCGATATTCGTAGACTGAGCCCCACCAGCGTCGTCGACCTCCTCATCTCCGCGGCCGCCGGTGTCGACGGAGTCGTCTCAGCCGCCGGGCGTCTGGGACTGGAGGAGCAGACCGTCCAGGCCGGTGCTCTCCTGGTGGAGGCGGTCACGGAGGCGCTGACCGCAACCGTCCCCAAGGGGGCTGCGACCTCGCTCGCCCCCGCGCCCGGGTTCGCCGCTGCGCTGCGTCTGCGCTCTGGCGAGCTCAAGCCCTTCACCCGCCCCGGAGCCACAGCATGAGCCGACCCGACACTCCCCGCACATCCGTGTCCACCGCGCAGACGGACTTCGAGGTGCTCGACGCCGAGCACCTCGACGCCCGCCTGAATGCGGTTCGCGAGGCCCTGCGCATGTGTCCCACCGAGGTACCGGCCTCGTTATCGATCCCCGCTCACAAGGCGCTCGATGCCGTGGCGCAACGCCTTGCCCTGGGTGTGGACCACACCGTCGTGGCGCTGTTCGGCGGCACCGGTTCGGGCAAGTCATCCCTGTTCAACGCCTTGACCCAGCTGAACTTCGCGGATGTCGGTGCCCGTCGGCCCACGACGTCACGAGCCGCGGCCTGCTCCTGGGGCGATGACGCCGGCCCCCTCCTGGACTTCCTCGGGGTCTCCTCGGAGAGACGGATTCGGAGGGACTCGATTCTCGATGCCGAGGACCAGGGGAGTATGGGCGGTCTGGTCCTGCTCGACGTGCCCGACTACGACTCGGTGACGACAGAGCACTCGTTGCAGGTGGACCGGCTCGTGCCGCTGGCCGATATCCTCGTGTGGGTCGTCGATCCTCAGAAGTACGCCGATGCCGCCCTTCACGACGGCTACCTGCGCGGGCTCGGCGCCCGCCAGGAGGACATGCTCGTCTTGGTCAACCAGGTGGACACCCTTCCGGAGAGCGGGTTGGCGAGCCTGCTCGACGACGTCGGATCCTTGCTCAAGGAGGACGGCCTCAGCCGGGTCCAGGTGCTGCCGGTATCGGCGGTGCGCGGCGACAATCTCGACGTCATGCGCGGCCTGCTGCGCCAGCGCGTCGCACGGGAGTCCAACGCGGCTCGTACGGCGTCGGCCGAGCTCGATGCGATCACTCGTCGCCTGCGTCCCACGGTGGCCAAGGACAAGGTGGAGCTCAATGCCGACCTCACCGAGGACGCTACCAAGGTTCTGCTGCAGGCCTCCGGTGCCCAGGCGGTGGAGGACTCGGTGAGAGCCGGCCTGTCCAAGGTCCTGCCCAGGGCGCTGGCCCGCCCCGAGCCGCCTTCGCGCACTGCCGTGGCCTCGGCCCACTCGACCTGGGTTCACCGCACCTCGCAGGGATTGCCGCCCGCCTGGGCGCGAAGCATGGAGTCATCCGTGATCCCGCCCGAGACCCTGGCGGGACAGACCGCTGAGGCGGTCGGCTCCGTTCCGCTGCCGGGGCATCGCCAGCCGGTGATCGATCTGTTGTGGTGGGGCGGTCTGCTCCTGGTGATCGGCGGGGTGTCGTGGCTGGTCGCCTCTGTGGTCCGGGAGGGGATCGAGGCGCTGAGTCACAGTGTCGAGATCGTCTCCGCCTGCCTCATCGTCCTCGGGATCATGGCCGCGCTTGTGGCCACTGTCCGCCGTCGCTCCAGGGCTCGTCGCGAGGCCGAACGCTATGGGCAGCAGGTGCGCGCCCGCCTGGAGTCCGTGGTCGAGCGAGGGCTGAGCAGGCCCGCCGCCAGAGTTCTGGAGAAGCATCGGATGCTACAGGCCTCCCTGGGGTTGTAGCCCCCGGGACTCCGCAGCCTTCCGGTGGCCACAGGCGACGGTCCTGCACTCATCGGCATTCGGGCGGGGACTGGGAGCAGGGACCGCTGGGCACCCGAGGGGTGCAGCGAGCACGGTGGTGGTGCAGGGGCGGCAGAGAGCCGCCCGCCCACGACCAAGGAGCCTTCTCATGACTCGTCAGCTCGACCTCACCGTTCAAGGCGTCGTCGGAACGAATCCGGTCCTGTCCCGTGTCGGGGACAAGGCCCGTCCCTACTGCCGCTTTCGCGTCGCCGTTACACCGACCTACCGCACCGATCAGGGGTGGAACAACGCCGAAACGATCTGGTTCACAGCCAAGGCTTGGGGCCGCCTCGCCGCCAATCTGAGTCACTCGGTGCGCAAAGGCGATGCGGTTCTGCTCACTGGACGCTTCTCTCAGGAGTCATGGGAGAGCGACGGCAGGAAGCACGAGACCAACGTCATCACGCTGCAGGCCGCGGGTCACGATCTGACCAGGGGGGAGTCGCGCTTCGCGCGAGTCCGGGCCTCGGAGTCAGCGCCTTCTGCCCCCTCGGCAGCCGGTACCGGTTCCACCGGGCCCGAGGCGGATCCCGAGTACCACGTTGCATCAGATCACTGGGAGACCCCGGCCATAGCCGACGGTATTGTGGCATCCGTCGCTCAGGAGGTTGGAGCCCCTGCAAGCCCACCCGACTCCTGCGGGACGCCGCCAGAGGGCCCCGAGCCCTTCGTCGTCGGCCCGGTCTCCCCTCGGACCGAGGAGCAGTGGCCCGCGTATGAGCTCGCCGACGACCTCGTAGAACAGGCGGCGCCGATCAGCTGACGTCGGAATGTGCGCGAAGGAGATAGTCGAGATCTGCGGGGTGGGCGACCTCGAGCACCTCAATGAGAATGCGGGTCACCAACTCGGCGGTCTCATCGTTGTCGGTCAGTAACCGGCTGAAGACGTGCCCGGTCTCCTGCCATCCGATCCTTCCCAGGATTCTTCGCTCGGTGGGGCCGAGGAGCACTCGCCCCTGCGCATCGAGCTCCGGGAGAGACACCTCGACCCCGTCGGAGCGACCGACGAGGACGACGCCCGGCAAGTCGGGTGAAGGAGTCGGGGGAGCGGCCATTGTCAGCCGTGACAGCAGTCGTGTCCATCTCCCCTCCTGGGTCAGCTCCTCGGCCTTGACGATGGGGGTCGGGGCGGTTAGCAGCAGGGTCCCTCCTGCCGGATCGAAGACGGCTTCGGCAACGGACTCGGGTGCTTCTCCCCGCTGCGCGGCGGACCTCGAAGCCGGCATGCACACCTCATCTAGGAACCCGGCCAGCGACGGGGTGAAGCGCGCCCAGGACCCCAGATCGACGAGTTCCTCGAAGGTCCGTGACAACGCGTGGGACAAGGAGATCTCACTCATGTGCGCAAGCCTAGGCCGCATGGTCGGCGAGCTGTTGGAACGTGGTCGCCCACGAGCCTTTCGATCACAGGAGGATCACACCTTGTCGTTGCCAGAACAAGCCACATCGATGCTGGGCGTGTCACGGACGGAAAATGGCGTGTCGGCGCATACGGTGGCCATATCGCCATGAACCCGGGCGCCGTGCTCGGGGCGCAGCAGGGGAGCAACGAGCAGATGATCCGCTTCGACCACGTCTCGAAGGTATATAAACGCGGGGCGCGTCCGGCGCTTGACGACGTCGACATCAAGGTCAACCGCGATGAGTTCGTGTTCCTCGTGGGTGCCTCGGGTTCCGGGAAGTCGACCTTCCTGCGTCTGGTCCTGCGGGAGGAGCGGCCCACCAAGGGACGTATCCACGTCCTGGGGCGTGACCTGTCGCAGATCTCTTCGTGGAAGGTGCCCCAGCTGCGCCGAGAGATCGGCTTCGTCTTCCAGGACTTCCGGCTCCTGGAGAACAAGAACGTCCTGGAGAACGTGGCGCTGGCGTCCCAGGTCATCGGTAAGCCCCGCCACTACATCCTCTCCGCCGTGCCGGAGGCCCTTGATCTCGTGGGGCTGGCGGGCAAGGAGAAGCGCCTCCCGCACGAGCTCTCCGGAGGCGAACAGCAACGCGTCGCGATCGCCCGTGCCATGGTCAATCGGCCCAAGCTTCTCCTGGCCGATGAGCCGACCGGGAACCTGGACCCCTCAACCTCAGTCGGGATCATGCGTCTGCTCGACCGCATCAACCGGCAGGGGACCACGGTCGTCATGGCGACGCACGACGACGAAATCGTCGACCAGATGCGTAAGCGCGTCATCGAGCTCAAGGGCGGCGAGGTCGTGCGCGACCAGGACCGTGGTGTCTACGGCTCGGACCGCTGAAGGAGAAGAACTGTGAGACTGCGTTTCATCCTCTCGGAGACCGCCAAGGGCATGTCCCGCAATCTGGCAATGACGGTATCCGTCATACTTGTTGCCTTCGTGTCCCTCCTCTTCGTAGGCGCCTCATCGCTGCTGCAGAGCCAGATATCGACTATGAAGGGCGACTGGTACGACAAGGTCGAGGTCTCGGTCTACATGTGCCCGAAGTCGTCGGCCTCCTCCAACTGCGCCAACGGTGAGGCCACCGCTGCACAGATCAGTGAGGTCCAGAGGCTCATCACCAGCGGCGCCCCCTCCGGCTACGTCAAGTCCTATCAGATGGAGACCAAGGCCCAGGCCTACAAGAACTTCATGAAGGCCTACGCCAAGTCCGCCGTGGGACGCAACGCCACCGAGGACATGATGCCCGTCTCCTTCCGCATCAAACTCAAGGACGCGGAGAACTACAAACTGGTGGCCGAACAGTTCGAGGGACACAGCGGCGTGGAACGTGTGGTCGACCAGCGATCCACCCTAGAGCCCCTCTTCCTCGTGATGAACCGGGCCTCCTGGATCACAGGAGGACTGGCGACCATTATGGCGGTGGCCGCTGTCCTGCTCATCTCAACGACCATCAGGCTGTCGGCCATGTCCCGCTCTCGGCAGACGGGGATCATGCGCCTGGTGGGCGCCTCGAACCTCTTCATCCAGCTGCCCTTCATCCTGGAAGGAGTGATCGCTGCCCTCGCCGGCGCGATCCTCGCCGTGGTCACCCTGTGGGTAGGGGTCCGCTATGTCGTGGAGGGATGGCTCGCCTCCTCGATCTCCTTCACGAGCGCCTTCATCAGCACCAGGGACGTCCTCCTCCTATCGCCCTGGCTCATCCTGGCCGCCATTGCCCTGGCCGCGGTCTCGTCCGCCTTCTCCTTGTCCAAGTACACGAGGGTCTGATCTCACATGTTGTCTCGTCTGCTCCTCCGCCGCTCACGTCGGCGCGCCGCGGTATGCGCACTCGCCGCCGTCAGCCTGGCCTTTTTCTACTCGGGTGACGTCTCCCTGGCCGATGAACGTGATGACGCCGTTGCGAACCAGAGTGAGGCGCAGCGCAAGCAGCAGGAGGTGATCTCCTCCCTCGAGGGGGTCAGTGCCGATCTGGGGCAGGCCTACATCGCGCTGCAGAACGCCCAGACCTCCTTGAGCGAGGCGGAGACCGAGTTGACCGGTGCTGAGGCGACGCTGGCCGAGAAGGAGCGTGAGCAGCAGATCGCCAGCGACCGCCTGACTACTGCGCAGAACAGCCTCAACACGGTCAAGCAAGAGTCCGACGCATCCAAGAAGTCCGCCTCCGAGACCTCGGACTCCGTGGCGGAGATCGTGGTATCCACCTACCAGGGAGACAACTCGGTTACTTCATGGAGCTACGTTCTCGCCTCGCAGGACGTCGAGGATCTCAACCAACGCGCCTCCGCCGTCGAGATCGGCTCCGGGGTTCAGGAGGCGGTACTCTCCGCCGCTGAGGTTGAGCGCGCTCAGAACGCCAACCGCGAGGCTAGGCAGAACGCAGCCACCACTCGGGTCGGCACGCTCAAGACCGAGGCCGATACCGCTGAGACGAACGCCAAGTCCGCCCGGGACTCGGCCCAGACCAAGCGGGACGAAGTCGCCAAGCTGACCGCTGAGAAGCAGACCGCGGCCACAGAGCTGGAGAACCGCAAGAGCGACCTGCAGACACAGCTCGACCAGGCCAACGCCGACGCGGCGGCCGCTGCGGCTCGTATCGCGGAGATCGACGCTGCCAACCGGGCTGCGGCCAGCGCCGGCACGATGCCATCTGTCCCCTCCAGCTCGATAGCCTCGGACTCTCTAGGGGACGGGTACATCGGCCACCCGATCACCGGTCCGCTGGAGGTGACCTCGCCCTTCGGCTACCGCGTTCACCCGGTCACCGGCACCGGAACCGGGCACCAGGGGGTTGACTTCGCCGCGAGCGAGGGCACGCCGCAGTACGCCGCCGTCTCCGGTGTGGCCACTTACTGGAACTCAGAGTCCTGCGGCATCGGCATCGACATCAACGGCGGCATCATCGACGGACACTCCTATGTCATCACCCTGTGCCACCTCTCGGGGCGGACCATCGCCGACGGCCAGTACGTCAATCGCGGCGACGTAGTCGGCTCGACCGGATCGACCGGTTACGCAACCGGGCCGCACGTCCACTTCCAGGTGGCTCAGGACGGGGTCTACATCGATCCGATGTCCCTGCCCGGATTCTAGTCGAGTCGCCCTTGACGGGCCCCGTAGACTCCTGTTCCTGCGCGTCGTCGTGCACGCCAACAGGTAGCACTCGTGAAAGGACAGGCCGATGACACCCGCCGGGAAGTCCGCCCGGGCCGCCAAGCCCACTGCCGGGCAGAGGGCCAAGGCCGCCTCCGACGCCCACAAGACGGTGGCCCGTAACCGCAAAGCGACTCACGACTACTTCATCGAAGACCGCTATGAGGCGGGGCTGGTCCTCACCGGTACAGAGGTCAAGGCACTGCGCATGGGACGGGCCTCTTTGACCGAAGCCTGGATCGAGATCGACCGTTATGGTGAGGCCTGGCTCCAGGGCGCCCACATTCCCGAGTACCTGCAGGGAACCTGGAACAATCACTCCCCGCGTCGCAAGCGCAAGCTGCTCCTGCACCGGAGCGAGCTCGAGCGTCTCGCCGGCCGGGTTCAGGCCAAGGGCTATACCGTAGTTCCGCTGGAGCTGTACTTCATCGGCGGGCGCGCCAAGCTGGAGATCGCCCTGGCCCGGGGTAAGCAGGACTGGGACAAGCGTCAGGCGCTGCGCGAGGCTCAGGACAAGCGGGAAGCGGCCCGGGCCATGGCAGCCGCCAACCGTCGTCGGGGCTGAGGCCGCCGTGATCATCCGCACGGCTTGTATAGCCTACGCGGCCCTCACTCGTGTCGTCCGGTCCTACCAGTGCTGGTGTACGTAGGGCCTGATGAGACGATCGTAGAGCTCTCTCACCGCAGTGTGCATCTCCTGACTCAGCGGTGGCAGCTCGGCTGCACGGGCGTTGGAGCGTACCTGATTGAGACTATGAGCGTCAGGCAGGATGCAGGTGATGCCCTCCTGATCCAGGAGCCACCGCAGGGCGACCTGTACCGGTGGAACATGCTCAGGGCCGAGCTGGCGGCACAGGTCGGAGAACTCATGGGCGGCTTGCATCCCCACCTCGTCGGGGACCACGGAGTAGATCCAGCCGGCGTCGAGGGCCGCCACTGATCCGGGCGGCGCGGGCGTACTACCACGACGACGGTTATGGGACAGCAGCCCATCAGGTAGCGGAACCCTCGCGATCACTGCGGTCCCGGACTCGCGCGCAGCGGGGAGAACTTCCTCCAGGGGCTTGTGCCGGAAGACGTTCACGATGATCTCCACGCTCGCGCAACC
>ERZ773049.639-NODE-639-length-21223-cov-12.950255_pt1 | contig 21223 bp, 19 predicted proteins | sample MGYA00580633_ERZ773049 | MGnify/ENA primary metagenome ERZ773049 (study PRJEB29015, sample SAMEA2737991) | human oral metagenome | biome: human oral; feature: human-associated habitat; material: dental | place: China | collected 2066 ...
ACCTGGAGCTGGTCAAGGAGCGCGCCTACAACCGTGATGGCGCGTGGGACGAGGCCTCGGCCGCGTCTGCCCGTGCGGCTCTGGCGATCGTTATTGATAACGTGGTGCGTCTGCTGGCCCCCTACCTGCCGTACGTGACGGAAGAGGTATGGAGCTGGTACCGCGAGGGCAGCGTGCACACCGCTGCGTGGCCGGTCGCGTCCGACCTGGCGGGCGTGGAGGGTGATCCTTCGGTGCTTGAGGCCGCGTCGTCTGCTCTGATCGCGCTGCGTCGCGTGAAGTCTGAGGCGAAGGTGTCGCCGCGTACGCCGTTCCTGGCGGTGACGGTGCGCGCCCCGCAGGCGCAGGTGGAGGCTCTGGAGTCCGTGAAGGGCGACCTGGAGGCCGCGTCGAAGGCGGTGGGCGCCCTGACCGTGGCCGCCTCCGATGACGCTGAGGCCACCGAGGCCGCCGTCGAGTCCTTCGAGCTGGGCGAGGCTCCCGCGAAGCGCAAGGGCTGAGCACTGTAGCTGATTGGGGGGCCGCCCGTGGAAAACCACGGACGGCCCCCAGCGCGGTCCAAAAATGCCGCTAACGGCAGCGCGTGAGCAAATACCGACGAAAGAGGCCCTACTACGCAAAACACGCTTCTAGGGATGCTGGCGACCCTCAGATCTCATCGCGACACTACCCAACGAATGAGCTTTGAAATTACACTATTCTTCAACATATAACGGCAAAATAGCTCAACTAATCCGGGGATATTAATGATCACCACAACAATCCCATCCCGCCAATTTTGCGCACCTTGGAATATAGATTTGACTAAAAATACCAAACCGATCACAAAAAGAGCAAAGATCACAAATCTAACAACGTTCGAATAGGCTTCAACCTTCGCATCAATCACTGAACGCTTAGATTCTAAATCCAGACTATGGACCTTATCTTCAAGTTCACGATTTCCCGCAGACAGAGATTCAATCTCACTTTGCTTATCCGCCAATATAGAATCAGACATCGAAGCCTTAACAGCACCTTGATCCAAACGATCGCGCAGCGAACGAATTTCACTATCTTTCGCTTCGACTATCTGTTCCTTCTCTTCCAGAAGTCTCTTATTCTCAGCCTGAAATGGCTGCGTCTTTTCTTCAACATAGTCAGCCAACACATCCACAACAAACTGTTTGCCCTGAACTTCCTCACCAGAAATGATCTGCTTCATATACAGATCACCTGTGTCAGAATACAAACGCAGAGAGAGCGATTCTTTAGTACCGATTAAGCCATCACGAACACACTCATCAATGTTATGCAACACCTTATCCCACACCCACTCAGGAGGACGGAGACCTGCATATGCAGCAGCAACCAGGAGATCTTTTGGAATATTGTTAGCACTTCCGGGGGCGCGCAGCCATAGCCGGGTGGCAAGGTACTCAAAACTTACAGCAAGCTGATATGCATAGTGATTGTCGCGCGCAAATTGCTCAGAGGCTCTCACTAAGTTTCCATTCGTCGTGACGAAAAGACAGCGCGCCCGCTCCATAGAGGTACCAGCAGCACCAGATCTAAGTCTATGCACAGCACTAAGAGCATCCACGTCATGAACAAGCGACGGACGCTGCTTATACCCGACAAAATCGTCGATACAGTCTTCAAGAATTTGTTCATCGAGACAAAATTCACGCACATAATCTGGCTTATTACGAACCTGAATCTGAAGATCTTTCAACTTATCTTCAATACTATCTCTAAATACAACAACATCTGAAGGCTTCCACGATTTCTCAATCGCTTGAGATAGCACCTTTGAAGGCCGATCACTAGACCAGAATCCAGACAATGAATGCTCTACATTAGAAAGCACCCGATCAACTTCACTCAACGTTTCACGAAATACAAATACACACACATCAAAACGAGACAACATCTCCAACACATCTGCAGCCGCAACGCGAGCCTCCTCGCCATGCAAGCCCAGGGAATCAAGAATGATTGGCGTATCTAGCGCAACTGATAGCTGATCCAGCTTTGGCATTTGCTCCTCAGAACCACTATCCAACAAAGTGGCAAGCATAATCCCTTGCGTCAAATTGACCAATGACTGAAACAACTCAAGATCATCACGATAGATCTGGGCCACGAAATTTGATAAGAGATACTTGATTCGCTCTTCCAGACTTAATGCGAATTCAGCACTTTCACCACAATAACCGCCAGTAGAGTTACGCCATTCTCTAATAATTCCGATTGAATTTTGCTCAATATACTGCTTTAGCTCCTTCTTCCAATCCACACGATCCATTTCAGAATCAGCTTTACACAACGAACGAACAGACTTCTGCAACCTGGCCACTAAAACAGTCTCCATACGCCTATATTTCGCAATATCACCCTCCAAATCCGGAATGCTTTGAGCGCCCTTATGCGTTAAGCGCAGAAAGTTACCATTATTATCTTTAACAAGAAGGTCTTTTTTAGCCGCACGCTTTCCAATACGCCGCACCACTTGCCCAGGAATCACTATTCCAAACACATCTCTAACAATGTCAGATAGCGATTCAGCACTAACCGGCTTACCATCATTACGACGCAAGGCCGCTAAGATAAATTTCTCAAAGTTATCAAGATAGTTTTGCTTTTGATCATCAAACGACGCCTTTAGAATCGCATAACCGATTAGACTAGGGCTTTCAACATTCACCACGTCAAACAACACCTTTCTCACTGCTCCATCGACATGAGTTACCAAGCGAAGAATACTACAAGTATTCGGAGGAACGCAAATGACAGACGCATTCACACCTACTCTACACAACCACAAGCAAAGACGGGGACTGCCGCCTGTCTCTACATACTGACACTTAACACAAAACCACAGCACTTCGACCAGCAAACGACTTACACACTCTCCAAAAATGCTTAACATAAAGTGTAGATCGCAGAAGGAACTATCGACTTTGGTCACACGCCCATTCCACTAACCCTCATCTTTACAAGCGCACAGCATAGAGACAGTTCATCATTTGGGATTTCTATTCACGTCCACACTAATTTCATAGAACTCTAGGTTCTAGTGATGGTTGCAACGGATCTTGGTGAAGGAGTTCGTTGTGGCTGGTGTTGGTCGTGTTTTTCAGGGGGTTGAGTACCCCTCCCGTCGTGAGGTGTGTCAGGCTCGGCAGCGGGAGTATGTGCGTGCTTTGGCTGATGGTTTGAACTTCACGCAGGCAGCTCATGCTGTTGGGGTCTCGAAGCGGACAGGCAAGGTCTGGCGTAATGGCCGGACTCGCTCAAGTGGACGGTGTGAGCGAGCCAGTATCGCTCCTCAGGCTCATTGGTACCGTCTGTATATGAAGTGCCAACCTCATCGGGTCAGTAAACGGTTCTTGTCGCTCAAGGAACGCATGCTCATCTTCGGATGGCGCGTCGAGGGGCTCTCTATTCGTGGCATTGCTCGCCGGTTGGGGCGTTCGCCTTGGGCTGTGAGCCGGGAGCTGAAGCGTAATGGGATGACAGTCACGTGCTACAACCCCTACATTGCTCACATGCGAGCAGGCAAGCGCCTCCAACGCCCCAAGGTACGCAAATGCGCCGATCCTCGCTTGTGGGGCATCATCTGGGACAAGCTTCAGCTGGGTCTGTGTGCAAGTTGTTGATGGTTTGTTTATGGGGCTGTGGTCCGGGCCGCTTGGTGTCGTTCGTATTCGATGGGGGATTTGCCGCCCAGGCTGGTGTGGTTGCGGGGGCGGTTGTAGAGGTCTTCGATCCAGGTGGCGACTCCGGTGTAGGCCTGGTCGCTGGTGGTGAAGGTGCGCCGGTAGTAGTACTTGGTTGTGAGGGTGGCCCACAAGGATTCGGTCATGGTGTTATCCCAGCACACTCCGGCCTGCCCCATCGACACGCTTCCTTTCACGGCGTGCATGTAGGCGGCCAGTTTCTGGGAGGTGAACTGTGTTCCCCGATCAGCGTGGAGCACGACCCCTGCGGGGAAGGCGCCGCGGGTGGTGGCGGCCATGTCGAGTGCGGTGATGACCAGACCGCGTGTTTTGCTGCTCGCCCATGGCGTATCCGAGCACTCGGCGCGAGTGCGCATCGCGCACGGCGCACAGGTAGACCCAGCCTTGCGCGCACCGCAGGTAGGTAAAGTCCGTGATCCACACGCGGTCCAGGGCGCCTTGGTCCCACTGGCGGGCGCAGTGGTCCTCATGGGCCACTGGGGCACGTCCGCCGCGCCTGGATGGGCGCGGGTGCGTGTTCAGGCCTGTGAGGCCTTGGCGGCGCATCGACGCGGCGACCGCCCGCACCCCCACATCCACGCCCGCGCGCGTCAGCGCATGGCGGATGCGAGGAACCCCATAGGTGCCACCCGACACCTCGTGCTCCCAGGCCACCGCCTCATCCAAACGCCGCTGCGCCAGCGCGCGCTCACCCCTGTGGGACGCTCGGTTTTTCCGCGCGTAATAGCCTGCGCGCGTGACCCCTAAAACCTTGGCCATCACAGTGATTGAGTAGGAAGCCCTTGGGCGCTTCCATCAGTTCAAAGCGCTGGTGTTTTGGTGCCCAGACGCGAAGAAGGCGCTGGCTTTTCCCAAAAACTCATTCTCCTTCTCCATCTGGCGCACCCGCCGACTGGGCGCAGTGATCTCAGCTTCCATCTCGCGTGGATCAGGGCGCCCCTGCTCGGCGGCCTGGCGCCGCTCGCGCTCGATTGTGACCCACCGGCCCACCACCGTTTCACCCAGCCCTAAATCCCGGGCCACAGACGCGATCGTAGACCCCGTATCCAACACCAGGCACGCAACATCACGACGATACTCCGGAGTAAAACGACGACGAGTTCCATAACAGGCACCTCACTGGCCGCAGGCACACGCACCCGCTTAACGAAGTGTCAACAACACCAGCCTAACCCCAGGGACCAGCCGATGTTCGCCCATCACGGGACATACATCATCGGGTTCTCGGCAGCCTCCAAGCACATGGCGATGGCACCCGAGCGCGCCACCATGATCCGCTTCGAGCCGGTCATGCGTGAGCGCGGCACAGACTTCGGAAAGATGTTCGCGCGCCAGCCCTGGAACAAGCCCTTCGACTATGAACTCCTCGACGCCTTCATCCAGCAACAGCTCGCAGAGAAGCAGGACATCACCTCGTTCTGGCGCCCGAAGTCATGAACATGCCACCACGAAACGACACACAATCTCCTAACAACTTGTACAATTAGTACATGTCGACCGCTACGCTCTCCGAGTTTCGCCAGAACCAGGCCCACTACATCGCCGCGGCCCAGGTCGAACCCGTCGAGCTGCGCTCGCGCGGCGCACACACCCGGGCGATTCTCGTCTCCCCTGCTTTCTACGCCGAAGCTCTCGAAGCGCTCGAGGAACGCCGCGACCGCCAAACACGAGACGAACTGGACCACTGGCTGCAAGAAGACCTCGCCCAGGCCATTCGCGATTACGAGGAACACCCGGACGATGTCTATACACTCGACGACATCCGCACTGAGCTTGGACTGACATGACCGAGTAACGCTGTCGCCCGGTACTGACCCACCAAGCTCGTGAACAGTTCAGAGAACTTCGACGCTCCATCGCGTCCGTGAGCGGTTCCGAAGTCACAGCCCGCAACTACATCCGTGCGCTGACGGATTACATCGAGCAGCTTCCTGACTTTCCGCTACGAGGCCAGGCATTCTCCTTGCTCCACACGGGCATGCGCATCATCGGTTTCCGCAAGACCCTCCTGATTGCTTTCCTCGTGACCGACGACCGCGTCGTCATCCTCTCGGTTCTTTCGACACGTCAGTCCAGGCTGACACTCGAAGAAGCGCTGACACAAGCCATCGAATCGTTTCAAGGTCGGCTCTGACAGACATACATTCAAGACAACTTCGCGGAAGGAACAGCGGAGCAACGTTAAAGACGGCTCCTTGCCCACCCTACGGAAGCGTAGGATAGCGGGTAACAGCATTCGCGCCGCGCTGAATCCCCTCTCGCGGCGCTCACCGCCCAGCGACCAGGGAGCAGACATGACCGCCGAAGAAACCCGGGCCTCGTCCAACGACGACGAGACGACGCAGGTGCAGACGACCACGGAAGTCACGACAGACGCAGCTGCCGATTCCCAGGAAGCCACCCCCGCCACCGAAGCCCTCGAGTGGCACGCTCCCGTCCTCGTGCGCATCGATGAGTACACGACGATCCCCCACCTGCTCAAAGAACGCGTGCAGCGCGGCGCCACCCGCCCGCTGATCCTGCGCAAGATCGGCATCGGCGACACGTGGCGCTCCATCACGGCGCGCGAGTTCTACGACGAGGTCCACGCGCTCGCCGCCGGCCTCATCGCGCGAGGCCTCGAACCCGGCGACCGGGTCGCCATCATGAGCCGCACCCGCTACGAGTGGACGCTCCTCGACTTCGCGTGCTGGGCGGCCGGCCTCGTCCCCGTGCCCATCTACGAGACCAGCTCGATCGACCAGGTCGCCCACGTCCTCGTCGACGCGGACGTCAACCTCATCATCACCGAGACCGTGTCCATGGCGGAGATCGTGCGCGCGGCAGCCGAGAGAGAAAAACGCGCCAACACGCACGTGCTCTCCCTGGACTCCGAAGCCATCGACACCCTCATCGCCGAGGGCTCGGCCACCCCGCGCGAGCGCGTCCTCGCCCGCTCCGACGCCCTGACCAAGGACGACATCGCAACCATCGTCTACACGTCGGGCACGACGGGCACGCCCAAGGGCACTGTCCTGAGCCACGAGAACTTCACGAACCTGTGCCTCAACGCCCACGCGTGGATGCCGGAAATCGCGGCGGGCAAGAACTCGCGCCTGCTCCTCTTCCTGCCCCTCGCCCACGTGTTCGCGCGTTTCCTGCAGGTCTTCCAGATCAGCGGCAACGGTGTCCTCGGCCACGCCTCCAACATCAAGAACCTGCTCAACGACCTCGCATCGTTCAAGCCCAGCTACCTCCTGGTCGTCCCGCGCGTTTTAGAGAAGATCTACAACTCGGCGGACACGAAGGCGCGCGGCCCCAAACGCAAGATCTTCCGTTGGGCAGCCAAAGTCGCAATCGACTACTCGCGCGCCCTCGACACCGACGAAGGCCCTTCCTCGTCCCTCAAGGTCCAGCACGCGCTCGCCGACAAGCTCGTCTACCAGCAGATCATCCGCCTGGTGGGCGGCAACGCGGACTACATCGTGTCGGGCGGCGCGCCCCTGGCGGCCTGGCTCGCGCACTTCTACCGCGGCGTCGGCATCCCCGTCCTGGAGGGCTACGGCCTCACCGAGACGGTCGGCCCGGTCTCCGTCAACACGCCCCGCCTGTCCAAGATCGGCACCGTGGGACCGGCCCTGCCGCCCATGTCCTTCAAGATCAGCGACGAGGGCGAGATCCTCCTCAAGGGTTCGAGCGTCTTCCAGCGCTACCACAACGACCCCGAGGCCACAGCCGCCTGCTTCACCGAAGACGGCTGGTTCCGCACGGGCGACCTGGGGTCCCTGGACCGCGACGGCTACGTGTCCATCACGGGCCGCGCGAAGGAGATCATCGTGACGGCGGGCGGCAAGAACGTCGCCCCGGCCGCCCTCGAAAACCCGATGCGCTCCCACCCGCTCATCTCCCAGGTCCTGGTCGTGGGCGACCAGAGGCCGTTCATCGGCGCGCTCATCACGCTGGACGCGGAGATGCTGCCCGATTGGCTCGCCGCGCACTCGCTGCCCCCGATGAGCGTGGCGGAGGCGGCCACGAACGTCGAGGTCCTGGCTTCCCTGGAAAAGGCGGTGGCCTCGGCGAACGAGCACGTCTCGCGCGCCGAGTCGATCCGCAAGATCAAGGTCCTCACGACCGACTTCACGGAGGCGAACGGCCTGCTCACGCCCTCGCTGAAGGTCAAGCGTCTGGAGGCCACGAGCCGCCTTGCCTCCGCCATCGACGAGATCTACGGCGGTCCCGTGCAGAACTGACGCGCCCATGAACGAGGCCGTGGCCGGCTCGCGCTCCCCCGCTCAGTGTCGGGGTTGGCGAGCCGGCCACGGCCTTCTTGTGTGGGCTTCCTACTGCGAGGCGAGCGCCGCTGTGGGCGGCGTGCGGGCCGCTCGGATCGCGGGGTAGAGCCCGGCGACGGCGCCGATGAGGAGAGTGGCACCCAGACCTGCGGCGATCACCCACCAGTGCAGGGTGGGCGGCCAGCCGTACGCGTAACACATGCCCCAGGTGACCCCCGCGCCGATGAGGCATCCCGCGAGTCCTCCGAGGAAGGACAACAGCAGGGCTTCGGCCAGGAACTGCACGGTGATGTGTCCCCTCTTCGCGCCCAGAGACCGGCGCAGGCCGATCTCCTTGCGGCGTTCCAGGACGGAGATGATCATCGTGTTCGCCACTCCGATGCCGCCCACGAGCAGGGCGATCGAGCCGACGCCGGCGAGCAGGGTCGTCAGGGTCTGGTCGGCCGCGTTCTGGGCGGCCAGTGCGTCGGAGGGGCGCGAGACCTTCAGGCCGGTGGCCCCCTGCGGGGCCAGAGTCGGACCCAGGAGCTCTCGCACGGTCTCAACCTGGTCCTCGGTGGAGCGCTCGTAGATGGTCGTGGGCGTCTTGCCAGCATCGAAAAGCGACTTCGCGGCGGGCACGCCGATCAACGCGGCGTTGTCGAGTTCCTCGGCCAGGGGCGCGTGTTCCATAATGCCCAGGACCGTGAAGGAGCGCCCTCCCAGCCACACCTGGGTGCCCGGCTCGACGACGCCGAGCAGCGCGGCGGCCTTCGAGCCCAGGACGACGCCCGGGTAGCGTGCGGTGGCATCATTAAGCCAGGAACCGCTCTTCATGGTGCCCGACACAACCTTGAGCAGGTTCGTGTCGGTCGCCATCGTGAGGATACCGCCGGTGGCGTTGGGGTCTGACAGTCGCGAACGGTACACGGAGATGCCGTTGAGTGTGGAGGTCGAAGCCGCGTCGGTCACGCCCGGGATCATGCGGACTCGTCCGACGGAGTCTTCGGGCAGGATCAGGTCCTGGCCACTCAGGTCAGCGCCGCTGCGCGCGGTCAGCATGTTCGTTCCCAGTGCCCGCAGCTGTTCTTGCAAGCGAGCCTGCGAGGATGCTGACACGCCGACAACGCCGACCATTGCCGCAATGCCGATCGCGATGCCCAGGGCCGAAAGGATCGCTCGCATGGGCCGGGCACGCAGCCCGGTCAGGCCGAGGCGAGCAACGTCGGAGGCGCGCAGCGCGGAACGGCCGGCTCCCGATTTCTTCTTACTCGTCATGGCCACCTCCCGGGTGCGCAGAGTCGGAAACGATCTCGCCATCACGGATGGCGATCTGGCGAGGCAGCGACGCTGCCAATTCGTTGTCGTGAGTGATCACGATGATGGTGGTGCCGGCATCGTTGAGCTCCCGCAGGAGCTCAACGATCGAAGCGCCCGAACGCGAGTCGAGATTGCCGGTGGGCTCATCAGCCAACAGCAGGGCTGGGTGGCCGATGATGGCCCTGGCGATAGCGACCCTCTGGCGTTCGCCGCCCGACATCTGGTGGGGCTTGTGGTCCATGCGGTGCCCCAGCCCCACGCGGGTCAAGGCTTCGCGGGCCGCCTCACGCCGCTTGGCTCGCGGCACGCCCCGGTAGAGCAGGCCGTCAGCGACGTTATCCAGGGCGGACACGCCGGCCGTGAGGTGGAACTGCTGGAACACGAACCCAATCAGCGAGGAGCGCACGCCCGACAGCTCGGTGTCTCGCAGGGAGGACACGTCCGTGCCGTTGATGCACACGCTTCCCGAGGTGGGCCGGTCCAGCGTTCCGATCAGGTTGAGCAGGGTGGATTTACCGGAGCCTGAGGGGCCCACGATGGCGACGAACTCGCCCTCGTCGACACTCAGAGATACTCCGTTGCAGGCGTGCACGGGCGGCGAGCCAAACGACCGGTGCACGTCGGTCAGTTGCAGAATGTGGCTCATCGGTTGGGCACCACCACGCGCTGGCCTTCGGCGATCTCATCGCCGCTCACTTCGACGCGGTCACCCGCGAACAGGCCGACGGTGACGGGAACCCGACGAACTTCGCCCTTCTCATCCACGACCTCGACGCCGAACTGGTCGGTGCTGAGAGCAACGAGGGCACCCAAGGGCACGGACAGGACACCCTTGCGGGTCTCAGAGGTCAAGCCCAGGGAGACGGAGGCCTCCTGGAAGCCTTCCAGGGCGGAGGTGTCATCGGGGGTGACGGTGATCGGGATGATCCTCTCCTTGTTCGTCTCCTTGCTGCCTTCTTCGCTTTCCTTCTCACGGGGCGGTTCCACCGAGGTGATCGTCCCGGTCGTTGTCGTCGCCGAACCGGGTAGGCGCACGGTCACGGAATTGCCGACGACGCCCAGCGCCTGGTCGGAGAGCTTCAGGTTCGCCGAAATCACCTGACGCGAGGACGAGGCAGTGAACAGCTCCGTCTCCATCGTGGCGCTGGTGCCGACCCGGGCCTTGAGCGCACCGATGCGCAGGTCTTCAGGGGCGAAAAGCACGGTACCCAGCGGCAGGGAGCCACTTTGGGGCAGAGACAGGGCCTTTTGCCACCTCTTGATCGCAGCGATGGTGTTCCAGTCGAAGTGGGCGTTGGGGGTGGCCTCGAAGTATCCGAGGGCTTCGAGTGCGGTCTCCAGCTGTCGCACGTCCTCGCCGTCGCTCATGCCCTCCTCGAACGTGCGCCAGGCGGGGGTGGAGCCGTGGAGCAAATAGGTGTTGTTCCCGGCGACCGTGTACACGTGCGATCCCTGGGTGAGGGTTGTGCCGGGCGTGGGCAGGGCTGTGACGACGCCTTCAAAGGCGCTCTTGAGGGTGTAGGAGTCGGCGTAGTGGAGAGACCCCTGGACGGTGGTCTCACCGACCAGGTCTCCGCGGGTGACGGTCGCGGTGGCACCGTTAAAGGACTGCGGGGCATCGGCCTCGGCTTGAGCGCCCGAGCAGGCCGACAGGGTCATTCCCGCGACCGCCACCATCGCTAGTGCTGCGGCGAAGCGTGGGGTGCGTCGACAATTCACTTCGCGCCTCCGGGGTTACCGAAGCACTTGTTCAGAGCATCCTGCGGGATGTCCTGGATGTTGACGCCCTTGCCCGGCTCGGGGTCCTTCACGTCGTAACCAAGATCGCGCAGGCACTGGGCGCCCTTGACGAGGGCTTCACGTCCATTCGGATCCTTCGTCAGATCGTCGTCACCCGTCAGACCCGACACCTTCGTCATGCACTCGTTGAGCGCCGAGTTGAAAGCATCGGAGTTGTCCTTGATCTGCTCGGGCGTCAGGCCGGTGTCGGGAACGTCGAAGCCCTTCTCGCGCATGCACTGAGCGAACACCAGGTTGGGGTCGTTGCTGGCCGCGTTGGTGGCCGCCGAGCTTGGGCTCTTAGCGCTGGAGGCGGACGAGCCGGTCGAGCCGGTCGAGCCGCATGCACTGAGGGCCGCTGCCAGGGTGATGGCGATGACGGCGAGGGCGCGCGTCTGGGCGCGATTCTTCATCGAAAACTCCTTGTGGACTACTGTTGGGCTGTGGTTCTCACTGCCTGGATATATTAGAGATCACAAGCCTGAAAGGTACCTGAAAACTATCCGAGAGCGCGCGCAGAATTTCATCAGACAACCCTGGGAGCCCAAAACGAGGCGGGGGACGCTCGCACATCCCCCGCCTCTCACCCAATTCTCCTCTTCATCGGGCGCTTATTCGGTTAGTCTTCAGCAGCCTCGGAGCGAGCAAGGTTTTGCTCCAGGAGGGACACAATCTCTCCGTGCTTGACCTCGGTCAGGGTAACCTTCCGCGCAAAGACGATGAACGCCAGGACGATGACCGCAAGAGGAGCGTAGAAAGCAGCCGTCTTGAAGGTCTCAATGTTGGCGGTCGTCAGCAGGGCGGGGTCAACATCGTTGGTCATAGCTGCCGCGATGGCGACGAATCCGACGATGGAATTCGACAGAGCGCCGGCGATCTTATCAAGCATCGGGCGCACCGAGAGGGTGACGGCCTCGTTACGCTTGCCAGTCTTCCACTGCCCGTACTCAACAGAGTCGGTGATCGTGAGGATAGCCGTCATCTGAATACACGTGGCAGGAAGGTAGAACAGGACCAGGGCGACAAAGACGACAATGAGGTTCGACGAGAAGAGAATGAACAGGACGTATGCACTCGCCATGAGCACCATGCCACCAAGGTAGAGGTAGCGGCGGGGCAGGCGGCGGTTGATCGCCGGGTACAGGGGCGTAACTGCCAGGCCGATAACGAAGGCGATGATGCCGACCGCCGAGTAGATATCGGGCTTCTGGAGCACGAACTTGAACAGGTAGATCATGAAGCCTGTCGTCGCAACGTTCGCGATCGAGTAGAGCACGTAGGATAGCGAGACCCACAGCAGCTGATCATTGCGCGCGATCGCCTGGAATGCCTGCAGCGGGTTGGACTTATCGGAGGGATCGCGCAGGACGCTCTCCTCCTCGCGCGTTCCGAACGCGACGGCCAAGCAGGTGACGATACCGAGGATAGCGATAACTGCACCGAAGCCCGTCCAACCTTCCTGGCTCTCAGAACCAGCTCCCGCAAGAGCACCGAAGAATCCAACTACGGGAACGACGATCGCGGTGACGCCGTTGTAGCCGATGGAGCCGGTGAATGTTCCGAGAGCGGTGTACACACTTCGCTCCTGCGAGGAGGAGGACAACGCAGGAATCATGCCCCAGTATGAGATGTCACGCAGGGAGTACAGGACGTCAAGGACCACGAAGACGATGACAAAAACAACAATGAACACTCCTTTGTTGACATTGACAAGGCCGAACAGTCCGGTGAAGATCGCAAAAAGGAGGATGGATGATCCAACGCCACCAATGACTTGCCAGGGCTTGAATCGCCCAAAGCGCGAGGTTGTATTGTCCACCAAGTTCCCAAGCAGTGGATCAATGAAGATCTCGACGATCCGAATAATGAAGACGAGGGCAGTGATGATCGCAATCATCGCCTTGGCCTCGGAGTCCTCATAGTCGCGGAACAGGGTCTGCGCCGCATAGTAGGTGACAAAGAATGTTGAGAGCGCGTTGTAATACGCAGCCTGCCCCAGATTACCGATCGCGTAGCAGATTCGCGACACCCAGCTCTTGCGTACGTTTTCTTCGTGTGCCATGGTCCCTCTCCTTCGAAGCAACTCTTGCTCGGACACACCTAGGTTAACGTATTTACCTGAGAATGCCAATACTATCTAGGTCACATAAATATATCCACGTAACCGTATTGCATGAATGCGACCAACAGGATACTCTAACCGTTGAGCACGATCGCTCCACCGCAACGTCGCACATTCGGAAGGTCACCATGTTCCACACACCCACCGCCTCCACCCCCACATCAGCATGGCTCAGCGATCCGCAGATCTTCGCCGTCAATCGACTTCCCGCACGCAGCACACACCGCACGAACGCCCCAACACAGAGTCTTGACGGAACCTGGGAAGTCGCACTTACGTCAAGTTCGCGCGTAACTCTCGATTCCCCCGCCACCACATTCGACCAGGAAGCAGTCCACACCCTTCCCGTTCCCTCAACCCTCGAAGCTGAGGGACTATGGCCTCCGGCGTACGTCAACATTCAGATGCCGTGGGACGGCCACGAGAACCCGCAGGCTCCCAAACCACCAGAGGAGTGCCGAGTTGCACTCTACCGGCGCACCTTCACCCTGCATGATTCCCTCCAGGAGTCTTTGAGCAAGCAAGGACACGCACGCCTACGCTTCGAGGGTTTTGCGATGGCTCTCTACATCTGGGTGGACGGCATCTTCGTCGGCTACTGCGAGGACGGGTACACGGCGAGCGAGTTTGATATCACGTCAGCACTGACGCACTCCCAGGACCACGAGATTGTCGTCGCCTGCTACGAGCATTCCAGCGCCTCATGGCTGGAAGGACAGGACTCCTGGCGCTTCCATGGCATTTTCCGTTCCGTATCACTGGTAGCTCTGCCTGCCTGCCACGTCGCCCACCTCGCAACCAACGCTGACTACGACGCGGACTCTGGCATGGGAATACTCAATGTCACGGTCGACCTCAAGGGAACCAATGCCGACAGTACCGCAAGCGCCCAGCTCACCGATTCGAGCGGCACTGTTGTGTGGAGTGAACACGTGCCCGCGAACGCTCCCAGCATCACGCTTCGGGGTGAAGTAGACGGCGCACACCCGTGGACGGCAGAGGATCCGGCCCTGTATACGCTGAGCCTCACGATTCACGACGCCGATGGAAACGATTGCGAGACCGTGACTCAGCGCGTGGGCTTCCGCCGCTTCGAAATCCTCAACTCTGTCTTCATGCTCAACGGCCAGCGCTTCATTTTCCGCGGTGTCAACCGCCACGAGTTCAATCCTTGCACGGGCCGAACGATGTCGATGGAGGACATGGTGACGGACGTGCGCCTGTGCAAGCAGCTCAACATCAATGCAATCCGCACAAGCCATTACCCCAATGACACCCGTTTCCTAGACCTGTGCGATGAGTACGGCTTGTACGTCATTGACGAGGCAAACCTGGAGACACACGGATCGTGGTGCACGCCGGGCGACATCCCCACCCCATCCACGGCGATCCCGGGATCAAAGATGGAGTGGGAGGGCGCCTGCGTGGATCGCGTCGAGTCGATGTTGCGCCAGGATCTCAATCACGCCTCCGTATTGATGTGGTCGCTAGGTAACGAGTCTTTTGGCGGCGAGGTGTTCCGCTCCATGTACCGACGCTGTCACGAGTTGGACGATTCTCGTCCTGTCCATTACGAGGGTGTCACGTGGGATCGAGAGTTCGACGATGCCTCGGATATTGAGTCACGCATGTACGCCCTGCCTAACTCAATCGAGGAGTACCTGCGCGATAACCCGGCGAAGCCCTATCTGTCGTGCGAGTACATGCATGCGATGGGGAATTCTGTTGGCGGCCTCAGCCACTACACGGACCTGGAGCGATACCCCGCGTACGGTGGCGGCTTCATCTGGGACCTGATCGACCAGGCCCTCTACCATGAGCCGACCGCTGGCTCGGGTGGTGACTTCCTGGCATACGGTGGCGATTTCGAGGATCGCCCCTGTGACTGGGAGTTCTCCTGTGATGGCATTCTATTCGCCGACCGCACACCCAAGCCCTCAGCCATGGCGGTCAAACAGCTCTACTCCCCCGTCACTCTCACGCCAAGCATCGATGGAATCCTGATCGATGCCACTGTCCTCCCGGCGCCGCTTGCTAACCTGTGCGTGCGTGCCCGGATCCTTGCCGACGGCGCGGTTGTCTGGGAGAAGGAGGTCGCGGCAACAGGCATCTCCCGTGGACGGAGCACCGTCAGTGTGGGATGGCCGTCTGAACTGCTAGCCGACACAAAACAAGAGATCGTGTTGGAAGCAGCACTTGTCATCTCCTCCGACACCGCGTGGTGCGAGGCTGGGCACATTGTCTCCGTGGGCCAGACAGTGTTCTCCTACCCCGAGCAGGCCGACACGACACCCAGTGGCCACGCCACATTCACCGTGGGCCGTTGGAATATTGGTATGCGTGAGGGCGAGAACGAAGCTCTGCTGTCGCGTACCGCGGGAGGCATCGTCCAGTGGCGTCGCGGCAACAAGGCCATGGTCCTCTACCCGCCCAAGCTGACAACATTCCGACCGCTAACGGACAATGATCGAGGCTGTGGGCACGGTTTCGACCGCTCGTGCTGGACGACGGCTGGAGCCTACGCACGATGCGTGAACACCACCGTCGAAGAGACCGACGAGGGTGTCGTCGTTACCTACGACTACCGTCTTGCGGGCATTGCAGATGTCACCGTGCCTGTGCGCTACGAGCTGCGCGCCGACGGCACGATTCGTCTAACGGCAACCTACCCGGGTGCGCATGATCTCCCAACGATGCCGTGCTTCGGGATCGAGTGGGCGCTCCCCTCGTCGATTGACCGCCTGAGTTTCTATGGCCTCGGCCCCGTCGAGGCCTACGCGGACCGCCTGGCCGGAGCAACCCTGGGCGTGTGGTCCCAGAGCGCAGCCGAAGGGCTGGCCCCCTACGCGGTACCGCAGGAGTGCGGCTTCCACCCCGGCATCCGCTGGTGCGAGGTAACGGACGACGACGGACACGGCCTGCGTGTTAAGGCACACGGCGATCTCGGGGTCTCGCTCCTGCCCTACTCCTCCACGCACATCGAAAACGCTCGACACTGGTGGGAGCTACCGGATCCCTCCCAGCGGCCCGCGACCTACCTACGTCTGCTAACTGCACAGATGGGTGTCGGCGGTGACGATTCGTGGGGTTCGCCGGTGCATGACAAGTACCAGATTGATGCGACCGAGAAGCAGGTCCTGGACGTGACGTTGTCTCTCATCTGAGAGACATTCAGCGGCGGCGGGTGTGAGGCAACTCCCCCGCCGCTGCCGTTATGCGTTCACGCCCGATCACTGTGCGGTGGCGCCGTACGCGGGAATAAAGCTCTGTCTCACAACAAGGCGGGTGGACAGTAGAACGTGATGCTTATGCATGAAACGGCCCACAATCGCGTCTGAGAGGAGTATGAGCGCGGTCTCGGCCAACTCGGAGCGCTCGATCGCATAGGAGCTGAGCGTGGGAGCCGTGTACTCGCAGACCTGAAGGTTATCGATGGAGACGACGGCAATCTGATCGGGTACACGGAGCCCACGGGCAACGAGCACCTGAATGACGCCAACCGCCAGCGAATCAGCCGCGACAAGGACAGCGTCGGGCAGATCATCCGTGCACGCATCAAGTAGTGCTTCGGCCTGACTACGTCCATTCTCCACAGTGAAGGGACCGGAGGCGCAGACGTAGCCATCAGTGGGCATGTCGAGGAGGTGCGCCCACTCGTTGAAGGCGACGGTACGCGGGTCTTGCGCGAAGACATGAGAGCCCATCATGTGCCCAGCGCCGCCGATAAAGGCGATACGCTGACGCCCCTGCTCACGCAGCGTGTAGATTGCGTCAATGACCGTTTGCTGCAGGTCGGGGCGCACAGAATGAAAGAGCGCCGGCGCGGGGTTGATGTCGATAAACACGCCGTGCGAGAGCGCCTCATACAAACGGTCGAGGTCGTCTTGCGCGATCGGCGCAGGACCGATGGACACAAAGCCGGAGAACTCCTCCGCAGCATCGATGAGCGCGTCCACGGTCGGGAAGAACGCCAGGCTCATCATGTTCTCCACCGCACGCTCTCGCAGTGCCTTACGCACGTCGGAAAAATAGGAATCCTGGGGTCCATTCGTGGGATCGAAGTTCTCAAGCACCGCTATGGTCTGAGGAACGCCGACTCGCGATGTGCGCAGCGCGTAGCCGAGCTCGGTGGCTACTTGGATGACACGGTGGCGGGTTGATTCCTTTGCGGTGAAACTGGGGTCTCCCGAGAGGACACGAGACACCGTCGCCTTCGAGTAACCCGTCGCCTTGGCAATATCACCGAGGTTAACCATTGATCCCCCTCCCAAAACTCCCTGTGTTCAGCTTATACAGTCTAGCTGACTCACAGCTCGCTCAGCGGGATCAACGCCGCATCAGCCGGGCGCACAACTGACGAGGCCGGGGCTTGGCCCTCCCCCAACGTGCAGTTTAGAGGCGCGAACCCTCGTCGTACTCGGCCTTAATGTCCTCGTGGTGGCGGATGACCTCGCGGACCATGAAGCCCAGGAACTTCTCGGCAAAATCAGGGTCGAGGCCGGAGGAAGCCGCCAGGGTACGCAGGCGCTCAACCTGGCGAGCCTCGCGATCCGGGTCGGCGGGAGGCAGGTCCAGGCGGGCCTTGATGTGCCCGACGCGCTGCGTGCAGCGGAAACGCTCGGCGAGGATGTGCACGAGGGCGGCGTCGATGTTGTCGATCGTGGCGCGCGCCTGCGCCAGCTCGGCGGGAATACCGCTGACTCCCCGATCGGCCGAAGCGGCCACCGAGGCCTCATCACGCTGTGCCATTGTTCCTCCCGGAAGGTCTCGACTGACCTCAGTGTAGCGGGCGAGCTCAGGCGCTGCGCTTACCTTCCGAGGAACGTTCAGGGTAGAGCTCAGCGGGCCCCACGCCCTCGACCAGGTCGCGGGTGACGACCACGCGGGCAACGTCGTCACGGCTGGGCAGGTCGAACATGAGGTCCGACAGCGTCTGTTCCATGATTGAGGACAGGCCACGGGCACCCGTCTTACGCTCGTTGGCGCGCGCAGCGATCGCCAGGAGAGCCTCGTGCGTGAACTCCAAGTCCATGTTATCCAGCTCAAAAAGGTGCTGGTACTGGCGCACGAGCGAATTCGACGGCTCGGTGAGGACGCGTACGAGGTCCTCCTCCGTCAGTTCCTTCGTGGAGGTCAGGATGGGCAGACGCCCGATAAACTCGGGGATCATGCCGAACTTGTGGAGGTCCTCGGCGGACACGGCCTCGTAGAGGTCGCCCATCTCGGAGGTGCTCTTCAGCTCGGAGCCGAAGCCCGTCGAGCGGCGACCCAGGCGGCCCTTCACGATGTCCTCGATGCCCGCGAAGGCACCGGCAGCGATGAAGAGGATGCCGGAGGTGTCGATCTCCAGGAACTGCTGGTGGGGGTGCTTACGACCGCCCGTGGGAGGCACGGAGGCGACCGTGCCCTCGATGATCTTCAAGAGGGCCTGCTGGACGCCCTCGCCTGACACGTCGCGGGTGATCGAAGCGTTCTCAGCTTTTCGGCCGATCTTGTCGATCTCGTCGACGTAGATGATGCCCTTCTCAGCCTTCTTGATGTCGCCGTCGGCCTCCTGGATGAGGCGCAGGAGAATATTCTCCACGTCCTCGCCCACGTAGCCGGCCTCGGTCAGGGCGGTCGCGTCCACGATTGCGAAGGGCACGTCGAGGAGACGGGCGAGGCAGCGCGCCAGGTGGGTCTTGCCCGTGCCCGTGGGGCCCAGCAGGAGGATGTTGGACTTGGTGCCCAGCATGTCCTCAGCGTTGCCAGCCTCGCGCGAGCGCACGCGCTTGTAGTGGTTGTACACGGCCACCGACAGGGCGCGCTTGGCACGGTCCTGGCCGATCACCCACGTGTTCAAGAATTCGTTGATTTCGCGCGGCTTTGGCAGCGGCGTCGTCGACGAGGAGGACTGCTGTGAACCGAGTTCCTCCTCGATGATCTCGTTGCACAGCTCAATGCACTCGTCGCAGATATACGCGCCGGAGCCACCGATGAGCTTACGCACCTGCTTCTGACTCTTCCCACAGAAGGAGCACTTGAGCAGTTCCGCGCCATCAGTCAGACGAGCCACGAGACCTCCAAGGTGTTGAACGTTTTGCCGTTCGGTCGGATGCACTTTCGCACTTACTAGCAAACAACGTAGTCCACACGCGCAAAAAATCCGCGCGGGCACGCCAATTGTTACAAAATCTTCACCAGCAGCTCACAAATGTCACCGCACTCAGGTGCCGCAACGCTGCACCGGGCGGCGCGCGCAAAGAACGAGGCCGTGGCAACCACCGCACGAACAGGTGCGGGAAAGCCGCGGCCTCGTCAACAAAGAGGAGTCACAGAGCCTTGCGGGACTCCAAGACCTGGTCGATCAGGCCGTATTCGGCGGCCTGCGGGGCGGTCAGGATCTTGTCGCGCTCAATGTCGCGGCGCACCTGCTCCACCGGCTTGCCCGAGTGCTTCGAGATAGTGTCCTCGAGCCACGCGCGCATGCGATCGATCTCGTCGGCAACGATCTGGATGTCCGAGGCCTGCCCCTGCATACCCTCCATCGCCGGCTGGTGGATGAGGACGCGGGCGTTGGGCAGCGCCAGGCGCTTGCCGGGCGAGCCTGCGGCCAGCAGCACGGCGGCGGCCGAGGCAGCCTGGCCCAGGCACACCGTCTGGATCTGCGGCTTGATGTACTGCATCGTGTCGTAGATGGCGGTCAGCGCCGTGAAGGAGCCGCCGGGCGAGTTGATGTACATGGTGATCAGCGAATCCGGATCCTGGGACTCCAGGACCAGCAGCTGCGCCATAACATCATCCGCGCTGGCGTCATCCACCTGCACACCCAGGAACACGATGCGGTCCTCGAACAGCTTCGTGTAGGGGTTCTGGCGGCGAAAACCGTAGGCCGTGCGCTCCTCGAAGTCAGGCAGAACGTAGCGGGCCTGCGGCATCTGGCGGGCGACCGCCTCAAAGTAGGGCTGGGTGCTCATCAGTTTTCTCCTCGCGTTCCAATCTCCTGCGGGGTGTCGATCACGCGGTCGACGAAGCCGTACTCGAGGGCTTCCTGCGCCGTGAACCAGTGGTCGCGATCGCCGTCGGCTTCCACCTGCTCGACGGTCTTGCCCGTACGGGCCGCGGTGATCGCAGCGAGTTCCTTCTTCATGCCTAAGATCAGATCCGCGTTAATGCGGATCTCCGTCGCGGAGCCGCCTGCGCCGCCGAGGGGCTGGTGCAGCAAGACGCGGGTGTGGGGTGTGATGTAGCGCTTGCCGGGGGCGCCCGCGGTGAGCAGGAACTGGCCCATCGACGCGGCCAGACCCATGCCGACCGTGACGACATCCGGCTTGATGTACTGCATCGTGTCGTAAATGGCCATTCCGGCTGTCACCGACCCGCCGGGCGAGTTGATGTACAGATAGATGTCGCGGTCCGGGTCCTCGGCCGCGAGCAGCAGCAACTGCGCACAGATCGCATTCGCATTGTCGTCGCGGACCTCGCCGCCCAGCCAAATGATGCGCTCCTTGAGCAGGCGCTGGTAGACCGAGTCCCCCAGTCCCAGCTGCGAGCCGTCGCCGGCAGCCCCGGTATTGTGCACGCTCACGCGTACCTCCTCGTCTGTTCACGGGCCCAGGCGGCCCCATTGATGTCAACCGTACCCGGTGCGTGCCCGCTCGTGCGCGCGCCGGGCCGTCGTTTCGCTGTCGGCACATGCATCCGGTGCGCATACGCGACACATGCACTGAGGGGGTGAGGCTCTCGCCCCACCCCCTCAGCCCACGAGTTAGTCACTCATCAGCGGGTAAGCCCGCCGCGGTTCACTCCTGCTCGTCGGCAACCTCGGTGATGATCTCCGCGCCCTCTTCGGTGGCGGGATCGGTGCCGAAGAACTTGCTCAGGTCGACGTCAGCGCCGGTGGTGTCCTTGACGGTGACGACCTTCAGGGCCTCGATGAGGGCCTTGGAGCGACCCAGGTCGGCCACGACGTTAGCCATCTGCTGGGAGGAGGAGAACAGCTGGTTGATGTCGATGCCGAAGTTCTGCGACATCTGGATCGCGTAGTCGAT
>ERZ773049.640-NODE-640-length-21178-cov-10.152961_pt1 | contig 21178 bp, 17 predicted proteins | sample MGYA00580633_ERZ773049 | MGnify/ENA primary metagenome ERZ773049 (study PRJEB29015, sample SAMEA2737991) | human oral metagenome | biome: human oral; feature: human-associated habitat; material: dental | place: China | collected 2066 ...
GTTCTCCCGGCCGCGCCGACCCGCGCGGGCTCGGAGCTCAGCGGAAGGATCCGCCGATACCCCGGAGCATCAGGCTTCGCTGCGCTTGCGCGAGCGGATGACCATGGTGGATCCCACGGCGATGAGTCCCAGAGAGATGCCGCCGATGGTCATGAGCAGCTGGCCGTTGGCACCCGTGAGGGGCAGCTGGGGAACGGGCTGCTTGTTGTTGGCGATCTCCGCGCTGTACGTGGCAGCGGCGAGGGCGCCCTTGGAGACCGAGATGCCGGTCGTGGTCTTCTGCGGCAGGACGTAACCCGCGGGGGCCTCGACCTCTTCCACGACGTAGCAGCGCTTGGTCGCGCCCTGGGACCCCTGGCCGGCGGAGCCGACGGAGTCGCCGACGTAGAGGCCGTCGATTGCCACGAGGCCCGCGTCATCGGAGACGAACTCGGTCTTGTTGTTCACCGTGATCGCGTCGCCGGCCTTGGTGGCGGCCGAGCAGTCGGCGGCGTAGGGCTCGGCGGCGTTGTAGACCTTGAACTTCGCGCCCTTGATGCCGGTCTTGGCGGCACCGGAGTTAGCGTCGAACTTCAGGAGCTGGGCGTTGCCCCAGTCGGTGGAGACCTCGGGGGAGGTCGGCGGGTTGTTCGGCTCGTTCGGAGGAATCGACGGCGGCTCGTTCGGAGGAATGGCGCCGTAGTGCGTGTCCTGGATCAGCTGAGCCTGGTTCTTGATGGTGCCGTCGCCGATGGCGGAGACCGTGCCGGAGAAGATCGCCTCAAGCTTCTTGTTGGGGTTCGCCTTCAGCTTGGCCAGGCCGGCGCGCGTGAAGGAGACGACGACCAGGCGGCCCGTGTTGGACGGCACGTAGTCCTGTTCGTAGTCGGTGTTTTCGGCCAGCGTATCGGCGCCCAGGGTGACCTTGTCCACCTTGCCGTCGGAGAGGCGGTTGTCCAGCTGGTCGCGCAGGTAGAAGTAGGTGAAGTTCGTATCAGTGTCGAGGCTGGGGATCGTCGTGGAGACGGGGAACTGCACGCGCGAGCCGAGGCCCACGCCGTTCACGGTCTGATCGGAGATGGTCTTGTCGATCTCGATCTTCTGGTTCTTGGGGTAGGCGTGCACGTCGTAGAGCCACTTGCCCTCGCCACCGTTGGTGGTGTTGGGGAAGGGGATCGTGACGACGAAGGGCTTGGCCTTCTCGACGATGTCGGCGGGAGCCTCGGTCTCACAGACCAGGTACGCCGCGACGGACAGGCCCGCCAGGGTGGTCTTGCCACCGCCTGCGGTCGTCCCCTCAGCGGCAGCCTGAGCATCAACGGCGGGCGCATTGTCACCCAGGGTCGGGTGGGCGGGATCCGTGCAGGCATTGGACGGGATGTTGTCGGCCAGGGCGGCGAGCTTGTCCCAGTCGGTGGGCTTGGACAGGTCCAGGCCCGAGACCTTGTAGGCCTTGAAGGTGACGCCGTCGACGCCGTCGCCGCCGGAGTCGGCGGTGCCGTCAACCTTGCCCATGGTGCCCGTGGCGTTCTTCAGGTGCTTGTGCACGACGATCGAACCCGTTGCGTTCTGGTTGATCGTGCCGTAGGCCGGATCCTCGGCGAAGGTGGCGACGCTGGTCGCAACAACCCCGGCGACTCCGAGGCTGAGAGCACCCGCGGCGGCGATCATTCGCCGCCCGAGGGGCGCGTACTTCCTGCTCACTAGTCTTCCTCTCATAACTTCCGCACTATGCGTGACGGGATGGATGGTTCAGCAACAAATATATGAGAGGTGGCCCGAGAAGACTATGATTACCGGGAAATTTGAAAGCTATCTCACGGCCCCATGTAAAATACCGGCAATTCTGTGCATTAGGTCTCAGTCAACTACCACTCGGTAGAGAGAGGTGCGACGACCGCGGGGGCTCGACCCCTGTTTATCTGCGGGATCCCGAGCGCTGCAGCGCCTTGAGCAACGCTCGCGGAACCTCCTCCGAGGAGCCTACGCTCACCTGGATCACACCGCGCATGTCAAGCATGTGCGCGACAGCGGTGCGCCTTTGCTCAACAACCATGCTCGCCTCGCGGGCGAGCTGTTCGTCCCTGCGCAGAAAGTCCGGAAGGGGCCCCTCATTGACGTCGATAACGGTTTTATCCTGGTCAATATCCGCCGGATTCATGTCGGCCACCGACACCTGGATGACCTGATGGCGCACGCTCAGCGACTTGATGATGTCATCGGCCTCTTTCGTGGGGGTCGGCTGCGTCTGATCGCTGATGATGACAATCAGCGAGCGACGCCTCGTCGTCGTCAACGCCCGACGCAGCAGCCGGGGCACGTCCGAGCGCGGAGAAAGCAGCGTAATGTCCTCCGAAATGCGGCGCATGATCGTCTCAGCGTGCCCATTGCCCGAACGAGCGGGCATAAAGCGGACCCTGCGCGAATCCCCAGCAACCAGACCAATCTGATCTCCTCGAGCCACCGAGAGCCACGCGATCGCCTCGCACGCCGCGAGCGCGACCTCCTCCTTGGTCTCCCCCGACGGCGCCAACGCCCCCATCTCCCGGCCCGTATCGACAACCAGGATGACCTGCACGTTCGCGGTCGCCTCGTGCCTCTTGATCGTGGGGGTGCCCGTGCGAGCGGTCGCCGCCCAATCGATCTCGCGCACGTCGTCACCGGGCTGGTAGGGCGCCAGGTCCATGAACTCCCAGCCGCGGCCCCACCTCAGCGCCGAGTGCTGTCCCTCCATGATGGACAGCAGCTTGCGCAGGACGGGCAACTGGATGCGCGTCGACAGCGCGTGGATCTCACGCGACCTCACTGGCATGCTGGTTCTCCTAGTGATCGCCGGTCCACAAGCGCACCCGTCACGGCACCGGAACCGCGTTGAACACCGCGTCGATGAGCCCCTCCACCGACACGTTGTCGGCGAGGGCATCGAAGGTACGAATGATGCGGTGCCGCAGGATGCCGTAGCGCAGCTTCTTGATGTCGTCGGGAACCACGTAGTTGCGCCCGTCCATGAGGGCCAGCGCCTGCGAGATCTGCATGAGGGCAATCGCCCCTCGCGGCGAGGCACCCACGCGCACGTGCTTGGTCCAACCCGGCAGCGGATTGGGACCGGCGCCCCTCGTGGTGTTGATGATGTCGACGATGTACGCCTTGAGCGTGCTGTGCACGTAGATGCGTCGCGTCAGGTCTTGGAGCAACAGCACGTCCGTGATGGACACAGGCTCGGAGGAGGTGGGCAGGCTCATCACTCCCGAGTCGATGCGTTCAAGGACCTCAAGCTCGTCGACGGGAGCCGGGTAGGTGATGATCTCCTTGAGCAAGAAACGATCCATCTGCGCCTCGGGGAGGACGTACGTTCCCTCCTCTTCGATGGGGTTCTGGGTTGCCATCACCATGAACGGGCGGGGCAGGCGGTGGTTGACTCCGCCGATCGTCGTCTGCCCTTCCTGCATCGCCTCCAGCATCGCGGACTGAGTCTTCGCGCTGGAACGGTTGATCTCGTCCATCAGGACCAGGTTCGCGTGGACCGGCCCCAGCTGGGTGACCATCTCACCCGAGGCCTGGTTCCAGATTTGAGACCCGACGATGTCGTTGGGCATGAGGTCCGGCGTGCACTGGATCCGGTGGAACGTTCCCGACACCGCCGAGGCCAGAGTCTGGGCTGCGGTGGTCTTGGCCAGACCGGGCACCGACTCGACCAGGACATGACCGCCTGCGAGCAGGCATGCCGTCAGCGCCGTCCGTAGGTCCTCCTGCCCGACAACTTTCGCCTGGTAGATCATGGTTATGCGGTTGAGCATGTCCTTCGCCTGGGCGAGTTCCGCATCTGTCAGGTATTCGGCCACGAAGTCTCCTAGTGGGCACGGGAAAAGTGGTGCTGTGGTTAGTTTAGTGCGCTCGCCATGTTTTCGGGAACCCGTGGGACGGGCGCGCCCGCTCCCCTCATCCCACGCCTTGGACCCCACCGGGACGGAAGGGACAAGCAGCGGGGGACCCGACCTCTCGGTCGGATCCCCCGCTGCGCCGCTTCGGGCGGACGATGCCGCGGCTCAGGCCTTCGCTGCGGCGATGCGCTCGCGGAACTTGGCCAGCTGCTCGGTGATGGCGGCGGGGAGCTTATCGCCGAACTGCGAGAAGTACTCCTCCGTGTCGTCCATCTCGGCGGCCCACGCGTCGGGATCGATCGCGAAGAGCTTGGCCCACACGGCCTCGTCAATGTCCAGGCCGTCAAGGTTGAAGTCCTCGAACTTCGGGTAGCGGCCGGTCACGCCGTCGATCGCCTCGACCTCACCGGCCGCACGACGAACGATCCAGTCCAGGACGCGGGCGTTGTCGCCGTAGCCCGGCCACATGAAGTTGCCGTCTTCATCCTTGCGGAACCAGTTGACCTGGTAGACCTTCGGGAACTTCTCGCCCAGCTTGTCCTGCATCTCCAGCCAGTGGCCCCAGTAGTCGGCCATGTTGTAGCCGCAGAAGGGCAGCATGGCGAAGGGGTCGTGGCGCAGCGACCCGACCTTGGCGTCCAGGGCGGCCGCGGTGACCTCGGAGGCCACGGAGGCGCCGATGAACACGCCGTGGGCGGGCTCGTACTGCTCAGCGACCAGCGGGACGTTGGTGGCGCGGCGGCCGCCGAAGAGGACGGCGTCAACCGCAACGCCCTCGGGGGCTTCCCAGTCGGGGCAGATGATCGGGCACTGCGAGGCCGGAACGGTGAAGCGGCTGTTCGGGTGGGCAGCCTTCTCGCCGGACTCAGGGGTCCAGTCGTTGCCGTGCCAGTCGATCAGGTGCGCCGGGACCTCGCCGTCGATGCCTTCCCACCACACGTCGCCGTCGTCGGTCAGGGCGACGTTCGTGAAGATGGAGTTGGCCTTGCCGGTCTCCATGGCCATGGGGTTGGTCTTGTAGGAGGTGCCGGGGGCGACGCCGAAGAAGCCCGCCTCGGGGTTGATGGCGCGCAGGGTCCCGTCGGGGCCGGGGCGCATCCACGCGATGTCGTCGCCGACGGTCTCGACCTTGTAGCCGGGGATCGTGGGCTGGAGCATGGCCAGGTTGGTCTTGCCGCAGGCGCTGGGGAACGCGGCGGTGACGTGGAACTGCTGGCCGGTGGACTCGCGGGTCAGGCGCAGGATCAGCATGTGCTCGGCCATCCAGCCGTCACGGCGCGCCATCGTCGAGGCGATACGCAGCGCGAAGCACTTCTTGCCCAGCAGGGCGTTGCCGCCGTAGCCCGAGCCGAAGGACCAGATCTCATTGGTCTCCGGGAAGTGGGTGATGTACTTCTCGTCGTTGCAGGGCCAGTTGGAGTCTTCCTGACCGGGCTCCAGGGGAGCGCCGACGGAGTGAACGGCGGGAACCCACACGCGGCCCTCGTTGATGAGGTCCATGGCAGCAGCACCCATGCGGGTCATGATGCGCATGTTGACGACAACGTAGGGGGAGTCGGTGATCTCGACGCCGAGCTGGGAGATGGGGCCGCCGAGGGGGCCCATGGAGAAGGGCACCACGTACAGGGTGCGGCCCTTCATGGCGCCCGTGAACTTCTCGCGGAGCGTGGCCTTCATTTCCTTGGGATCGGCCCAGTGGTTGGTCGGGCCCGCGTCCTCTTCCTTCTCACAGCAGATGAAGGTACGGGACTCAACGCGCGCAACATCGGACGGCTTGGAGCGAGCGAGGAAGGAGTTCGGGCGCTTCTCCTCGTTGAGCTTGGTGAACATGCCGCTTTCGACCATCTGCGAGGTCAGGCGATCCCACTCTTCCTGGGAGCCGTCGCAGAACTCGATGGCGTCAGGGGTGGTAAGCTCAGCGATTTGCGCAACCCACTTGATGACATCTTCGGGAGCGTTGGCCGGAGCCGCTGCACGCACATCCTGTTCAGTCACGGACATTTTGCCTCCTGAGGCATTTCGGATTGTCGAGGCCGCATCTGCGTCCCCGATTGACAGAATCAATCATGCCGGAACCAATGCCAACGCTTGCGGGCGCTTGGTCCCGATCACATCTTGAGTCTAGTCGAACGGGTCACACACCGCCCGCTCTGAAGGGACCTTCAGCCCACACGCGGGCGGTACCGTGGCCGACCAATCGCCCCTGGGCCTCGCCAGTGGGAAGAAAGGGAAGCGGACCCGTTCCTCGTGAGATAGAACACGAGATACGGGGTCACAAAAGCGCATCTGAACTTGAAGTCGCACCGCCCCATGACCGACGATTGCAGGTAGCACAACAGTGCTATTCACCATTGGAAGGACCGAGCACACCATGGGATTCCGAAACAAGACCCAAGGCCCTGACTTTTTTGAAGACTTCACATCCCAGGCCCGCCAGCTGGTGCAGGCCGTCGAGTTCCTGACACACATTTACGCCGCCTCCCCCGAAGAGCGCATCGCCCTGCGTGACCAGCTCCACGAGGTCGAGCACCGCGGCGACGAGCTCAACCACGAGATCATCCAGCGCATCAACTCCTCGTTCATCACCCCCTTCGACCGCGAGGACCTCCAGTCCCTCGCCTCCCACCTCGACGACTGCCTCGACTTCATCGACGAGGCCGGCGACCTCCTGGTCGTCTACGGCATCGCCGACATCCCCTCCTCCCTCGTCTCCCTGCTCAACGTTCAGATCGACGTCATCAAGAACTGCGCGGATCTCACCGCCGAGAACATGCCGAAGCTCAAGTCGCCCGTGGACATGCGCGACTACTGGATCGAGATCAACCGCCTCGAGAACGAGGGCGACCTGGCCTACCGCCGCACCCTCACGGCCCTCTTCGACTCCGGCCTGGACGCGGTCACGATCATTAAGCTCAAGGACATCGTTCAGGGCCTCGAGTCCTGCGCCGACGCTTTCGAGGAGCTGGCCAACGTCATCGAGTCCCTCGCGCTGAAGGAATCCTGAGCCGTGGATCTCAACCTGATCCTCGTCTGCGTCGTCATCCTCGTCGCGCTGTTCTTCAGCTACACGAACGGCTTCCACGACGCCGCGAACGCGATCGCGACCTCCGTGTCGACCCGCGCGTGGACCCCTCGCGCCGCGCTGCTCATGGCCGCGACGATGAACGTCATCGGCGCCATGATGGGAACGGCCGTCGCGAAGACAGTCGGTAAGGGCATCATTTCGATCAGCGACTATGCGGAATCTCCGCTGCCGGCGATGCAGCAAAAGGGCCTGGTCATCATCCTCGCCGCGCTTCTGGGCGCCTGCATCTGGAACCTGATCACCTGGTGGTTCGGGCTTCCATCCTCCTCCTCGCACGCCCTGATCGGCGGCATGGTGGGTGCCGGCCTGATGAGCGGCACCGTCGTCTACTGGTGGGGCATCGTGAGCCACGTCGTGATCCCGATGTTCGCCTCCCCCATCATCGGCTTCGTCATTGGCTACATCGCCATGAAGATCGTGCTGTGGGTGCTGCGTCACGCGCAGTATCACCGCACGATGCGCCGCTTCCGCGCCGCGCAGCGTTTCTCCTCGGCGGCCATGGCCCTGGGCCACGGCATCCAGGACGCGCAAAAGACGATGGGCATCATCGTCATGGCGCTGCTGGCCGGCGGCTACGGCGAGCACCACAACATCCTCGATCCCGTCACGGGTGAGATGAACGTGCCGCTGTGGGTCAAGATCTCGGGCGCCCTGGCGATTTCGCTGGGCACGATGGCCGGAGGCGGGCGCATCATGCGCACGATCGGACGCAAGATCATCGACCTGGATCCGGCGCGCGGATTCACCGCCGAGGCCGTGTCCTCGTCGATCCTCTACCTGTGCTCCTACGTGATTCACGCCCCCATCTCCACGACCCAGGTCGTGTCGACCGCGATCATGGGCGTGGGATGCACGAAGCGCTTCTCGGCGGTCCGGTGGGGCGTCGCCGGCAACATTGTCATCGCATGGTTCCTCACGCTCCCCGCCGCGGCAGCCGTGTCGGCGATCGTGTACCTGGCAGTTGCTCTGCCGCTGGGGGTTCACTAGTGGAACGCGCTCGCCTCGTCTCCCTGGCGGCCACTCTCGCCCTCGTCACGGCGCCGCTGGCCGCCTGCTCGGACGCATCGGTCATGCACATGCGCGTCGGGCAGTGCGTCATGCTGCCGGCGGAGGCGACCGCAACGACCATCGAGACGACGGGGTGCGCGCGCGAACACGACGCCGAAGTGTTCTACGTGACGTCGGCGCCCGACGGCGATTTCCCGGGCGCCGACGCGCTGAACAAGCAGGCGGAAAGCGAGTGCATCTCCACGTTCGGCGATTACGTGGGGTCCGATTACCTCACCTCGTCCCTGGATGCCACGTGGATGATTCCCACGAAAGACTCCTGGGCGCAGAAGGATCGTTTGATCGTGTGCCTGGTGCGCCCGTTGAATCACTCCAAGTTGACGAGTTCCGTGAAGGACTCCGGCTTGTAACTGGTCCTGACAAACAGCTTCATCAGGTGGTATCGGGCACGGTCTCGGCACCACCCGAAGCTTGTCCATTCGGTCGTGTCATTGTTATAGTTTTTGGGAAACATCAGCGCATTCTCCGGGAACGCGCGCCTCAGCACGCGACACCTCGATTCCCGGGACGCCCCCACCCATCACTCAAGGAGCATCATGTCCCTGCCTCTTCCCCGCCGCCTCGCCCTCGCGGCCGCCGTTGCCACCCTCGCCGGCGGCCTGTCGGGTTGTTCCCTCCTCCCCCTTGGCAACAACACCTCCGCTTTCACGATGGAGGTGGGACAGTGCGTCCAGGTTCCCGACGGCGACCGCGTCTCACGCTTCGAAACCACCGAATGCACCGCCGAGCACGATGCAGAGGTCTTCCACATTCTGAAGCTGACCGACTCCGAGCTTCCCCCTGAGTCCGACCTGAAAGAGAAGGCGGGGAACGAGTGCGCGGACGCATTCGAGGGCTACATCGGCACGGCCTACGAAGAATCGAGCCTCGATATCTACACGACGTACCCCACCAAGACCACATGGGCGATCGGAGACCGCGAGGTCGTGTGCATGGCAACGCCGCTCGATCATTCGAAGCTCACCTCTTCGGTGAAGGACTCCGGAATGTGACGCGCACCCGCGCGGCTCGCGTGGCGGTTCGGCTCTGGCCGGACCGCCACATCCGTATGGCGAGCGCACCCACGCGCCTGCCCATCAGTGGCGCTTGTTTCCCCGACGCGCGTGAGCGGCGGGATTCTTCGTCGTGACGCCGTGAGTTTCGAGGGCGGCGACGACCAGCCCATCGGGGCCGTGTTCGACGTGGGCGACAAGGACCTGGCCACGCGTCAGCCGCGGGGCCTCAGCGCCGGCGACGGGAGCCGACGCGTAGGCGCGGATTTCCTCGATGATGGCATCACGCGCGGAACCCGTGACTGACAGGACCGTGGGGGCCGCGTGCTCGCGCAGGCGCTCGGCCGCGAAGGCGCGGACGCGTCCGAGGCGAGCCTCGGCATCGACCTGCGCATCCGGGCCGGAGGCGGCCAGGTCGAGAGACTCGACAAGGGTCACCGAGCCCCCACCCATCGACGCCCACGGGGTGAGGCTCTGGCGCGAGCGGGCTGCCGGCGACGCGAACGCGCGCGCAACGCCGAAGCTGGAAAGCAGATCGATGAGGTCGAAGGCCTGGCGCACGCCGAATCGACTAAGCGGCGGGTCGACGGGTTCCGGCGCGCTCTCGGTCTTCTTCGCCGAGGCCTGCTCCACCTGGGCAGCCCTCCTGGCCGCAGCGGACGCAACCATCGCGGGGGTCGGCGCGGGGCGAGGCTTGGAAGGAGCCGACGCCTCAGCAGGTGCCGCGGAGCCGCCGCAAGAAGCGGAAGGAGAGGCGGGCGCGTGGACGTCCCCGGCCTCGTCGAGGCGCGGGGTGAGGCCCTGCCCGGGACGCAGGACGAGGAGCGTTGTGGTCACGAGGCGGCCCTCGCGAGCGCGGGCGAGAAGGTCGGAGAGAAGGCGGCGGTCGCCTCGGCGGGTGAGCATCTCGGCGGCGCGCTCGGGGGCCACCCACTCGGCTCGATCGATCTCGGTGCGGGGAGCGCGGGCAACGGGCGCGCGCACAAACGCTGCGGGCCCGCCCGACACCGGAGTTCCCACCCAGTAGTGGACCTCCTTGGTTTGCCCGCCACCGAGTCGGTAGCGCTGCGTCGTCAACGGGGCGCCGAGGGTCACGACCTGGCCGGTTTCCTCCTCAACCTCCCGCACGGCGGCAGCAACCAGAGGCTCCCCGTGCTCCGCCTTGCCCTTGGGCCACGACCAGTCGTGGTAGCGGGGGCGGTGGACCATGAGGACTTCGATGTCGGCCGGATCAATGACCTCGCCGGGTGCGGCCAGGCGCGCCGGATCCATGAAGCGCCAGACGAGCGCGCCGGCAGAGCGAACGAGTCGCTGGGGGCGTGGGGCTGGCATCGCAGGCATAGGGTCCAGGGTAGTCGCACGCCGCCTCGCGTGCCCTGGCGGGCGTGCCACCTCACCCCGTTTTGGGCCTTCCACGAGGCCGTCCAGGACACGCCCGGATCAGCACCGACTCTGCGAACGAGGGGTCAGTCGAGGGTTCCGAAGGCCGCCTCGCGTGCGGCGAGGTCAAGCTCGTCGGCCGTGGCCAACAGCGCGGAGGTGCGCATGGTGACGCGGTGCGCGAGGGGGTCGGTCGGGTCCTCGATCCACAGGGGGCCAGATTCGCCGGCGGCCAGGACGCGCATCGCGCGCGACGCCTGGGCAAGAACCCCGTCCAGGTCATCGTCGGTCAGGTCCCCGCGCAGCAGCGCGTCGACCTCCTGCATGACCGCTCGCAGCGGGCGGACCTGAACGGGCGCCTCGAGCCCCTGGATGATGGGCGCACGCAGCCCCTGCGCGTAGCGGGACTCCACCAGGCCGGGGTCGCGGTGATACCACTCGTGGAGCAGGTAGAGGCGCCACAGCGCCCCGGGGAGGGTGAACTCCGGGCTGCGCGACCACGCGTGCGCGATGACATCCACGCCCACGGAGCGCACCGTGTCGCGCAGACGCGCGACGTCCGCGTCGGTGAAGGACTCATCCCCCACACCCATGAGCGCCCACGCCGCGGTGTGGGCGACGGCGGCGGATGCGGCGGGATCTTCGTCGCCGACGATGGTTTCGGCCCGGGCCGCATCGAGCATGGCCGGGCGGCGAGGGGTATTCGATTGTGCCATGGGGACCGGTTCCTCCTACAATGGGGCTGCTGGGCCTATAGCTCAATGGTAGAGCAGCGGACTTTTAATCCGTAGGTTGGGGGTTCGAGTCCCCCTGGGCCTACTGGTCGCCTCGGTTTTCCGGGGCGTTCACGCTATTCGCGGGCGCGCGCCCGCGCCGGAGGTGCAGCATGGATCCTCGTTTTTCGCGCGCGTATGGCGCCCTGGCGGGCCTGGCGCTCGGCGACGCCCTCGGCATGCCAACCCAGGCAATGTCCCCCCAGCAGATTCGCGCCGTCTACGGGAGGGTGACGGGCCTCGTTGACGCGGACGCGAGCCAGCCCTACGCGCCCGGTATGGCGGCGGGTTCGGTCACGGACGACACGGAACAGGCGCTGCTGGTGGCTTCCCTCCTGGTACGAGGCCGGGGCTCGGCCTCGGGTCGCATTGCCTTGGACGCGGGCGAGTTCTCCGACGCGTTGCTGGCCTGGGAGGATTCGATGATTCGGCGTGGATCGCTCGACCTGTTGGGTCCCTCCACGAAGGCGGCGCTCGAACGGGTGCGGGCGGGCGAGGACCCGCTCGCCGTGGGTGGGGAAGGCACGACGAACGGCGCCGCGATGCGCGTGACCCCGATCGGTATCGCGATGTCGACGGCCGATCCCGAGGCCTTTGCGGATGCCGTCTGGTCTTCCTGTCAGGTCACGCACGCGACGCGCCAGGGCTTCCAGTCGGCTGCCCTCGTGGCGGCGGCAGTTTCCCTGGGCATCGACTCTGCGCGCTCGACGGCCCCGGATCTGAGGTCCCTGCTGTGGAAGGCCCTGACCTTCGTCGATTCCCTCCCCGTGCGCGGCGCGTGGGTCCCCGACCCGGACGTCGTTGCGGCGACGCGCAGGGCCATGCAGCTGTCCATCAACCCAGCATCGTCGTCCCTGGAATGCCTCGCCCAGCAGGTGGGAACGTCCGTGGCCTCGGCGCACGCGATCCCCATGGCCTTTGCGCTGCTCGCGCGCGACCCCTCGCCGCAGGCCCTCCTGGACGCCGCCAACATCGGCGGCGATACCGACACGATCGGCGCGATCGCGGGCGCGATCCTGGGCGCTGCCCTCGGCGTTCAGGTTCTGCCCACAGACAGCCTCTCGATGATCGAGGAGGTCTCCCACCTCGGCCTGCAACCCATCACGAGCAAGCTCCTGGAGCTGCGCGATCAGGCACTTAACGGTCATCAGGAGGGCCCTGACACAGATGCGTTGTCGGCGGACGGGGCCGACATTTCGAGCGAGCGGACGACCCCCGAGGAGTCAGCCCCCGCCTCGTCACCCAATTCCACGGAGGGCCGCGTCGTCCTCATGGGGCAGATCCTCGTGGACCGGGTTCTTCAGGGCGCCGGGCCGATATACGGCGGCGGGTACGAGCGTGCGCGCGACGCAGGCACGCATGTGGGCGGCGGATTCAACGCCCTCGTGGCCGCTCGGCGTATGGGAGCCGAGGCCGTCTCCCTCAGCCCGATCGGCGCCGGGCCCCACGCGTCGCTGATCACGGATGCCCTCGCACGGGAGGGAATCGTCGACGCAGGCCCGCGCGTGGAGGGCGTGGACAACGGGTTCTGCATCGCCCTCATTGATCGCCGCGCCGAACGTACCTTCATCTCCACGAGGGGGGCGGAGACGATGACCCCCGCGAGCGCGTGGGCGGACTTCGTGCGAACGATGAGCCCCGACGACGTGCTCTACATCGACGGTTACCTCATGGACCACCCCGCGAACAGGGAAGCCGCGGAGGCTGCGTTGCGGGCCCTACCCGAGGGCGTGCGCGTCATCCTGGACGTCTCCCCCGTTATCGGAGTCCCGGATGGACTTCCCCCCACCACCTTGATTTCCATGAGCACAAGCGAAGCGGCCGTCCTGTGGAGAGACGCCGATCGCAAGGCCATCGACGTACGCTCATGGCTCCCCGCCGAAGACGCACCCATCGCGATGGCGACGCTGCTCCGGCGCGACGTAGTCGTGCGAGCGGGGAAGGACGGCGCGTACTTCACGCGCTACACGGACTCCGCAAAGCTGTCCTCCACATATATCCCGTCTCTCAGCGTCGAGGCAATCGACACGAACGGCGCGGGCGACGCGCACACGGGAGTGCTGGCAGCGTCCCTCGCACAGGGCACGTCCATGGAGAGGGCACTCGTGCTCGCAAACTGCGCGGGCGCCCTGGCATCGACCACGGTTGGACCCGCGACATGCCCGCCTCGCACCCAGATCAAGGCCGCAGCTGACGCGCTGGCCGAGCAGGAGGACTGACCGATGGATCCACGTTTTGATCGCGCCCACGGCGCGCTAGCCGGACTCATCTTCGGCTGGGAACTCGGGGGTGAAGCCGCGAGCGAGAACGGCACGGCCACCACAAGCGTCGGCGAATCCGTTCTCGCGCTGCTGGCATCGCATGAGCCGGTGGGACTACCGACGTTCCCTTCACAGTTGAGCCACCTTCAAGACTTTTACGCTTTGCTGATCAGCGGCCTCCTGATCGGCATCTCCACCTCGACGAGCGGGCAGCAGGCATTCGCGGACGCCGTGTGGAACAACTGCGAGGATGAGGAACCAAATTGCCGGGAGTTTCAGGCGGTGACTCTCGTTGCTGCGGCGGTTTCACTCGGCCTCGACAGCCCGAATTTCTGTGTATCAGATGTTCTGGTACGAGCCGTCGATGTCGCTTCATCTCTGGATGCACGCGGCGCATGGAGCCCGGAACCGGACGTCGTGGCCGCGACTCGTCGGGCGTTGAACATCGTCAGCGACGTGAACGAGTACATCGAGTCCCCCCTCGATCGTCTCGTCGAGCAGATCGGTGCGGGCGATTCACCCTCGCAGATCGTCCCCATGGCCTTTGCCTTGGCCTCCCGCTACCAGGACCTCCACCTCCTGACCTCTCCCCTGCACCTGGGTGCCCAGGCGCGCGTGATCCTGTCCATCGCCGGCGCGCTAGTCGGCGCGGTTCGGGGAGCGAGTTTGCTTCGCCCCTACGGGTATACGCACATCGAGGCTGTGTTCAAGATTGACTTGAAGCGGCGTGCGCATGGATTGCTCGCGAGCCGCATGCCCTACCCCGGCGACCTTCTCGCCCCCGTCGCGTCCACGCCGTCGACCGGCTCCTCAGCCCCGGCCTCGTTCAAGGAAATCCCGTGGAACCTGCGCACACGCCAGCGCTACTTCGAGCCCGTCAACCCACCCGTCATTCCCCGTCACTCGGGCGGGCAGACTGGGCGCGTCCTCTTCCTCGGTGAACTACTCGTCGACCAGGCCATGCACTCGACCGAGTACCCAAAACGTGGCGGGGACGTGTGGGCCACCGACCTGGGACAGTCCACGGGTGGAAGCTTCAAGGCCCTGGTGGCGGCCCGGCGCATGGGTGCAGAGGTTGTCTCCCTCAGCCCGATGGGACAGGGCACCAACGCCTCAATCATCTCGAAGGCGCTGAGGAGCGAGAACATCGTCGACGCTGGCCCACGCTTGACGGGGGTCGACAACGGATACAGGCTCATCTTCACCGCGGACAACGGCTGGCGCCTGGCCGTCTCGACAACCACCACCATCACCCCTGACATGAGCCGCGTGTGGGCCGAGGCCATCCAGGCAATGGACCCCTCGGATGTCCTATGGATCGATGGATCACTCATCGACTCCGAGGAGCACGCACGCGCCCTGCGCGAGGCCGTGAAGGGCCTGCCCGAGCACGCACGCGTGGTCTTCGACGCCTCGCAGAGTAAGGGTTTCCTCAAGGGCCTGCCCCACGACAACGTCATCGTGTCTCTGCGCGCCTCCCACGCGCGAGGCTTCGACGGTTTCACCCGGCATTTCGATGTCCATTACCCCTTCTACGATGATAACGACACGCCCGAGGTGCAGGCCTCGGCCCTCGCCATGCTCGCGAAGCGCCACATCGTGCTGCGCACGGAGGAGGGGGACGCATACTTCGCGCGCCCCGATCTCGACAATGCTCGCATGATTCGTCCGATGGTCATGCGCATCCCAGCCCCCACCCCCGCGCAGCCGGGCGCACTGCCCACGGCGGAGGTCCACTCCGGCACGCTTGCGGGCTGTCTCGCCGTCGGAATTCCGGCCGATCGGGCGACTCTGCTGGCAAATTGCGCAGCCTCCCTTGCGACCCCGAACTCGCTCCCCACGCGCGAAACCATCGAGTCGGCGGCCGCCCAACTATCGCACGTCGATCTGGCCTGACAAGGAGAGAACAGATGGATCCACGACTCCCCCGCGCATTCGCGGCGATGGCAGCCATGGTGCCCGAGGGCGCAGACGACGCCACAGCCTCGCGGTTCACGGCTCACGCAATGGTCGTCGCCGCACAGCTCCTAAAGGCCCCGGACGGCCTGCACTCCATTCAATCCGGACACTGGCTCTCCCCCGCAACAAGCGAACGCGATCGCCTCATGTGCGCACTTCCCATCGGCATCGCTCTGTCAACGATCGACCCTGAGGCATTTGCCAGGACCGTGTGGTTCGCATGCGGCTGCACGACCCGGGACGAGTTCCAGTCGGCGGCACTCCTCGCGGCGGCTGTATCACTCGCTCTCGACTCCTATGCTGCTCCCGCTGGTGAGGCAGTAGAGTTCGTCGCCTCCCTGTCCCCGCGCGGGGAAGCGGAAGAGGACCCCGATATCCTGACGGCAACGCGACGTGCGATGAATGTCCTCAGCAACTCCAAGTGGGTTGATTACTGGTCGCCCATCAATCTGTTGAGGCAGAAGCTGGCTGCTCACCCTTCGTCGAGCCTGGTCATCCCGTTGTCTTTCTACATTCCGCCTCTCAGCTATAGCTCGGCGATCTCGTCCGAGATCGCCGAGCTCAGCGGCAATCCGCAGCTGTGTACGGTCATCTCCAGCATTCTGTCACCCCTCAGCGGACGCGGCTTCAGCGCCCGGCTCAGGAAGCAGGCACACACCAACGAGCACTCAGGCTTCGATCCGATGCGGATCACCGGTCAGCTCCTCGAGCTGCGCCCTCCCGCGTCAGCGGCTTGGCTCAGCCGCGCGGCGGGACGCTCGGGGCCTCGATATCGACGAAGCGGTCCGACTTCCTTCGAGGATCCCCGCTCCACGGTTTGTACGCGCTATGCCGCCTTCGAGTCAGAGAGCAAACCCACCCCGCTCGGGCCTTCTAGGGGCGACGCGCCCGTAGGCCGCGTCGTCTTCATGACCGAGCTGACGCTGAGGTACGACCGGCAATCCGCGGACGAGCCTCTGCCCGTCGGCGACGAGTGGGCCACCCGAGAGGGCGTCCACATTGACCTCACCTTCACGGCGATGCGCGCCGCCCGCGCCATGGGCATCGAGGTCGTGAGCCTCAGCCCAATCGGCGAAGGGCCCCGTGGCTCAATCATCGCCAAGGCTCTGGCTCGCGAGGGGATCATCGACGCGGGTCCTCGCGTGCGGGGGTGCGACAGCGGCTACCGGTCCTACGTCATCGGAACCTACCGCGGAGATAAACTCTCGTTCATCGAGAACGTTCCCGAGCACGCATGGGACGAGGCCATCCGGACCCTGGGCCCCTCGGACATCTTATTCGTCGACGGCAGCCTTGAAAGGTCACCGGCTGTTCTTGCAGTTGCCGAGAACGCTGCCATCCAGCTGCCTGAGCACACGCGAGTCATTATTGATTCATCGAGGGGTGGCGTTGGGCCGCACCAGTTGCCCAACGACAATGTGCTGATGGCACTGAGCCAGAGCAATGTACAGGGCCTGTGCGAGCCAATCGTGAGCGACCGCTCGGCCTTCGACGCCAGCAAAGATCCCGATCACTCGGCGAGCTTCGTCCAGAATCTCTTTGATCGGTACACGCTGATTAGTACGAGTTCATACGAGTCCTACCTGGCGCGCACGTTGCAGGAAAAGACCTCAGTGGTCAAGCCTGTCACCCGCTTCCGGGCACCTGCCGTCGAATCCGTTGACCCCATCGGTTCAGCTGCCGCCCACTACGGCGTTCTGGCTGCCGCCCTCGCGCTCGGCTACCCCCTCGAGCGGTGCATCCTTCTGGCGAATTGCGCGGGTGCCCTGGCCTCGACCATGCCCGGCCCGGCCTCATGTCCCACGCGCGAGGACATCGAGGCCGCGGCGGACGCGCTGGAGGCACGCACAGACGGGGAGTGAGCGCCGCGCAGACTCGGTTGCCCTTCAACTGAACGACCCCAGCTGCACCACATCTGCGCAGGTCGGGAGACTCAAACGTGCGAGATGTGTCAAATATTCAACCGAGTCATCTATTTTGCGCCCCAAAGGGTGCACAATCACATCATGGCGAATGACGACCCCCAGGACCGCGGCGGCATCATCGGCGGGGCCCTCACGGTCGCACTGCTGATCACGCTGGCCGTGCAGAACGCCGTGCCGCCGATGGCGACCGACATGTACTCGGCCGCGTTCCCGCAGATCACGGCGGACCTGGCGACGAACTCGACGATGCTCGGCTTCACGCTCACGACCTTCTTCGTCGGCTTCGCGACCGGCCAGGTCCTGGGCGGCGCCATCTCAGATCAGATTGGACGCCGCCGTCCCATCGTCGCGGGCGGCATCATCGCCCTCGTCGGCTCCATGATCTGCGTGTTTGCGCCGGGCATCTGGGTGCTCCTCGTGGGCCGAGTCTTCCAGGGCCTCGGCGGCGGCATCGCCTCGTCGGTGGCGCGCGCGATCCTCGTCGACGTCGCGCACGGCAAGACACTGGCGCGCGCGATGAGCCTCATCCAGGCGATCGTCGGTTTCGCGCCGATGCTCGCCCCGGTCCTCGGCGCGTTCATCATCACACACGCGACATGGAGGGTCGTCTTCTGGGCACTCGCCGCGTTCACTCTGCTCATGGCGGCCCTCGCGTGGTTCGTCGTGCCCGAGTCCCTCCCCAAGGAGCGCCGCCATCCCGGCGGCATCTCCAGGTTCTTCCAGGGCCTCGTCCAGGTCGTGCGTATCCGCCCCTTCGTGGGCTTCATGCTGACCAACGCCTTCTCGAGCTTCTGCATGTTCGGCTACATCTCGAACGCCACGTACGTGCTGCAGGGGCCGCTGGGCCTTTCCGCCATGGCTTTCGCGTGGGTGTTCGCGTTCAACGCGCTGCTGTCGACCGGTTTCGCGCTGGTGAACGTGCGCCTGATCTCGCACTTCACGCCGCGCACCCTCATCATCACGGGCCTGGTGATCGCGGCGACCGGTGTGGTGACGCTGGCGATCTCGACGTTCCTCCTCGACCTGCCGCTGATCCTCACGTGCGTGGGCTTCGCGCTCATCATGACGGCGAACGCGTTCATCTTCGGCAACGCGGGCGCGCGGGCCATGAGTGAGGCGCGCGAGCACGCGGGCACGGCCTCGTCCGTCATGGGCGTGTTCCAGTCGATCGCGAACGGCATCGCCGCTCCCCTGGCGACCTCGGGCGGCGACAGCGCCGTGCCGATGGTGCTCGTCATGATCGTCGGCTCGGCCGGCGCATGGTTCGCTTTCTGGGTGATTGCCCGCGGCGGTGCGCGCACGCCGCGTCGGCTCAACCTCGACTGAGGTCTCTTAGGGCGAGGAAGATCGCGAGAAGACTGGCACAACACCCCAAGCCGGCCAACAGGAGGAACTCACACTCCAACTCAGCGCGTAACCCAACCCGAAGGACACAAAACGAGGACACCACTCCACAGCGCTTGACCACACCTCGGAAGGTTGACGCGCCCAGGTCTTGTTACAAACGTCGTCAATCCGCAGCAATATCAGTCCTTCTCCGCACCTGGATGTTACAAACGTCGTCATTCCACGCCTGAAATCACCTAGTTTCGGCTGTTTTGTCGGCAGATTGACGACGTTTGTAACACGGAGCGCTAAACCTCCTTCGAAAAGGGGGTGGTTTGACGACGTTTGTAACAAAAAAAGGCGTACAAAGAAGACCACGTATCCATCAGCACCGAGCAGACCCCGTTGATGCGCACATCAGATGCACGCACACTCCAGCATTGTGCACGCGCTGAATTCTGACACCGCGCAGATCGCCTACTCGTTCTGGATAGGTTACTAATCCAGAACGCAATACCCTATCGGGATCGTCGCAACCTATACAGTACGCGCGCCTCATTGCTATATGCCCACTCAGCGCCCTTTGCTCGGTCCCTACGCGCGCGAGGCCAGCCAGACCGCGACCGACACCAGGACCAGGCCGATCAACTCGAATACGCCGGGAATCTGCCGCAGCATGACGGCCCCGACCAGGGCAGACGTGGCTGGCAGGATAGCGGCGAACAGCGCGAAGGTCGACGCGGCCAGGCGCCGCATCGCGAGCGCCTCGAAAGTGTAGGGAATCGCGGTAGACAGCAGACCCACGCCGATAACGATCGTGATCAGCTTCCACGAGACCGTGGCCGCGATCGCGCCCGGCCCAAGGACAGGCGCGAAAAACAGGGTGCCCCACGCGCAACCGAGCGCCAGGTTCGTCACCCCGTCACGCGTGGTCGATGCCTTCTGCCCGACGACGATGTAGGCCGACCAGGCGAGGGCCGCCAGGAGGATCCAGGCGACGCCGACGCGCACACTCGGCACGCTCAGGTCGAGGGCGAGCCCGCCGATGCACGCAACGCCCGCAAACGCGAGGACCGCGGCGATGCGCGGCCGCCAGCCACGGCCTCGGATGACGGCGACAGCGACGGGGCCGATGAACTCGATGGACACGGCGGTGCCCAGGGGGATGCGCGCGATCGACTCGTAGAACGATGAGTTCATGGTCACGATGATGACGCCGAAGAGCGCGGAGACCACCAGGTCGGAGCGCGTGAGGCCACCCCGCCAGGGGCGTTTCCAGGCGAGGAGAACGACCGCGCCGGTTAGGACGCGCCACCACGCGACGGAGGCCGGTTCGACGGAGGCGAAGGCGATGACCGCGAGCGCCGCGCCCACGTACTGGATGAGGCCGGAGCCGACGATGTAGAGCTGGGGCGGGATACGGTCGGTGACGGGACGCGGAGCGGGCGCGCTCACTGGGCCGGGGCGAAGGTGAGAGCCGCGGAGTTCATGCAGTAGCGCATGCCGGTGGGTTGTCCCGGGGCGTCCGGGAAAACGTGGCCGAGGTGGGAGCCACACGTCGCGCAGCGCACCTCGGTTCGTGTCATGCCGTGGCTCGTGTCAACGCGCTCGGTGGTGGCGCCTTCGTGGGCTTGGAAGAAGGAGGGCCAGCCGCAGGCCGAGTCGAACTTCGTGTCGGAATCGAAGAGCGCGGATCCGCAGGCGGCGCACGAGTAGGTGCCGACCCGGGACTCGTCGAGGAGCTCACCGGTGAAGGGACGCTCAGTGCCAGCTTCGCGCAGCACGTGGTAGCGCATGGGGCTGAGGAGTCTCTTCCATTCGGCGTCGGTACGGGCGGCGGGGTCGGTGTTGCTCATGCTCCCATTGTCCCGCGCCGCCCGCGCCTGCGCATGTTTCGCGCGCCGGCACGGGCGGCGTGGTTTCCTCGAGCGGGCCTCGCGGGCGAGGCCATCGCCCGCTCACCGGTCCCCGTCACTCGTTGGTGGCGGGCTTTGCGCTGGAGGTCTTCTGGCCGCTCTTCTTTGTGGCGGTGTTCTTCTTCGCGGTGCCCTTCTTTGCCGGGGCCTTCTTCGCGGTGCTCTTTTTCGCCGCGCTCTTCTTGACCGGGGCCTTCGCGGCGGCCGAGGTCTTCTTTGTCGGGGTTTTCGCACCGCTCCCCTTCGCCGGGTCCGCTTTCTTGGCGGCTCCCTTGCTGGCGCCCGACTTCTTGGCCGGGGTCTTGCGAGCAGACGCCGCGTTGCCGGGGGGTTGCCGATCCGCCGACGCGGGGATGATGAGCGTGTCGTCGAGGGCGGGTTGTTCCTCCGGGGCTTGCTGGCCGTCGAGGGCGGGCATGGTCCGGGTGGTGTCGAGCGCGGGGAGGACCTCGGTGGAGTCGGCGGCGCGCTCATCCTTGGGGGTAGCCGCATCCGGTTCCTCCGAGGACGCGGCGTCGGCGTCGGACGCACTCTCGGCCTCGGCGAGGGCGCTGCTGGCCTCCTCTCGCGCCCCGGCCTGCGCCTCCTCAGGGGAGGCGGCGCCGACGGGGCGAGCCTCCTCGTGCGGCTCCT
>ERZ773049.643-NODE-643-length-21120-cov-3.607596_pt1 | contig 21120 bp, 10 predicted proteins | sample MGYA00580633_ERZ773049 | MGnify/ENA primary metagenome ERZ773049 (study PRJEB29015, sample SAMEA2737991) | human oral metagenome | biome: human oral; feature: human-associated habitat; material: dental | place: China | collected 2066 ...
TCGCGCCAGCCGCCGCGCTTGCCGACCTCGACGAACTGCGCGATTCTTCGGCATTGACGCCGCTCTCCGAGTGGGGCGCGGTCAAACTCGGAGCAGTCACCGGAAACAACGGCTATTTCACGCTTTCACCCTCTCGCGCCCGCGAGCTTGGCTTGGACCGCCGCGACCTGCTCAGGATCAGCCCGGCGGGAAGCTCTCATTTGCGCGGACTGTCCCTCACGTCAAGGGCGTTGGCGGCTCTGGGAGAAGAAGGCCGAGGAACGCTGCTTTTCAGGCCGCGAACACCTTTGTCCGCCGCCGCACGGCACTACATTCGCGCGGGCAGCGAAACCGGCGTCGACCTCGCATACAAATGCAGAGTGCGGGACCCGTGGTACATCGTCCCGCTCACGGCCGTCCCAGACCTTTTCTTGACGGCGATGAATGCCGAAATGCCGCGCCTCGCTGCCAACAGCGCCCGCGTGCGCCATCTCAATTCCGTCCACGGAGTCTGCCTGGCGGAAGAACTCCGCCGCTTGGGAACGGAGCTGCTTCCCCTGGCCTGCCTCAATTCTGCGAGCAGGCTCAGCGCCGAGCTCTCCGGCCGCAGCTACGGAGGCGGCATTCTCAAACTGGAGCCCGGCGAAGCCCGCGGATGGCTCGTCCCTTCGCCCGCGCTCATAAGCGAACGGCTTGAAGAACTGTGGTCGATCAAAGCCTCGGTCGCGCGGGCTCTGCGGCGGGGCGAGCTGTCCCGTGCAACCGAAATGGTCGACGCCGCCCTCGGACTGGCGGGCGCAAAGCCGGGCTCGGCCGAACCCGGCGGCCTTTTCGCGGCCGCCGCGGCTCTGTCGCGTCGGCGCATGGACAGAGGGAGGAAGCGTGGCCGCTAAAGCCGAAGAAGCCAGAACCGAGGAAGTTGGAACCGGGCCAGAAGGCCGACCGCGTTATGTGCTCGTTTTCGCGACGGCGCGCTGGTGCGAGCCCGCCGTTCCCATGCGCGTCATCTTCAACGAGGTGGTCCGCGATCTCGAACGCAGGGTCGTCGAGGCCCGCCGCCGGGTAGCTTTGCCCGTCGGCGAAAACCTGCCCGCCAGTGAAGCCTCGCCGCCTGCCGGGTCCGACTCGCTTCTCACTTCGGCCTTTTCGCGCATCGCAGGCGTGCGCGGCGTCGTCCTCGACGTCGACGAAGTCGACGCGGTCCTCGCCTCGAGGGCCGACGACGCCGCATCCGGCCGACCCCCCGATCCCGCTTTCGAGCTCGATCCGCTCATTTCCCCCGCCTTCGCCGAAACGATTGACTTCGTCCCCATGATCGTCCTTATACGCGAAGGGAACCGGTCCACAGAGGGCGAGGAACTGGTGCGCTTCGCCGGTCAGCTGCCAAAGCTTCACATTCGCGACCGGATTCTCGAGGCGCTCGGCGACGACCTTCTTCCTCCGGCTGCGTGAGTCCGGCCGATCCGTGGCAAACTTAGAAGGGTCGCACTCCCGGCGGGAACGCGTCCGGAAACCGGGGTGCGCACAGTCGACCAAGGAGACGCCATGAGCGACAAGCAGAGGAACGCCGACCGGGCGAGCGCCAATCGCGCCGCCGTTGCCACCGGCACACGCCTGGACCCCTGGTACAACACCTATGCCGACCGCGCGCTCGGAATGAGGCAGTCCGAGGTTCGTTCACTCTTCGCGGTGGCAAACCGCCCCGAGGTCGTCTCGCTCGCGGGAGGCATGCCCAACATCGAAGGCCTGCCCCTCGAGTTCCTCGCGGAGATGAGCAGCCGCCTTCTGCGCGATCGCGGCGCATCGATCCTCCAATACGGTTCAGGCCAAGGATCCGATGAATTGCGCGAGATGATCGTCGAGGTCATGCGCCCCGACGGCATTCGCGGCCATGCGGACGACGTCGTCGTCACCACCGGCTCTCAACAGGCTCTCGACCTCATCTCTCAAATTTTTGTCAACCCGGGCGACGTCGTCCTTGCGGAAGCCCCCTCGTATGTCGGGGCCCTTGGAACTTTTCGGGCCTATCAGGCGAACGTCGTGCACGTTCCGATGGACTCCGAGGGCCTCGTTCCCGAAGAGCTCGAGCGCGTCATCGACGAGCTCGAGGCCGAGGGCAAACCGATAAAGTTTCTCTACACGATTCCCAATTTCCACAACCCGGGCGGGGTGTGCCTTTCGGCCGAGCGCCGCCCGCGCATCGCTGAAATCTGTCAACGCCGCCGCATTCTCGTGGTTGAAGACAATCCCTACGGCTTGCTGGGTTTTGACGGAGACCCGATCCCGGCCATTCAGTCGATCAACCCCGACGGCGTCGTCTACCTTGGCTCCTTTTCGAAGACGTTCGCGCCTGGCTACCGCGTTGGTTGGGCGCTGGCGCCCACGGCCGTCGCCGCACGGCTCACCCTCGCCAACGAGAATGCGCTTCTGTGCCCGTCTACCTTCGCGCAGCTTTCGATCAACGAGTACCTGCGCACCTACGACTGGTATCAACAGGTCAAGGAATATCGGAAGATGTACCGCGAACGGGGGTGCGCCATGCAGGCGGCGCTCGAAGAGTACATGCCCATGTGTTCTTGGAATAGCCCCGAAGGCGGCTTTTACACCTGGGTCAGGCTGCCGGAGGGTCTCGACGCACAGGCCATGTTGCCGCGCGCCGTCACCAATCTGGTGGCTTACGTTTCGGGAACCGCCTTCTATGCCGACGGCCAAGGACGGGACCATATGCGCCTGTCTTTCTGTTATCCGACGCCGGAGCGAATTCGCGAGGGCGTGCAACGCCTGGCCAGGGTGGTTCGCGCGGAGGCCGAGCTCGTCGACATGTTCGGCCTGCGCGGCGACGACGGCGCCAAACCTTCGCCTGGAGAGTTCGCATGGCCGCGAGTGTAAGGCCGGCGCAAAGACTCTGACGACGCCGCACAGCGGCCGCTCGTCGCAGACGATCCCAACCCGGCCAACCTTTAGACCAATCCGACCGACCCCAATCCAACCCGATCGATCTCAGCCCAATCCGATCGATCTCAATCCAACCCGACCGACCTCAGTCCAATCGATCTCAGCCGAACCCGACCGATCTCAATCCAATCAATCTCAGCCCAATCCGATCGATTTCAATCCAATCCGATCAACCACAACACAACCGACAATCCCAATCCTGACAACAAACAAGCCAAACAACAAGCGGGTCACCCCGACCAAAGGAGAAAAAATGTCCGGACCTCTCACGGTGGCGATTCTTGCAGGAGGACTCACGCATGAGCGCGAAGTGTCCCTTCACTCGGGGCGCCGCCTTGCAGCGGTCCTTTCCGAGGCGGGCATGCACGTCAAGGTGCTCGACGTCGACGCCAATCTTCTGCAGTCCCTCAAATCTATGCAGCCCGACGTCGTTTGGCCGCTCATCCACGGAAGCACCGGGGAGGACGGGTCGCTTCAGGGCCTGCTGGAACTCGTCGGCGTTCCCTACGTCGGCACGTCCCCTGCCGCATGCAGGATCGCCTCAGACAAAGCGGTGGCGGGCGCGGTTCTCTCCGCCGCCGGCCTGAGCGTCCCCGATTCGGTGACGATTCCGCAGAAGCTGTTCCGCGAGGTAGGGGTGGGCCAAGTCCTCGACCTCGTTAAGGCGCGTTTTGACTTTCCGCTGGTCGTCAAGCCAGCCCAGGGAGGCTCGGCGCTCGGCGTGACCATTGTGGCCTCGGCGGCTGGCTTGCCTCGCGCCATGGTGGATTGTTTTGCCTACGACGAGCGAGCGCGCGTCGAGCAGTACATCGAAGGCACCGAAGTGGCGGTGTCCGTCGTCCAAACTGGAAGCGCACCCCGCGCTCTTCCTCCGGTCGAGATCGCGGCTGACGGACCCTACGATTACGATGCGCGCTACTTCGCCGGGCGTGCCGAATACTTCGTTCCCTCTCGCCTTTCCGACGAGGACACCGCCGCCGTCAAAGAGGCCGCCGAGCGCGCCCATTCCATTCTCGGGCTCAGATATCTTTCTCGCACGGACATTATTCTCGACGACGCCGGCCGCGCTTGGATCCTTGACGTCAACGTCGCCCCCGGAATGACGGAGACTTCGCTCTTCCCTCAAGCTGCAACAGCCGGTGCTTTAGAAAGCGAAACAACCGTCGACGATCTCTACGTGGAGATCCTGAACGCGGCTCTAACTGATGGGCGATAGCTTAAACCACGTCCCACGCCGCACAGGCGACTAGGTCTTGCCGTACGCTCGGATTTCCGCCGTCGCACGCATTCCCTCCGTCGCATGCACGTTCCTGCGTCGCACGCGTTCTCTCCGTTGCACGCACGTTCCTGCGTCACACGCATTCCCTCTGTCGCACCTAGGTTCTAACCCGCATTCCCATCGCACGCACATTCCCGCCGCCGAATCTAGATCTCCATCGCCCTCACGCACGTTCCGTATGTCGCATCCGGTGGTTTTTCCGTCCAGTGCAAACGGCGTCTAGACAACCGGAACCGTCTGCTCTCGGACGTCTCGTCCTAGAGGTTTCCTCCAAGGCGCAGACTCTCTGAGTCCATCCTGTCTTCATTTCGACCTGTCGGACTTCGTCAGTTCGGCAAAGCCTGTTGACTTTATCGGCCTGACAGATGGACGAACTTTTCAGCCCGAGAATCTCGGCGAGCTTCTGAGCACAGCAACCGATCTTCTGATTATGGCAGCTGAACTCTTGTACACAGCAACCGATCTTCTGATCACAGCAGCTGAACTCTTGTACACAGCAACCGACCTTCTGATCATGCAGCTAACCTTTTGAATACGACAACCTTGGCGGACTCTTTTGTACTGACAATTTCGGTCTTGTCTTCCAGGTGAGTTTGGGGCTTCAAGTCCGGTTTGGTCCTTTGGTCAACAAGAATCGTTTAGATTGGTTTGGCCTTTCCAGGTCATATGGGGCTTTCAGACCCACAACGACCTTCCCGTGCAACTTGCGGTTGGGACGGGGGATTCCCCGCCCCAACCCACGTGAAAACAAACTGACAAAACGACCTTGTCGGATACGCGTCGTGATACAGTATTCATATTAACCGCACTTCAACGCTGAAGCTCACTTTGCACTTCTACTCGGCGACATCAACGCCTGTCTCACCGGGGCTGAGTACGCCCAGGATGCGATTGAGATCGTCGATTGAAGCAAAGTCGATCTTAATAGACCCCTTCTTTGCCCCCATTTCGACTTTTACGCGAGTATCGAAGCGGTCGGCCAGCCTGCTCGACAGTTCGCCGAGTTCAGGGCCGTATCTTCTAGCTCGCCTACGTCCGCCAGTTGGCGAGGCAGTCGGTTCGTCGCCAAGGGCGACGATCTCCTCAACCTGTCGCACAGAAAGGCCCTCGGAGACGATCTTTTGAGCAAGTCTCTCCATTGCGCCAGGGTCGGACAAACCAAGCAGTGCACGCGCATGCCCGGAAGACAAAACCCCGGCAGCCACTCGCCGCTGGACCAGAGGGGGCAGCTTGAGCAATCGCAGCGTGTTGGAGATCTGTGGACGCGACCTCACGATCCGACGCGACAATTCCTCTTGAGTGCACTGAAAGTCTTCTAGAAGCTGTTGGTAGGCGGCCGCCTCTTCCAACGGATTGAGTTCCGCTCGATGCAAGTTCTCCAAGAGGGCGTCTCGAAGCAGATCCTCATCTTGCGTATGCCGAATAATGGCGGGAACGGTCTCAATGCCGGCCAGTTCCGAGGCACGCCAACGACGCTCGCCCATGATGAGTTCGTAGCGAGCCTTTGGTTGCCCGGGAATCGGCGCCGCCAACGGCCGAACAATAACGGGCTGAAGAACTCCGACTTCGCGAATCGAAGCGGCCAGTTCCTCAAGCTCTTCTTCGTCGAATACGTTTCGCGGCTGTCTCGTATTCGGGATTATCTGGTCGAGGGGGAGCTCCGCGTAGGTGGCGCCGGGAACCTCAACGAGGCCTTCGTCCGCCTCAACTTGCTCATTTTGGGCGCGGTCCGCATCCTTTGCCAGAACGTCGTCGCTGTTGTTTCCCCTCGCAACAGCGTCACTGACCTCGGCCTCGTCGTTGTCCTCCAGATGGCCGTCTTGCATGCTGCCGCCGCTCTCGGCTTCGCCATCACTTTCGACAAGGCGGACATTCTCTGCGACACCGCTGCTGCCGCTCTCTGCAACGTCAACGGACTCCGACTCATTAACCCCTGAGTCGTCGCCGACTTCCGCCCGACCGACGCCGCCTTCAACAGGCTCACCACTCGCCTGAACAGACTTGTCGCCTTCGCCGAGTTCGGGTTTGTCGCTCCTATCCTCGTCAACCGCACCGCCGACGTCGCCGCGAATCGTCGAGGCTTCAACTCGCGTTGAATGTCCGTCTTCACCGGAGGCGCCACCCCGGCTCGAAGCCTCTGCGCCCACAACGGGTCGAGCTGCAGGCTCAGCTGTCTCTTGCCCGCCCTGATTTTCTGTGGTTCCGGACGTCGAACTGTCACGAGACGCGGAGCTCTTCGAATCTTTTGTCTTGTTTTGCCTCACGTCCACGGAGGGGACTTCCTCGGAAAACTCGACGGCGCCCGCTTGGTCGAAAGCTCGGACGCTCGTCTTATGCTGAACGGAAGAGTTCGGATGCATTCCTTCGCTCCCTCTCGAATCGGCAGGGGACGTCTGTATCTCGTCATCGAATGGCGCAGCCTGACTATGATTGAGCCCTTCTCGCGTTTCGTCTCCCGACGAAGCCCCTGCATCTCGCGTCGAAGCCCCTCCGTTTCCAGACGAAACCTCTCCGTCTCCCGACAAAGCCTCTCCGTTTCCGGACGAAACCTCTCCGTCTTCTGCCAAGCCCTTGAGTTCAACGGACTTGGACCCTGCAGATTCGACGATAGCTTTCGCAGGCTCAAGTTTTGAAGGTTTCATCTCTGCGCCCTCTACGAGAGTATCCACAGGCTTCGCAGTCGCTTCCGCGGATTCAGCGGTCGACCCAGGCGCAGCGTCAGCGGCTACGTTCGTCCGTTTTGATCTCTGTGTGGCGGGACGATCGACGTCCTGCGACGTCGCCTTCCCGTCCATCTTGCTTTCAGCAGAGGCATCTTCGAAATCACCGGAGGCTTTCGCATCGGCATTCACGGCTTTTGCACCGACATCTGCATGACTGTCGATGGCGGAGTTTTCGACGGCTGCCGAACCGCCGACAACTGTTTTCCGCCTGGCCGATCGGCCCTTGTCGGCATCTTTCGTCCCGCCAGTGCCTTTCTCCTTGTCGGCATCTTTCCTCCCGGCGGCGTCTTTCCTCTTGTCGGCGTCTTTCTTCCCAGCAGCGTCTTTCCCCTTGCCGGTTGCTTCGCTTTTCTCCTTCAGAGGAGATGAGCTGCTCATATTCGATGCATCACCGCCACCAGAAGGACGGTGTTTGTTTCCAGGCGACTTCTTCGAAGCTTTCTCTACCTTGGCAGCAGTCCCAACAGCCGCTTCGGCCTTAGAGTCGTCAGCAGCCTTAGGGGTAGCAGAGTTCTTTGCTTTCTTCTGCTTCGACGATGGGCTTTTGCCACTCTCATGACTCGGCGACGCCACGCCGCTGCCAAAGAATACGTCAATGGGACGATCTTTAGACTCCCTTTGCGCGGAAGGAATGAGGGCGCCAATTCCTCTTCCAAGACCGCGTCTGCGTTCGGCCATTCCTGTCCTGCTCCTTACTCGGCTCGATTAGCTAGTTCGTGCGCCGCCGCCAGATATGCGATAGCTCCACTGGAGCGGGGGGCAAATGTGATGACGGTCTCGCCGTACGAAGGAGATTCAGCAATGCGAACTGACCGCGGAATCTCTGTTTCAAGAGTCTGTTCGGGAAAGTAGTCTCTCACATTCTCCGCGACTTCTGCAGAAAGATTGGTGTTCTTCGACGACATAGTCAGAAGAATGGTACTGACTCGAAGCTCGGGATTATGAGAAGCGCTTGCACCTTCAATTGTATGCAGAAGCTGCGTAAGACCCTCTAGAGCGTAATATTCCGTCTGAACGGGAATCAGCACCTCTTTGGCAGCTATCAACGCATTGATAGGCAAAAGAGACATACTCGGCGGACAGTCGATGAACACATAGTCAAATGGCGTTCCCTCAGCAGCGGTCGCTGCAAGCCCCTCACGCAAAGTATCCCGAAGCCTGGTCATACGGTCATCTTGGTCAGCGAGTTCGACGTCGACCAGCGACAGATTGATCGACGAAGGAACCACAAAGAGATTCTCTAGTTTCTCCGTCGGTTGCATAGCATCGCGCATAGTCACGTTTCCAACTAGCACGTCATACAGAGTCGCGACGTCTTCATCCCTACTTGCACCCAAAGCTGTGGACGCGTTGCCTTGGGGATCATCATCGACCACAAGAACGTTAAGGCCGCCTTGCGCTAAGGCAGCTGCAATATTAACAGCCGTGGTGGTCTTACCAACGCCGCCTTTTTGATTGGCGATCGCGATGATCCTCGTCGACGCCGGAGACTTGAACTTCGACCCCCCGATCGCATCAAGCCTTTTCATGTCCTCAGCCAGACTATTGGCAAGAGGAGATCCTTCGCCTCGCAGGCGATCCCACGGGCTTTCCTCTTCGGTAACCCGCACGGTCGCCCTTCGTGCCTTCCTTATGGGATCACTCACGTATCCGCTCCTCTCGTCTCATCACATTCTACGCAAAACGGAGATTGAAATTGTCCGATCCACACCGCATTTCGCGGCCGACTTTTCCACAGATTCACTGCGCCATTTTCCAAACGTTCATTGCAAAGCAATCTCACATTTGCTTGGCATTCTCGATTTGCGCTTCTATATGTTGATTGTTTTACACTCGAGAACATTCAAAGGAACCTGGCGTCATTTTCAATCTTTACTTCATTGACAGTCAGTCATTATCACATGCGTCAAACTAAACAGTCGTCAACATCGTTGTGCGCAGTTTGAGACTCTATCATTCACAGTCTAAAGTCTGCCCAGACTACAACTCAGCCGTTTGCCGTCTGGCTATCGAAGACGTCGTTACCGAAGGGCGTTGTTGCTTCTCACTTTGCCCCTAGGCTCAAGCCGCAAGACATGCTTCGCCATTTCGTGGAACTGAAGCTCTCGTGTTTTAACGTCATGACGAGGGTGCACTGCCTTCCTTCCCAGTTCCATTAGGCTATTCCTTCTTGAGTAAAACACACATAACCGGCCGCGACTAATTTTGCTAACGGACTAAAGCACTTTGCGAGAAGACGACGTCACCTAACAACAGCGCAACGTTCTCTGATACTAATCAAGAGTAGAAACACTCATAGAAACAGATAGGAAGATATGCCGGTGCCTTTCATGACAGCACTTTTACCTTTCAAGACTATTCCAGTTGCAGTTCTGTTTTCACAGATAAAGCATTAGAGCCAGAAAACAAATCGAGCACATCAGGCGAACGAAACTAATCAGATACGCTGATGGCGCTCTTTCAGACGCATCATCGCCGCCACCGCCTAAGGTGTGTCAAGAACACACCTGAACTTGCTGAATAGGTGAAGCATGCTTGGCCATCGAAAGATAACTACGTTGAGTTATAACACTAAGAAAAGCTAAAGACAATGCAGTAGCTCGCGATGACTAGAAATCGTTTCCGACGTTCCGAAGCAAGTTTTCGATGTGACTTTCTGCAATTTGCTCAAGATGGCAGCATTTCCGTAATTACTTCTAGTCGGTCACATACTTCTAACCAATCACAGCCTTATCCTTAGATTGCGTATTTGTCGTTAATCTCAAAACAACACGGATCTTTCTACGCATTAACAACATTGTCGAGCCCTCACGTTGCAAAGCGTTTTAAGTCAGCAGTGTTTCACGTGAAACTCAGAACGGTAAAACTTTAACAGATGCTTGAAGTCGTAATGGCTGCTTATAAGGTAGACGGATATAGGGACACGTTTCTATAAACTAGTGTCCTATCCGTCAGAACGACCCAACGAAGTGCCACTCACATGAGGAAAAGGGCGTGTTTCAGCGATGGATACGGAATAGGGCCAGCAAGTTCAACAATAGTTCTGTGGGTAGTTTCGTCTCGTCTAAATCTCCAGCTACGTGCCTACAACGTCGATCGTTGCATAGTTACCTACACCTTTGCACTATTTAGTATGCAGAACAGATTTGAGCTTTAAATTCGCCAAGTATCTACAGCCAGTCTATGTGATTCCCTGAGAAGGCATATAAACCAAAGTTTCTGTAATGCCAACTCTGATCTAGCTAGCGGCGAAATAAAGAGAGGTGATTCTGTGTTGCGTAGCGAGATCAAGTTTTGGTTAGGTCAACCCTTTAAGTCGACATACTATTGAGCTTACTAGATACTTTCACGCATTTACTAGCTTCAGCTTCGTATAAGCGATCTCGACTCTGGATTCCCTGAACACGTCAGGCTAATAGCATTGTTCTGATAGCAACTTACGGACTTAGGACAGGCAAAGGCTGCCGTTGCGGCATGTTGCTCCGTTTCGACGTGCTTAACGGGGTCGCTTTTAGACTGGGACCGCGCAATTGACAATGCGTAGCACCAGTTCTATTCACGCAACAGGTATTCAATATTCGCATTCCAGCTTGATGCGATGTTTGTAAAGCCTCGAATCGGTGAGAACGTTCTGTGTCTATCTTCAGCAGCCTTCGGAAACAGTCTCGTCAAATGAATGGACTTAATATCATTCTGTCTAACCCTGCAGCGGATTAGCCCTTCGCTGCACGGCCGACCTGATATTGTCCAAAGGTACAGGAACGCTGCATACGAAACTTTTAGCCTTGACGACCGCGAACAAGCAAGTACTATTCGCGGACCTGGTATAAGCCTATGTTTCACGTGAAACACAATCAGGCATCTAGTCACTTCGAAACTTCAGCGGAGATTGGAGCAACGCTCTGTTTAGAATACCTACGCAGCTTACACAAGATTGAATGCCCCAGCCGCCTATCTATACGCTCCCTGATAAAACTCTTATATGCGTCTAGAGCGCCAAACAGTTTTGCAACGATCAACTAGTTTGCCTGCTATAGACCAGATCGTTGTACAAAGATTGAACTACGTTAACTAGCGGGAAGACCAAGATAACTAGTTCCAGTCGGAGGTGCTTTCGGCAACCTGTATGTCAGACAGCCAGTGGAGATGCTTAGGCAACTTCTTGGGCTACTAGTTCAAGGTTTCACGTGAAACGTCAAGTCATTAACTCGTGCAGCTACCGTCGCTGATCCATTTCATCCCTTAGGGATTATGGACCACTTTTGCTTCAGCCTTTGAATGGGAAACCGTTGATATATCTTGATACAAGATCCAGCGCTCACTTCCACACTTGCTTCGAAACGCAGCTCGGGCACCCAATGCACAATAGTAATTGGAACGCTCATCATCGGTAGCTTGTAAATCAACGATCCTGTCACCCATCGATCTTTCTACGAACATCATACTGGTTCTTGCGCGAAGACTGCGTTTGCGAGCCTGCCATAGTCATAAGGCTATTAGGTTATTAGCCATTCTAAGCTAAAACTAGGCGCTGCTCATGCCCAAGGTACACGTAGGTCTATGTGGATAGAGCCTTAGCCAGTCTATTTTCGGCACCATAAAGGATGGCAACGACGCAGTACTGCGAATCCTCTTTATAGTCCGATCATTTAGAATCAAGCAACATAGTCAGATGATTGTACTGATAGCGCTATCATGAATCAGTTTAGTCGATAGAGTACAAAAGCTATATGTCTTCTACAGTCACTTTTCGTAGAGTACAGCTAGCTTAACCCACTGCGTATTCAACGGTCTGCACTGTAAAGTTATCGAAAGCGCCATACAAAGTCCTTAGACAAATGCCTGTTTCACGTGAAACATCGATCATTGGACCTGCCGTTCAACACGCCACATCCGATTGCAGTTTGTACTGGCCTTACCAAGTTGAACGTATCCACCTTTGAATGGCAGCTGAAGCGGTCAGATACTCTTCTAGTACGGCACATCCGTACGGCTCCTACGACAAGATTCGTAAATCCTTCAGTCATAGTAAATCAAGTTGCTTACAATACATTTAACCAAACTAACGGACGTTTGATTAGGATAGTTGACTAGTAAAATCTGTGTTCAGTCGCCCTATCACCTCTCGGAGTCTCCGTAGTAGGCAAATGAGCCGCATCAACTGGCTCCAACTACTATGAAGTACTTGAAGTATGCTGTTGTGCTGTCGAAAGCTCTAGTGGATCTTACCGCTCATAGCACATCAGTACGTATACAGCCTTTAACTTGGCAAAGCTACGAAGTTAAAAGATAGGTGATTGGATCAGTTCCAAGCGTCCCTGGCTGCTTCCTCAGCTCACCGTCGGTAAAGACATACGAGCATGCAGACACAGAAGCCTCCGGAGCGCCTATCTGTAGTTAGTCATGTTTCCGTACAGTACGAGCAGCTGCAAGACGATATCATGAATGGACTACGTGACCCATGTGATGGGGCTAGACTGACCCAATCAAATCAAGTAGATCTCAATCTAAATTACGGTTTCACGTGAAACAATGATATTCCCGTAGAGCACGGAAAGTACCAAACAGGCAGAATGCTGTCCGCATACCGCAGCAAAAGTGCCTTAGGTCCATTTCGCTCGTATGTAGGCACAGGAAGTTCGGGATCTGCTTCGACTTACTGCAACTCCATTAGCTTGCAAAGTCTTCGATGTCTTAGATGGTTGTAAACGACACTGCTTCAAACAGCTTATATATCAATCGGCTTTTCATTGATATCTGACGCGTGCGGCTCAACGGACATACGTAACCCTCGTGAGTAACGATCGCAACAGACTATTTGGCTCATCAACGCATTTTGCGTGAAACCTGGAACAGTCATCTCTATTGGCTTGGTATGCATACCAGAAATTTGACTGGCGTCTCTATTGCGTTGTTTTAAGTACAAATCAAGTACGTACCTGACTCCCTCAGTTGCTAGAAGCACAGGGCCTTCGTCGCAAACCTATGGTGCCGACTTTCCAATACTGGTTCCAGACGGGCAATGTCCAGTGGTCTGGTCACCTTACTCAAGTCGATACCAGATAGATCGCTATCACATCGATGCGCAACATAGAGAGTATCATTAGCTCCAGTGTTGTCAGCCTTTTTGATGGCTGAGCTCTACAAACTCCTACCTCTAGGAAAGCATTCCTTGTAGATCTCAGCTTGTAGTTAAACAAGGCAGCTAAGTAATTCAATTACACTAGTGCCTTTACCTTGCTTTTATCCAACTAGATACGTTGCCAAGGGGACGTTTCACGTGAAACATACACATCCTAAACGGACCGTGCTGAACAAAAGTATTAACCTAGAATCTACGTGCTTATAGCATTTCCACTTGCTTTTGTCGAACTCCGTATCCGAACTGAAGCTATCTGTTCATTGTCAAATGTACTAACTTTAACTCCGTTTCAACCTCATACGACCGAAGACCCAGTTCCAGCTTAGTGGACGATAGTCGGTTACCCTACTTGTCACGAAGTACTTAGCAAACAATGGGAAGTGTTTTGCATAGTTGTTATGATCATCTAGCGTTTATACAACTACCGTTAATGGCATTAAGCCAGTTCCGGCTCATTGTTTCACGTGAAACGTTGATATCACAATTAGGGATCGCGACAGATGTCGAACAGGAACAGTCAACTGATTGGGTTGACCGAAAGTTGTCGTTGATCAGTGCAGTTTACAACCAGATAGCATTAAGATCGCGACTTCCCTTAAGCGTGAATGTTATTAACATTTCATGAACCTTATAACGAACTTAGCACTGACAACATGTATAAATTTCTAGTTGATTGCTCAGCTGCAAAGCACAAACAGTGTTTCAGCTCTAACTGTCTATTCATTCAGCGTGTTAACCGCATATAGCCTGCCTGCAAAGTAGAGGCCATGATCATTAGTTAACATTCGATTCACTGCATAGACGAAGCTACACTCACCTAAGGGAAGTCGGCATTATTACAAGTAGACATGTTCCCGAAGACTATCGCAGACACACTTTGAAAATACAAACGCTGACTAACTTACTCGTATGATTCGAAGTGTTCGTTCAACTCGTTACTAACATTACTTAAATGAAATAGCAGGTCCTACCGGCAGATCCGTCGTGTGTCTCGCACCATTGCGTCAGTACGTCGCTCAGTCGGTGCCTAGAAACGCTTAGTGTTAGACCGATGAACACACTCAGATACGCTATCTACGATTTGCATCCCGAAAGCGACAAGACGTTATGAATGCCTTGGACTGTTTCACGTGAAACGAACGGGATAAACATTAGCTTTTCGTATAACACCGTTCACTGATCGAAACTCGGCCTACCAGTCAATTCGTACACATAGCTATGAATAGTTTTGGGAAGAACAGGCGAGACTAGTCACTACCGCAGAATAGTCAAACGACCGTCGAAGCTGGGTGAACTCTGCCAGCTCTGTCACAAAGCTAGGCCAAATCGGCTGACGTAGCTAACGCGATATAGTTTTGCTTCGTCTAGTTGTCAAAGACAACTATCGAAATACTTCATTCGGTTGAGTATCATAGTCAAATACGACCCTGCACTCTGCCCCAGCCGGCCCGATAGGCTAAATGCCATTATCAAACCTACAAACATACAGAACCTAACTAAAACCGAGAAACCAGCGACGCCCCGTACACACGAGTCTATGTAATTCAGGTCTCGTAGACCATCCGACCGCGATAAGCTGTCGATTCCTCTATTAGTAACAACCAGAGTAGTCAACTGAGGACTGAACAAGTTTGTCGAGTGCTTTCAAGCATAAGAAAACAGTGCACACCGAAATTGAGACACATCCGCCTCAATCGACTGTTCTCGTCCAAAGCAATGCGTAAATACCTTGTGGAATTCAACTTGCGTGACGGACTTGCCGCAGTCCCATAACCAGCTACGTGGTGCGGGCAGACTATCCTGAACAGACTTAGAATCACTGGACCTCACGTATCCCTTAACGCGAATTCACTCCTTGAACCATCTCAATTGTCTATGAACTATAAGTAACCCGAGCTTACGTGATAAGCAAACGACCGCTACTCTAAGTAGCAGTACAGCCTTCGGAATGGACCCGCAAGAGCATCACTGTCAAAAGGATCCATCAGTCCAACGTCGCTCGATCCGACACATCGATTTATACACTATGCCTGCAACTGCAGAGTTTCTTGGAGCCTAAGACTAGTCCATGAACACAGCAGAAAATAGCAACCGCGGCAGGCAACCGCAGCTCAAACAGCGGTAAGCAATCGTAGCTGAAATTGTCGCAGCAACTGCAGTCCAAATTGATACCGTTCAAAATCAGTTTTCTCTCCTGCAACATTCACTGTTCAAATCTACGATCCCACAGTATGGATTGCCACAATACCAGCTAGTGCGTCACTTTCTTTAGCGGTGCACGTCAAACGGCTTTTATAAAACTTCAACTGCAAAATTTACAGTCTCTAGACGTTCAGTATTCACAACTTCTTAACATAAAGGATAGGATCGGGATAGATTTTCCGTATGAGTTACAGAGCTCCACAGAAATGCCCGTCGCGAAGTATCCATAGAAAGTAAAAACCGAGTTTTATTTTCAGACAGCTTACTAGCTCCGACACATGGATTAACTTTGCAGCTTGTTGCAGTAAGCATTTTCTTCCATAGTCAAAACAAAATCAAATACTGGTCGGCAGACGGTCGTAACCTTACCGTCAATCACTACATTGACAACCGCTCGACTGCAATTGAAACAACTATGGTCGTCTGATTGATACATCGAAACGGCAATCGGTATACCAGAGCACAGGAATGAGAAAAGTGCTTTTCTACGTGAGGTTGCAATGAATGTGGCTGAGAAACGCACGAGTTTAGATATGCGTTTCTTCAGCGTAACCATAAGTAGTTTCAAGCATAGACGCTGCCAAGTACTAATGTTTTTGAGTACATGTACCGTCGTCCCTACGGACCACAGTTGACAGGTTCAGACTATTACTGTGAACAGCATGCTCCTGAAATCCACTGTAATGACAACATTTTGGCGGTGAGATCGTAGCTAGTGCACCGAAGGAAGTCGCCTCATGCACGGAATGTGCTCCGGAATGCACGGAAACTGTGGCGAACGAGGATCAACTCTGACAGGCAACGAAACATGTTGCAGACGACTGTCCGTCGTCTGTCGTCAAGACATCACGACCAATCTCAACGTGCGTATAGCAAGTTTCATTCTGCAGACGGCCATATTCTTCGAAAAGTTAACACGAAAGCGTGTTCGAAACGCTTGGGAAGCGCTGCTTATTTAGTCGTAGAACTTCAAAACGGCCAAGCAAGGCAGCAGTACGAAAAGTCATTCTGACGCGTTACCGATCTACAGCTTCACTTACTTACTCCTAAAGGCGATTGAATTTCTGTGCTCGCCCAGATCTGAGGCTCTGAAATGTCATTGCACCAACGATAGATTTTTGACAGTTGGTTCAATATTCCGCAGTCTAAACTAGTTCGCTCATCGGACAGAAAACTACAAACTAGATAAACATAGGTTAATTAGAAGACTAAAGATAGAAAAAGATGCATAAGTTAAGCAGAACAGTATAAACTATACCAAGCACTATAAATTGGACAAAGCAATACAGTTGGACAAAACAGTATAATCAGGACAAACAATACAAGTTAGATAAAACAGTATAAGTCGGAGAGAACACTCTAAGTCAGATGAAACAGTTTAAATTGGATAAAACAGTATAACGTGGATAAAATCCTACATGTTAAAAGTATCATAAATTAAAAGAGACAAAATAATAATAAACACAAACTTATATTTCCATTGAAAGTTATAAAATATCAAATTACTTTTCGTCTACTTCGCTCTTCTAATAGAAGATAATTAAAGCACTTAGATTATAAAGCATTATCTATTTCTACAACACCTATAGAATAATAAATACGAATAATCAACCTTCTTATGCAATCTATCGGTAGAAAGCGCAATGAAAAAGCAATCGTTCACCTCCGTTTGTTCGCCTGCTTCTTTCTGATTTCCAGTACTCGAGTCTCCTCCGTCGTTCCAAAGGGAGTCACCACATGAACATCGGCCCATTTGGCGCGATACTTTCGTAGAAGGTGAATTGCGCCATCAATCTCGTCATCGACGTGGGCTCCTTTGAGCGCCAGCAATGAACCGCCGCCTTTGAGCAACGGCATTGTCCATGGAAGCAGCTTCTTCAGTGCCGCCACGGCCCTCGCCGTGACAACATCCGCGTCCACCTTGCCAATAAGATCCTCGGATCGTGCATGGACGACTTTGGCATTCGAAAGGGAAAGAGCCTTGACGACGTCGTTCAACCAGCGTGTTCGCCGCTCCATCGAATCGACGAGGACAAGGCGAAGGTCTTTGCGGACTATCGCGGCGACGATACCCGGAAAGCCGGCACCAGAACCGACGTCGACGACCTTCGCTTCAAGCGGGATGAAGTCGAGGATTGCCGTGGAATTGAGGATGTGTCTAGTCCATAGGCGCCCGAGTTCGCGAGGCCCAAGCAATCCGCGCAGCTCGCCTTCCCTTTCGAGCATTCCTGCATAGTCCACCAGCTGTTGCCACGTATCCTGCCCAAAGTGGGAGGCCCCTCCCGAGGGAGGGGCCTCCACGAACACACAGTTGTCGTCCACGCTCAGATCTACTTCGCAGTCGAGGATGTTGAACCCTTGCCGACATTATCGGTATCGGTCAGATCTGAAGAGTCTTTCGCGGCGTCGGCAGAACCAGAAACAACATCTGCGGTGGCAGAAGCAACGCCATCCGATTCTGAAACAACGGTATCCGAGCTTGAGACAACTTCAGTATCAGGAGAAGCTTCATCGGCAGTACGAGTCTCAGCAGTGCCAGACGCAACGTCATTAGAACCATCGTCAGACACATCATCGGAGGAATCATCAGGCACGTCATCGGAAGTATCCTCAGACACGGCGGCAGCGGCGACATCAGCAGCGCCAGAGGGGACTGAATCGGAAACTTCCTTTTCTTCCGAGGCTTCTTCGTCCGCAACGGCCTCGCTGACGATCACATGGCGCGCATTGCCGAGTCCCTCGGAATCGGAGGCTAGGCCGGCGGCAGCGGCGACGTCGTGAACCACTTTTCGTTCAAACGGATTCATCGGCTCCAGGGAAACAGGCTCCCCGTTGGCCAAAACGGAGGCCACCGCTTCGCGAGCAATCGCTGCGACCTCCTGGCGATGTGATTCTCTGTAATCGGCGATGTCGAGCATGAGACGGCTACGCTCGCCGGTCTTCGCCTGAACGGCCAGACGCGTGAGCTCCTGGAGCGCGTCAAGGACCTCGCCCCCCTGACCGATGAGGCGTTTGAGCCTGCGGTCGGCGACGCCCTCCGTCACGACCGCGACAGACGCGCGGTCGGCTTCGACGCCAATCTCAATGTCTCCGTCTAAGTCGGCAATGTTGAGAAGCTCCTCAATGTAGTCGGCTCCAAAATCGCCTTCGTCGTTTAGCTTCTTGACGAGTTCGGCCCTGTCAGCCATCGGATCGTCCTTTCTTCGGCAAGCACCGCTGCAGTGCGTAAAAGTAGTTGTGGTTGTGGGGATTGGTAGTTGCGAACTTGGGAAATCTTCCGGCATAGAAGCTTATAAACCTTCCGGTCGGAAAGCTTTCACAGCTCAAGTGAAGCCATAGCTCAAGGAGAATCGTTGGCTAGGGAAGGACTCATGGACATGAATACAGAGGAACTCATAACTGAAGTGAGGCGAGCAAAGGATCAGAAGTTCCGCTTCTTCTGATTCTGTTGGACACGTTTCTTCCGATTGGCGGCTTTGTTCTTCGCGCGCGCTCGCTCTGCCTGGCGCCGCTCATAGCGACGTCGAGCTCGCTCGGCCTCAGTCAGACCGTCCTTGCCGCGAACTTCCTCGGGCTTGTCGGAATCGGCTTCGTCCCCATCGGAGTCATCGGCGTCGTTGTGGAGCGCTCGATTGGCGGCCTTCGCCGCAGCCTTCTTCGACCTTTCCTTGCCGAGGGGCTGAACCCGAACCCCTGCGCGAGCTGCGTCCTCAGATTCGAGCTTCTCGATTTCCTCCTTGCTCAGACCCTTGCGTTCGCGCTTTTCCCGAAGGCGCTTCTGGCGTTCCTTGTAGGCTTGCGATCCAGGCGTCGGATTGTTGCGAATGAACCAAGCCTGCTGGCAAAGATTCCAGATGTTGCCGGCAACCCAGTAAACCAGGACCGCTACCTGAAGGACTCCACCCATGAAGATGTACATGATCGGCATGCCGTACATCATGATCTGCTGCGTGCGGTACATGGGGTTGCTCTTGTCCAAAGCGGACTCGGGCATGTTTTTGCGCATGAGCTGATGCTGGGTGTAGAACATCGTGGCGCTCATGATGAGGACCAGCACCCCAATGACGATCTGGCTGTTCGTCGACGTCGCAGTTCTGAAATTCGTGGCGAGCGGGGCTCCGAAAACCGTGGACTTTTCGAAGTCCGTCGCAAGCTCTTTGGTGATAGGGCCCAATGCGTCGCGGCGCCCGCTGGAGATTCCGGGGAATGCGGAGATAACCCTGTAAAGCGCGAAAAGAATGGGCATTTGGACGAGCATCGGCAGACACGTGGCAAAAGGAGAGGTTCCATGCTTGCGGTAAACCGCCTGCATCTCCTCTTGCATCCGGCGCCGGGAAACCATGTCCTTCTTGCCCTTGTACTTCTTCTGGATCTTCTGGACTTCGGGTTGGATGACCTGGGCCTGGCGCGAGGATCGAATCTGTTTGTTGTAAAGGGGAAGCACCAGAAGGCGAACGACGACGGTCAGGCCGATGATCGACAAGACCCACGCCGCGCCGGCGCCGTCCGGAAGGCCGAGCGCCACGAAGACTCGACGCAGGATCTCCATGATCCAGGCGATCACCCACATGAGTGGGAAAAGGATTGTATCCACGCTACTTCTTTCGTATTCGGCGGTTACCCGCTCTTGCTGTCAAGCTTGCGAGGCCGAGCAGACCTCGCCGCCGCGGCGATCGCCCGCTAGAGCCGCTTCAGCGTCCTCCCGCTCGTAGAGAGCGTGAAGCCCGTCCACATCCAGGGGTTTCGAGGGCCACCGTCCTTTGGCGGGAACCCTGTCCACTCCGCCTTTGCTCCACGGGTTGCACCGCAGAACTCGCCACACTCCTAGTAGTGTACCTTTCAAGACTCCGTGAATTCGCAGAGATTCCAACGCGTACTGCGAACAGGTCGGCGCGTAGCGGCATCTTGCCGGAAGGCCCGGGGAAAGCCACCGCTGATAGGCTCGAATGGGCCACGAAAGAAACCTGGTGAGAAAGCTCATTGATCGCCGCTCCCGTTGGAATTCCTCATGTCGGCGGGCACGCTGCCGGCAGCGCCTTGTTGTGGCCTTCGCCGCCAATCGACGCCTCGATGCCCTCGCGAGGCGATTCCCCGCGCCCCTTGCGAAGGGACTCCTTGCGGCGAACCGAGGCGATGCAGCGGTCGAGGTCGGCAGCCAGATCTTGGAAACTGGCACTCCTGGCCGGAGGGAAAACACGAACGGAAACAAGCTCGCCCGGGCGAAGAATTTGAATGCGCTCCCTCATCAGATGGCGGAGCTGCCGACAGAGACGGTGCCGGACGACCGAGTTACCGACGGACCTGGGTATGACAAAACCGACCTTCGGCGGAAGGTCGGTGACGCTGCCCGTGGAATCCGAGCTGGACCGGTCGACGCCGGAGCGGTCTGCGCCGATTGCTACGAGAAGCCTGGCAGATCCGCCTCGAACGCCTCGGAAAGCTCGGGCGAATTCCGCCGAGCGCCGCATGCGGTTCTCGGCAGCAAGCACGTCAGGCGGAAAGCGAACGGCGACCCTTGCGACGGCGAGCGGCGAGGATCGCGCGGCCGGCGCGGGTCGACATGCGCTTGCGGAAGCCGTGCACCTTGGCCCGGCGGCGGTTGTTTGGCTGGAAAGTCCGCTTGGTCACGGTTGTTCTCCCTAAGACGGCGCGAGAAGGTCTCGCGAAAGCTGCTCGTGTGCGAGGCACACATGACTAAACGACTTTACGCGAGGGTCCGCTCAGAGGTCAACGCATAGTCCCCTCTGGTGAGTGGAATCTCAAGGGGATCTCGCTATCGACAAACTACACGATTGTTATTCACACCTGTGTCCACACCTGTGGATAAAAATCGATCTCTG
>ERZ773049.645-NODE-645-length-21097-cov-7.622564_pt1 | contig 21097 bp, 27 predicted proteins | sample MGYA00580633_ERZ773049 | MGnify/ENA primary metagenome ERZ773049 (study PRJEB29015, sample SAMEA2737991) | human oral metagenome | biome: human oral; feature: human-associated habitat; material: dental | place: China | collected 2066 ...
CCGGCCGAATTATCCAGTGGACGCGCGATAATTATAGCCGCAACCGCAGCGATATTGAAGCCGATATCGCCAACCGAATCCTACCGCCAGAAAACCTAGTCGTCAAAAAACCTGGTCCCGCCTATACGCCGCCAAAAACACCCGAGCAGCGAGCTGCCGATCGCGCCGCGCGCCAAGCCGCTAAGCAATCACAAGAACAGACTCAGCCAATTGCCAAACAGCCTTCGGTCAAACTTGACAAAGGTGCAGTAGGGCTGCTACAAATAGACCACGGCCAAAACAGCAAAGACGCTGCAAAAGCCGCGGCGGCTAATGACTCTGGCACATCAAATACAGCTGCTAAAGCCGCTGCTGACAGAGAAGCTACAACCGCTACTAATAGCGACGACAGCAAACCAAAGCGCAAACGCACTCGCAGCCGCCGGCGTAAAACTTCAGCTGCAACTACCTCCAATTCGTAATCAACTATTGCTATGCCTCTACCGTTAGAAATAGCCACCACGCCGCATGCTCATGACGCTCAAGTTGGCGAGATTATTGATCTATTATGCAAACCCAGTATCTGCGGCCCAATTTCAGACATACTAGGCCGAGATGCTTTCATGGAAGCAGCTACCGACCTAACGCAGCGTTTATACTTGGGTGAGTGTGCCGCTGCACTGGCCAGATACATCGATGAAAGCAGCAATACCATCAAACCAGTTGGCACAATTATCTATAGCCAGGACTCAAACGATCCTAAAATAACAAATTTGGAACTAATCGTCGTACGAGAAAAATACCGCCGTCGAAAAGTTGGTACGCGATTATTACAACTAGTCGAGGCTGAAGCAGCATTACGCGGCGCAACGCAATTACAAACACTAGCGCCCCAGAGAATGCCAGACCTACAGAACCTCTTGGCAGGAAACGGCTTCTATTTCAGCCGCATGGAAGAGGGCGAGGGCGGGGTTTTGTTTTTGCTATATAAAAAAGATTTGAAAGAAAAAGATAACAAACAAAAAACGGGCCTACCGCCCGAATCTTTACAGAAACATCTTAGCTAATGCTTTATTTTAACCTGTAGTGTTATATTGAGGTACCGAAACGGTACGCTAAGAATTATAGCCAATTAAAACAACGTTGTAAACCCTAAAAATAAGCGATATACTTAAAATAATTAAAGGGGATTTATGATGAAACAACCGTATTCTATTGGATTAGATATTGGCACAAACAGCGTCGGCTGGGCAGTTATAAATGAAGGTTTTGATCTGCGCAAATACAAGCACCAAAACATGTGGGGTGCCCATTTGTTTGATGAGGCGCAAAAAGCAGCCACTCGACGGTCATTTCGCTCATCGCGCCGGCGGCTTGCTAGGCGAAAACGGCGTATTACGTTACTCCAACAAATATTTGACAATGAGATGCAAAAAGTCGATCCACATTTCTACCTCCGCTTATCCGAATCAATGCTCCATGTTGGCGATAAAAATTCTACGCTAGAATTAGACGCCAACATTCTATTCGCCGACCGCTCTTTTACCGACAAATCTTACCGAGAAAAATACCCAACGATTTATCATTTGCGAAGCAGCCTGTTTCACGACTCCAAAAAAACAAGATATTCGACTAGTCTACCTAGCACTTCATCACCTTATCAAGTACCGCGGCAACTTTCTAATCGAAGGTGGAGTCGATAATGTAATCTCTTCGTTTGATAACCAAAGCCTGCAAGCCTTCATGGAATTTATCGGCGCGGACGACTCTACGGCCCAAAAGATTAAGGCAATTTTGCTTGACCGCTCCCTATCACGTAGTGCCAGAAAATCAGACATCATCAATCTACTACAGCCATCTTCTGACAAGAAGAGAGCCGTCAGCGAAGCTGTCGGTGCAGCTATCGGTCTAAAATGGAACGCCAATAAACTATTCGAGGATGACTCTCTCGAAGCAAAAGGGGAGTTCTCGAATAAAAATTACGAGGAGCAACGCGATGAAATTGCAAACGCAATCGGTGACGATCGCTACGAACTCGTAGAAACTTTAGAATCAGTCTACCAATGGACAATTTTCAGTCAATTCATCAGAAAAGATAGCTGTCTATCCGACATTATGGTCGAGAAATACGATGATTACCGCCAAGATTTATCCGACCTTAAAGCGCTATTTCACGAATTTCTACCCCAAAAGTACAAGACGTTTTTTCATAGCGACGCCGCCGAATTTGAACTATATAACAACCACAAGCGAAATCTCGATGATTTATACAAATCTATCAAAAAACAGCTCGGCGAAGTTGCCAAGGATGACCCGCGCTACCAGCGATTTGAGAAGCGGGCTGAGCTAGAGGAATTTATCTCTAGGCAACGCATCCGAGATAACGGCGCTATCCCGCATCAGATTCACCAGTACGAGCTTGAGAAAATTATCGACAATCAAGCGCAGTACTATCCGTTCCTAGCCCAGAACCGTGATAAAATCATTAGCATATTTACTTTCAAGTTACCGTATTACATCGGACCGCTCAAAACTGGCGGTGATTTTGCATGGTCAGTCAAAAAGAAAGATGGTGTGATCTATCCATGGAATTTCGATGAAATAATAGACGACGAAGCTTCCGCCGAGAAATTCATTGACCGAATGCGCAATAACTGTACGTATCTGCCAGACGAAGAGGTTCTCCCTAAAAATTCGCTGCTTTATCAAGAATACGAAGTTCGCAATGAATTGAAAAATGTGACCGTCAACGGAAAAAGGCTGGGCTCTGAAATCCAGAACCGCATCGTTGACGAGTTATTCACCAAAGAGCCTTCAGTTACTTACAAAAAGCTCGTCAAATATCTCTATGACAATCAAATATACAACGCTGACTCTCTCATTATTTCCGGAACAGCCAAAGAGAAATCATTTGCTTCATCACGTAAGTCTTACCTTGATTTTACAAACAAAATCGGTATTGAGATTACGCCAAAAACTCAAAAAGCGATCGAAGAGATTATCAAGTGGATCACTTTATTTGAAGATAAAAAGATTCTAGCTAAGAAGCTACAACAGTATAGCGATATCTTTAACGAGGACCAGCTTCGTACTATCCTGAAGCTAAATTATAGCGGCTGGGGACGACTATCTCACAAGCTGCTTGACGGCATTACTGCGCACACGCCTTACGGCGAACTAACCGTCATAGAGACGATGCGTAGCTCTAAAGATAACTTTATGCAGATCATCCAAAGCGATCGATACGAGTTCAAAAAGATTATTGACGATATCTTGTCGGCAGACCAGCGCACAGACATAGCCTACGACGACATTAAAAAACTCGCCGGATCGCCGGGCATCAAACGTGCTTTGTGGCGAAGCATTAGGATTATTGACGAGATTGTCGATACGATTGGCTACGAACCAAAGTTGATTAGCATCGAGATGGCACGCAATGAAGACGAGAAAGTTAGAACCAAAAGCCGATACGGCCAGCTTGAAAAAATGTATAAGGAGCTTTACGGCAAAGAATATACTAAATCTGATATAAAATCACAATTAGCCGACCACAAAGATAAGATAAACTGGACAAGAAGAAATATTACCTATACTTCCTCCAGAACGGTAAATGTGCTTATACAGGCGAGCCGCTTGACATCGAAAACGACCTCAGAGACAGTGAGATCGACCACATCTTGCCGCGGTCACTAACCAAAGACGATTCGCTAGACAATACTGTGTTGGTGCTACGCAAAGAAAATCAGCGAAAACTTGATGATTATCCTATCTCACCCGATATCCAAAACCATATGCGCCCAATTTGGATATCTCTCAAAAATACTAAGCTTATGTCTCAGCTTAAATTTCAACGTCTAGCGAGCCAAAAGCAACTGTCTGAAGACCGCGTTGCTGGATTTGTCAATCGTCAGCTTGTTGAGACGCGGCAGATCACCAAACACCTCGCCAGAATGCTGACCGAAAAATACCACAATTCATCGACAGAAGTGTTTACTATCCGCGCTGGCATGAGCTCTGAATATCGCCGCATTCATGACTTGCCGAAATGCCGCGAAGTCAATGACCTACACCATGCCAAAGATGCTTATTTGGCTGCAGTTCTAGCTCAGTATATAAAGGTTCGTTATCCTAGATTAGATAAAGCATTTATTTACGGCGAATATATGAAGTTCAAATCTAAAAAACAAACCGATGCAGATCGCAGTAGTTTTATTCTATCCTCAATGAAGTACGATTTTACCAACACAGAGACTGGTGAAATTATCTGGCAGGGCAAAACCGCGCAAGATGTTATTGATCGGACGATGCGATATAATGACTGTTTAATCACTCGAAAAACCAAAATTGGCGATGATCAATTTTACGACCAAACGATTTACGGCAAGAATTCTGGCAAAACAATGATCGCCAGAAAAGCAAACTTGCCAGTCGGTAAATATGGCGGGTATTCAGGAGAAAAAGCAGCCTATTTCGCGGCAATAAATTATCTCAAACAGGTACGAAATAAGGATGTCTCAGTCAATGAAATCGTCAGTATCCCAGCGCAGATTTATACACTAGAAAAGACTAGGTCAGACTCAATCAATGAATATATCAGCAACAATTACAAGCAAGCTACGGTACTTCTTTCTAAAATACAAATCAATCAAAAGATTGAATATGAAGGCAACGAACAATTCATCGTTGGCAGCAGCGAAGTTACCAATGCCAAGCAATTGAAGCTACCTTATGATATCGAATACGCCGTAGCGATAGCCTTAAAACAGGGAATTCCGCGTACAACCAACAGGTTTAGAACAAATATAGAACATTTTAATTTTAACGATTTGCTCAGGAAGCTCAAACGCAAAAGTTTAGATTTTTGTAGATGTAAGTAGTTACAATAAATATATACATAATGAAATCTAATAAAATAAGCTTGAGAAAAACTAGCATAAAGATGACAAAATACAAACAAATAAGTACATAAAGACAAAATCTCATACATACATAAAAGGCAGGGTAAACATAAAATAACTAAAAAGTTGTGAGGCAATAAATCTTTGGAACCAACCAAACAAGTAACAAAAGGGACGCAATTTCATTCATGTTTTGCACATAGACCTAACGTCGCACAATGTCCGATTTGTCAAATTTATATTATAACTAACAGAGGTAGTAAAAGATAAAATAATAAAATGTAAAATACACAACATGATATAATACGTTTATGGAAATTTTAATAATAGCAATTCTCTTAATAACTTTAACTATCATCATTCAAAAAACAAAACAAACTCAACAAAAACAAAATTACCAGATAAAATATAAATATCAAATTAAAAAAAGCGTCATGACAATCGCAGAGGGGAATTTTTACAAAAAACTCACCTCTGCATTGCATGACAATTTTATTATCGTACCGCAAGCACATCTCAGTATGATTTTTAATCATACTATTTACGGTCAAAACTGGCGTGGCGCTTTTTCAACCATAAATGGAAAATCAATCGATTTTCTCATCATTAAACGCGATACCTTTCAACCACTTATCGGCATCGAACTAGATGACTCATCACACGAACGACACGATCGACAAAAACGCGACGAATTAATAAACGAAATATTTAAGCAAGCAAAATTACCACTTATACATTTCAAAACGGGGGAGTGGAACACACCCAACGACATCAATCAAAAAGTTTCGCCACTTTTGGAACTTGATACAGGGACAAATACTTATTCTGATACTCAAGATTCGCAACATCAAGCTTAATATCCAACTCATCAACGCCATTATAATATTTCACCGGCTTTAATAAACCCTTACTGCACCAATAACGCCGGCGATTAGACACAAGCGCCATGTCCTTAGTAATATATTTACATAAATACGCAACAGTTTTTAATTTATCATCATCTAAATATTGAACGTTCGTAAAACCATAGCGAAAACTTGATAAATTGTACACGCGCTTATTATTCTGAATAACTTTAGTCTTTTTTAATTTACCTTGATAACCACCAAATAACGCGTGAAAATGAATTGCTCCATCTTTATGTTTTTCAGGAACAATAATATAACGAAACGGCTTACTATACGCACGCTGCTGCCTCCAGAGCCACGATTGCATACGCAGAAAACATAAATCCAAATCGTAGCGGTCAACTTTTTTCGGGTTAAACGTAAAGGTGATAAATAAATCAAAATCATTCATAAGCACATAATCATTAATAATACGACGACTACGGCGAACAGAACGTGCAATATCTTGCTCAATATCATCAATAGTTTTATTTTTACGTCGACCCGAAAGGGCAGGCGGTAAACGAAATTTTGGCTTGCTCAAAACTTGAACAATATACATATCTGGAAACTCCTTCACAATATTATAAATCGGCTGCTTATCATCCACCTTTACCCCCGTAAAAAGATTGTTAAATGTCCCTGTATCAAGTAGCCCCGCAAGCGGGGCAAACCTACGTAAATCCATCAAAAATAGCAAAGCGCGTCGTGCGCCTGCCGTGGTGGAGGGCGCGCACGACGCAACCGCCGAACAAGTCGGCGGTGCTGCGCTTTGCACGGCTATCAGTCATTAAAATCGCCTCTTTCTACGATTACCGTCATAATGTACAACCTGATCAAATGACATCATTTGGTCTTTTGCTGATATCACTTTTTGATACGTATCATACGAGTTTCGCAGTTCTCTATCATGCCAAAAATAACCCTTTCGTCTGATGTCGCCAATCAAACTACCATCATAATCGACTTCTAGGGTCATACCGTCATAAGCACGATTACGCGTAAAAACGCCAAACCATGTATCACAACTAATCATATTGTCACACTGTTCACGAAATGGCTTGGCAATGCGCATAAAAAGTTGACTTGTACCAATAATTAATTTACGCTGCTTTCGTTGTTGAGAAATTTCAGTAAAAATATATGATGGGATACCTTTACTATCAAGCGCATTAAAATATGTATGAATTTCATCAATTAAATAAATAACACCATATTTATCGTTTTGAACTTCAACCAACAACTCAACTAATTCATCAATAGTTGAAAATTCACGATAGCCCCACGAAACATTAAGCTTTAGATTTGTAATAACAACGACCCTTGGATAACGCTTTTTTAACTCAAACACGTGGCGCACTGCCGATATCGTTTTACCAGAACCTTGCCGACCGATATACACCTGAAAACCAGACGGTTGAAATATATCACGGTCGCGTTTTTCTTTTTGATCATCGATAAATGCCGAAATATATACACGACGATACTTCTTAATAAAATCCAAAAACATGGCTATTTAATCCCCAATACTGGAATTTTACGTAATATCCACATAATTCCGTGATAGACTGGCTCTGACGCAAAAACAGCAATAATAACCACCAGCGACACAAATGTTAACTGCGGCGTCAAAAAATAACGAATAAACTGAATAGCATTCAACAAAATATCATTAAAAGCTTGCTGCATAGTAACTAAAAATTCTGGCGTCGCTGGCAAATCCGGCATAACTACAAACACAACTGTCAATAATGCAATAGCTGCAACAATAATAAACACAATCATTTAAGACCTCACAATACTATAATATTTAACACGCATCAGCTCAACTAAACCGATGACTACAACGAAACGAGCGACGAACACGACCGAGCGCCACAGAGCTGGAAACGTAGTTTCAAGGCTGGTGAACCTCAAACATAACTCCGAACCACCAAACACTTTCGGAACGCATAAACCGTGACAAACACCAGGCTGAACAGCGCCGCGCGAACAATGCCACTCAGACTTAATATCGGAATCCACTACCGTCATAAGCGTCTTAAATATTGACGCCAAAAAATCAAACGGATACGTCAAAAACCCAAGCTTCTTATGCATATACTCATTAACATTATCGAACGCTTTAATAAAAAGATTGTCGTCACCAGGAATAAATAAATGACTGAAAAATTCCATCAAATTTTGAACCACCTGAACAAAACCGTTAAAAAACTCAGAGATTGAATTACCGATAGCAGTAATGCCATTGCCAATCCAGCACAAAACGTTATGCCATTCACAGCGCTGCTTTGTAGTTATAGTCTTAACGTCAAACTGAGGAAGCCTGATATTCGGGTCAACCTTACTAATATGCATAAGCTTATCATCAACCACATACCAATAGATATTACCAATAGTAATACCTTTAATATCAGCCTTATCCCGACCCCATTCCGTTCCATACTGCGGACCATCAGTCTTAGAAACCTTATTATCAGCTAAAATATAATATTCAACAGGGTTATAAATATTAATATAATACTCACTAGTCTCAGAATCATAAACAAGCGCCATCTCCTGCGACCGACCAGACCACGAAACAACAAGAGCGGGTTTCGAATAAAACGGCGCACCCGTCCAATGACGATCAACCAAAAACCACTGCGTTTTATCTTTATCATACTTCGGTTGCTGACGTAACCAAGTCATGAGAGGCGCATCAAATTCTACCGCCGGCGGTTGTTCGCCCTTCTTCCAAGCATGAGCAACAGGGGCGACCGATGAAATTAGCAAAACAAACACTACTAAAAAAACTCTAATTTTCATCGGTCGCCCCTACGCTCACCACTTAACCACATAACAATCAAATAACCAACAATAATCGACAACCAAAACGCCGACAACCTAATCAAAAACTCTTGAGTTACTGGCATATCAAACTTTCTTACAAAACAACAACTTATGAACCCAATCAGCTAAAAACTTCAAACCAGCCAATAAGCCAATAAGCGGAGCGAAATACGTGATAATGTCACGCGTTAAACCTAAAATCGCATTAATAATATCAGAAATCGAAATGGTGTCCATAAAAAAACCTAAAAAGGGCGCAGGTGGGGGAATCTCGCAGGAAACCCCCACAAAATCAAACGCGTACCTTACCCCTGCGAGCGCCGTTAATCAATTTAGCCGCTATCATAAGACCAGCAACTGAACCGAGTAAAACAGCGACACCAGCAAAGTTCGCAGAAACAACATCCCACATAGCTTTAAAGATATTGCCCGCAACTTCTGGCGTCAACAGCGCAGTAGTCGCTTCTCCAAAAAAAATTGGAACTGACATTGTTTACCCTCACTTAAAGTTAATATTACCTAAACAGTTTAATGACGTACTTAGCTGGTCAAATAGAACAAAATACGAACTAGAACATATTCGGTTGATCATTCATAACCGACCGATCAACAACATCAGCCAAATATAATATTGCTTTATCTTTATCCGAAATCTTAAACTCAAGATTAAAAGGTTTATCTTTAATTAAAACTTCAAGAACGAGCCGTTCATAGGCAATAGACTTACCAGAATCATCAGTAAACGAACGTTGCGCAAAATACACACGAGATAGGCGAGACTTAAGATTGTCTGGTAATTTTGTTGATGATTGCATAAAAGGAGACCTCCATTAAATATTTATATTCTTAAGATATACAATCAAACATAAATTACAATACTTTAATGTCGCACAATGTCCGGTGTGATAACCTTAATTACCTCTGTTATGTAACGTCGCATAATATCCGTTGTAAAATTTAACAAAGTACTTGACGAGATTACAACCAAACGTTTTTCATTCTTGCTATCAATTTATTATATAGGGTTAAAATAAAAAACAATGTCGAATAGCAGGGGATTATTAATTTTATATTCTTAGTTATATAATCCTCTGTATTTCCACATGTGTTTTTGATTTTGGAACCCTATAACCCGACCGCGTAGCAAGAATGATAAGAAAGGATTTATGCTATGAGAATTAGAATATTCACAAACACGGGAATAGGGGTAAACATCAACACAGACGAAACACCAAAAACAGAATTAGAACTATATAACCTGCTCTTGGACTGGTGGAAATGGCTCTATGGAGAGACAACACCAGACATACATAACCTGTATCAAGAGAGCAGGGAACGACGCAGCCAAATAGAGCAAGCAACAAAAATTTGGTACGAAATACTACAATAAAAGTAGGCGCTTAAGCAACCCGCTTGAGCGCCTTTTTTCATGCTCGCAATACGCCTAACGGCTAATTGAAGTGCAAACGCTTGGTGAATGCGCAAATATATCCACGCCCTCGCGCGATCTCTTGCGCATTGCAGCCAGGCGTTTTTTCTCATCCGTGGAGGTTGCTGGGACATCTAATAAATGACCTTGCACATCACGCGTAAGCGCAATACCTGAAGTTTTCGGAATTTCCATAACCTCAAAGTCATTGGTAACATATTTAGGCATCCTGTTCCAAATAAGCTTCTCAAGGCGAAACGTGAATATTCCATTAACTGTACTTTTCGGGCGAATTAAATTCTGAGACACCCAATAGCGTTTTTTACCGCCAAACTTTGGCATATCTTTTGTGATATATTTTGTCATATAATTCGCAAGCTTTTCAGGATTTTCAGTATCATACAGTTCAACAAACTTTGTAAAACCAGAACGATAACCGGTAGCATTATAAACTTTCTGACCCGCTTTTGTACGTAATTTCGTAAGACGAAGCGCACCATTAAAATTAGCAATAAGAGCATGAAAATGCACAGCCTTTGGGCGATTAGGATGAATACACGTTTTAACCTTAAGATTAACGCAATCCTCACACCGCTTATGGTATTCAGGCACAACAAGATATTTCAAGTTAGGAGAGTGTCGACGCTGATTGCGCAGCCAAACCATCATCGTATGACGGCAATACTTTTCATCGAAACGGTCGCCAATCTTCGCAGAAAAAGTAAATGTACACCAATAATCGAACTTATTAGATAAAATTAAATCATAAATCGTTGTGCGCGTACGACGAATTGAACGAATAATATCAACATCGTCGGGCTTATCTTTTTTACGACTTGCAATCAACTTAGGAGTAGGGTTGATAGGGAATGAATTATGATAAATATAAATACGAATCATATGAGGATACTCTTTCACAACATCTGACACTACACGAACATCAGACTCTTTACTATAGTATGACATAATTTATACCCCCAAATTAGCGTAATTAATTATAGACATCGCGTGTCTACTATGCACAATGTGTCCCTATTATCAAGTAGGGACACATTGTCGGGCTCGTCAAGGTTACCTTGACGAACCCGACAAATATTTTACCGTTTTAGCAATTTTCCATTTATTTCAATTTGAACCGGTTTTTCAACTGCATCAAGTTGGTCTTTACCAGATACAACTTTTTGATACGTATCATAAGCATTTCGTATTTCTCTTGTGTGAATAAAGAAACCAGTTTTACGTTTATCGCCAATCAAACGCCCACTATAATCTTGTTCGAGAGTTTCACCATCATAAGCTTTTTGAAGCGTCAGGACGCCCAGTAATGTACTACAGACGATAACATTATCACATTGTTCACGTAACGGCTTAGCAGCACGCATAAATAGCTGTGACGTGCCAATTATAAGTTTCCGTTGCTTACGCTGCTGAGATATTTCAGTAAATACAAACATCGGAATGTTTTTCGAGTCTAGCGCATTAAAATACGTATGTATCTCATCTATGATATAAACAACGCCAAATTTATCATTATTAACACCAACCAAAACACGTTCAAGCGTGTACATCGAATTAAATAGCACATACTGTTTTTTCGGATTAAAAAGGGAAGAGTCACGCAAATAATCAATCGCTTCAACCGCTTCAAGAAAATTTAATTTAAGATTTGAAACGATAATACACTTCGGATAGCGCTTTTTTAATTTTATAGCATGATATACCGCAGAAACAGTTTTACCAGAACCTTGGCGACCAACATACACTTGTGTACCAGATGGACGGAATAAATCTTTATCCTTTCGAGAATTTATATCATCAAGAATTGTCTGAATCGTTATCTTCTTGGATTTGGTTAATAGGGGTAGATAATTGGGCATTACGCAAAAACTCCTGTTTTTTCAGCAACTCATCCACCGATTTCCTAATAGCACTTATATCGGACATCATAGCCCACATCTTTGAAAAATACATCAACTTAATCAACAATAATAAAATAACACAAAAAGCAAAAACAACACACGCTATCAAAAAAGTATCGTGAGAGCCACTAGATAAATTTGATATATTATTTACTGTATTATTGCTAGCATCTAAACCACCGCGAATTGCATCAGAGGCGTTATCATATACTGCATTTTGCATTTTTATTTTACCTTTCAATTATTTATACAACCAGCATATCACAACCTCCTATTTCCATAAATGCAACCGCTTAAGAATCCATACGACGACAACATAACCCTGATTAAAAAACATCAATGCAAGTGTTAGTGAAACCACGACAGCAGCCAAAACAGGCGTATAAATATGCATAATAAAACCAAACGCAGAAGTCAAAAACGTCAATAAAAAATTTGCAATATCAACAATAACTTGTGGAGTAGCAGGCAAATCAGGAAATAGCGCAAGAATAAAAACAACGATATTAACAACAATAATAAATAAACCAGTAAATATCACTTTCTACCCTCCTGCGCAGCTTTCACAATACGATCAGTCGTAAGTAAATTAACCAAACGATGGTACAACGAATATAACAAACCAAACACAGTAACTATACGTATAAAGAATATCGAAACATTATAAACTTGGGGCAAATCGCGTTCGGCAGAACAAACAGACAACCGCACAGGACGACCCCAAAATAAACCATTAGCATTAGCACCTGGAACTTGTGACGTATCAATAGAACACGATGAGGTGGCATTTATTAAAGCTTGAAATAACTGAATAAACCACTTAAATGGATAAAATAGAAAACCTAATTTTTTAGATAAAGCATCAGACAATTGATTGAATGGACCTTTCAAATCAGGCAAAGCAGGAATAAACAAATCCCTCAAAAAATTCCAAAACTCAGCCATTTTAGCATTCAAAAAACAACCATACCAATCTAATACATGAGTAACAGCTTCAAAAACATTAGGCTTAGACAAAGATTTCTTAGCTTGCTCCAACTTAAAATCGCATAACCGCACAGGATCAAAATTTTCACACTTACCATTCTCATCACAATTCTGAGTTTTATCAGACATCATATATGATTGACCATTTATTTCAAACTTCACGCGTTGTTTTACCCACTTCTCATTTTTCGGAGCAATAAAAGGAATAGGTACAAAAAACTCAGTTTCAAAATAATACGTACCTAACGCAGGGGCAGTCCACGTAAAAGGTAGAACTTTAGCACAAGAAATACCAGGATTTTCTTGAGTCCGTTCAAAAAGAATATTATCGTCTTTATCTTTTATTCTTAACGTTAGACAACGTTTCACATCATCCTTATTCGGATCTTGCACATGACCAGTAACACGACGCCTATCAACTGATAACACCCACTGAGGAGACATTTTGGTAATAAAATCAAACACCTGTGGAATAATATCACCCTCATAATCACCAGGATAAGTTATATTATCATGATTAAGTAAAAACATCAAACGACCAGCAGTTAATATAGCATCAGTAAAAGACTCACCAGAACCGTCCCAATATTGCAAACGGCAACCACCATTAGGATTAATAAATACATCGACAAACAACATATGCTGATCTGATTGAATATAACCATCTTTCACTACTAAATTAGCCTTTTTCGGAATAAGAAATATACGAATATTACGAAAAAGATCACCACTAATCGCAGAATCCCAAGGACCAGTTTGTACAACAGCCCAATCATAATTTTCACCCTTTAACGCCTCTTGATTAAACTTCACAGCAAATTCAACAAACCGTGCATGATCACTAAGAAAAATATTAGGCGCACTATATTCCACCTCTTTATGCGGATTAAAAAAATTAGACCAATTCCTTGAGAAATTAACATAGTCACATTTACTCGGATTAGGCTTAGCATCGTTAGAACCACCAAGCTCAAGTTTACCGGTTACCTTAATACCATAATCCTTTTTCTTAAGTTCCTCAGCAAAAGTCAAAGCAGAAAAAAAGACAAAAACACCAGAGAACGACAATAACACCGCTAAAACAATCAACATACATCGTTTAATGCTCGTCATGGTGATTACTCCTATAATTAGAAAACTCTGTGCGATAACACAAATACATCGACATAAAAACTAATAACAAAATAAATCTAAAAATCCCAGCAACAAGAAAAGCAGACAAAAAACCAAAGCAAAACATAACATATAACTGAGCAAATCGAGAAGTATAAGAAAAAGGGTAGGGGAATAACAACTTAAATAGCTTAATCATGACGCGTAAACCTAAATTGATAAACAATAAACGCAACAATAGCAAAGGTAATCACAATAGCTACTTTTTGCGCAAACGAATGTGCAACTGCAACGTCCCACATAATCAGAACTTCTTTACAGCATTAATAGTGACGTGAAGCAAAAACGACAATACAAGCATTAAACCAGATAGCAAACCGATAATCGGAAGCATGTATATCAGCATTTCTTTCGTCAATTGCAATATGAGGTTAATGACTTCAGTGTTTGCCATCAGTTAGCTCCGTAGGGGACTTATCATTTCGAAAACGAGCAATATCAGCACGTTGTTCGTCTATGACAATAAATAACTGCGACAACTTATAAATCTGATAGTTCAAAATGATAAGTGATAATAAAATTAGAAAACTCATTGATAATTATTCTTCCTTCGTGGACTGGATTATCTAGATTTCTCAAAGGGATACTATAGTTAAACCAACAAACTACTAAACGAAACCTAGATAACTCAGCCCACAACATTAATCGTTATGGGCGCACGGTTTACATATGACCGCGAGTGCTCTTGTTGAAGAGACGCATGATAAATTTAATACCAAAGACAAATGCCAAGATACCAATCACCACGCCAATGTTCGCCGAAAGCACACCCGTTACCGCAGTGGTGAACGTTGTAATCGTATCGGCAGGGAATACAGTCTCACCAGCGCCAAAAGCTTGCAACATGTCCAAACACCTTTCTTGCGCGACTTAATGCTATGGTGGAGAAGCAGCCCGCCCTATCGCGCAAATAAGGCTACCCAGGGGTTTAAGGGGCTTTTATCCTGGAAGCCCGCAATTGTGAGATATTATTGTAAAAGAACAAAAAAGGGAACATGATTTAGATTAAATCATGGCGTCAATTTCAGCCTTTTTGCGACGTTCCTGCGCAAGACCGATCAGCGCTAGTTGCTCTTTATTAAGAAACGCCTCAAATGTATAAGTATCGCCAAATGCAATGTGAATTTGATAATAGGGATTGTTCGTACGCTTAGAAACTTCTTTTGTAGCCCAAACGCGTGATATTACAGACAATAAATTATCCGAGTTTAGAGGGGAGTTAGTGCTTTCATCCATACGAGTATTTTCATCCTTTCGTGTGGGTTAGTTAATGATGGGGTTATCATAACACGGGATTTTGAGAGATGAGGTTTATCATAAGCTTAACGTCGCACAATGTCCGTTTTACGACTTAAAATACCGTGCGAATCAATGAATTAGCATCCATCTACTGTGAGCGCTAATTTACTTTACAAAAACTACTCTCATCTTTTGTAGGGGATTTGCTCGAAAATTGTCTTTACTTATCTGTTACATCTATCACTACGTGCGTTGATACACCTAAACGGGCAGCAGCCTCAATTAATTAAAATCATACGAAAGCTCTCATTAAAGTACTACTAGTAGCACTCGCAACAACATATACTCTTAGGAAATTAGTCCTCGCATAAGTTATCCACAAAAAATATCTGGTTAACGCTAATTTGCATTTTTGTTAAAAACATTCCCCCACTATCTTTTTTGGCTTTTCTGCCCTATTTGATTTTTATACGATTTTATATTTTTATATAGTTTTTCCTCTCACTCGCTCAATCACGATAAAACGAACAAATATAGAACATCCCCCAATTGGCAAGAGAAGCGACCTCTTCTATTTATAAAAAGCTCGCCTGCTCACCCGTACATCAAGATACGCCGGATTGACTGAGTGCTCGGCGCAATATCGGATAGCGCGTACCGCATCTTCAACCTGGCTTGCTGCCGCACGATCAATCGACAGTCTAACCGGATACCCTACCCCTTCAAGTTTCACCTCTATTTGACGCGTTGTACCTTCAGGCAAAATTACGCTTGAAACAGTGTATTTTTGCGCCGAGAAATACCCAACGACCTTGCCGACAAATTCTAAAAACCGATTGCTTACAAGGACCTTATTTGTCGTCGCTTGAACGCCCGTACGGTCAATGACTTGTACGACAGGCGACTCGGGCACATTCCGGTAAAACGCCGCTCCGCTAGAGTCGACAAACACGAGGGTCGCACCCGCTTGCCACGACACAACCGGATGACGCATGACGATAGAAAATTTCGCGCGTCCAAACCCGGCAAAGGTGACCGTCGGCTCGACAGACTGAATCTCTGGATAATCATGTTGCAGATAATCAACGAGAGATTTGACATCTATCAGCGCGCGCAACCGCTCAAACGGACGAGCCGCGAGGTAATCCTGAATTGCTTTTTCATAGCGCTGCGTCGTTTCGGTAGACGGTGAATCAACGCCAACAAGCGTAACACTTGGCGAAACAACTGATTGATAAAGTATCCATGCGAGGCCAGCGATGCCCGCCAAAAGCACAAATAATCGTAATACAAGCTTACGACGACGGTAGCGTAATGTATGCGCTTGCACGCGCGGCGACTTAAGATCAGCGCGGTGTTCACTTGGGCTCGAAATTTCGGAAAGAAGACTGCCGGTCAGCGTGCGGTTGCGCCGGAAAGCATAGCTACTCGCTGTCGTTAAATCACCCGGCTGCGCCGAATCATCGCGATCAATTGCCCGCCGACGCACTGGCTGCGGCGGGCGGCGACGCAGCACGGCTTTTCCGAATTTTCCTAGCATATATCTTTATTATATCACTTACGCTTAGCGGTTTGGATGATCATCTCAGCCATATCGCGCGCCGCGTGCGGATGAGCAAAGGCCAAAAATGCGGCGCCCATACGAGTCATTGCCGCACGATCCGCGAGCAGTGCTTCAATCGCCTGAACAAGCACCTTAGGGTGGTCGTCCAATTGCAATTCATCAATTACTTTCACCGCACCTTTTTCTTCGTATACCGCTGCGTTTTTTAGCTGATGGCCGCCCGTCAGGTAGCCATTCGGCACTAAGATCGTCGGTTTGGCGAGCGCCGCAAGCTCCAAGATCGTCGTTGCGCCTGCACGCGCCACAACAATGTCTGCCGCACCAAGCATATCAACCAGCCCGCTACTAATAAAATCATGAATATGCGCCTGGCTAGTATCATTCGGAACGCGTGCGCGAATATCGCTATATTGTTGTGCACCGGTGATGAGAATAACGTTAGTTTGCTTCGTAAGCTGCGGTAGCATTGCAACAACCGCATCATTAATGCGCCGCGCACCAAGGCCGCCGCCTGTCACAACGACAAGCGGCCGCGTCGGATCAAATCCAAGCTTTACTTTGACGTCACGCCGCCGCTCATCGCTATACGGCACAAAATCTTCCATAATTGGCACACCAACATACTGCGAGATCTCGCGCGGGTATGGGTAGAATTTTAGCGGCGCACCCGTACCAATTGCGTCCGCCCAACGCGCCAAAACGCGATTCGTCAAGCCGGGGTGCGCGTCAGAGTCGTGAATAACAAGTGGAATCCTCAGCACATGCGCCGCCAAACCAACCGGCAAACACACGTACCCACCTTTCGTAAAAACGACATCCGGACGCCACGCAACTAGCTTGCATAGACATTGCATAAACCCAACGCTCACCTTAACTACATCGATGATATTAGGTAGCGTAATTGTACGGAACTTCATCAACTGCTGCCACCATTTCAAGTGATGATACCGGCGCAACTTACCGCTCACAATTGTATCAACACGAATGGAATCATCGTACCCCCCCATGACAGTACGTGCTTGTTTTTCAAATGCATGGTCAACCCAGAACCGAATCTCTGTGTCTGGTTCTATTTTCCGCAATTCACGCAATACTGCGACGACCGGCGTAACGTGTCCGCCCGACCCGCCGCCTGCTGCCAAAATCCGCACGAGCGTCCTCCTTCATGTTAACTGACTTATGATTAGTATACCGCGAAAGTTGAAATACGACACCCAGCGCGCCGCTCATAAAAATCATACTCGTTCCGCCAAAACTAAGCAGCGGCAACGTAATACCTGTGAGAGGAATCAGTCCAATCATTGAAGCAACGTTCATTACAACGTGTGCAAGCAGCCAGCCAAACACGCCTGCTGCCGCGATTCGCATAGACATATCGGGGAGCTGATCGGCAATGCGCAAAATGCGGAATAACAAAATACCAAATAACCCAATGATACAAACTGTGCCGGCAAACCCAAAAATCTCACCCATGATTGCAAAAATCGAGTCATTTACCGCCTCGGGCAAATATCCGGTCGCCTGGATACTCTTGCCAATTCCGCGCCCAAGCAACCCGCCTGTTCCTAAAGCAATCATCGCGTTTTTGATGTGATAGTTATTATCGCGTTCATCTGCTGCAGCAACATCGTTGCTCGAGCTAAAGAATGTGCCGATGCGCTCCATGCGGTGCGGCGACGACACGACCAGCGCAAGCCCTACAACAACGCCAACGCCTGCAATTTTTGCCAGGATCTGCCAATTCATCGTACTAACAATGAACATCGACACGACCGTTGCTGCAATCGCCACGCCTGTGCCCATGTCTTTTTGAACAACAACAACGATAAGCAGCAATAACGCCAATAGTCCCGCCATCGGATAAACTGTTTCTTTCGGGTTGTTAATTTGACCCTGCTGGTAACGGTTGCCTAGGAACACTGCCATGAATATAACGACAGCAAACTTCATCAGCTCAGACGGCTGGAATCCGCCGAAGCTGCCAAGATTAAACCAACGATACGCACCTAACGTCGCCTGCGCGAGCGTATCAATATGCGCAACGTTTCCCACCAAAAACAGTAATACGGACGCAATAAGTGCCGCAGCCATAAACTTTCCCGCTTGATTTTTTAGCACCGAGAACGGCACAAACGCCAATACGACAAACGCAGCAAGCGCAATGAGCAAACTAGCGAATTGTTTAACTGCAAAGTATGTCGCCGAATACGAGCCATTATACGCCGCATTCATTACATTGGCGCGCTGCGGACCAATCGCATACATCACAACCAAACCAATGAGCATCAGCACGCCCATGCACATGACGATCATATAGTCGGGACGATGCCGCCGCTGCCTTTGATGGTTCATACGAGCACGTACTGCTTCTCGGTGTGATAAGGCTAGACCACCGCTCACGATGTAATATGCCCTCCGCTCAGCGCCATCAGCATGCCGATAAACGCCGCCACGCCGGCAATCACCCAAAAGCGCATCGTAACTTTCACTTCCGGCCAGCCTGTCGCCTCTAAGTGATGGTGGATTGGTGCCGAGACAAATATCTTACGATGAAATAGTTTTTTACTAATGATCTGAAGCAAGCTTGAACCCGCCTCAACCACAAATAAAATCCCGATAATCGGCAGTAAAAACAGCGTATTCGTCATCATCGCAACAACGCCTAAGCTCGTCCCAAATGCAAAGCTACCAACATCGCCCATGAAAAATCGCGCCGGGTAAATATTAAACCACAGGTAGCTCAGTAATGCGCCCACTACCGTGAAGCAGAAGCCCGCCAGCTTAATATGCCCCTGCAATAGCGCAATCACGCCAAACGCTGAAAACGACATCACCAACAAACCGCCCGCTAATCCATCAAGCCCGTCGCTGATGTTCACCGCATTGCCCGTTGACACCACTGCTAATACAAAAAAGAAAATAATCCACGCGCCGACTTGCCATTCGCCAAAGTACGGTATATGGATCGTATTGTAACCAAGTTTCGTGTAAAAGAACCAGCCGAGCACAATACTCATCGCAGTAATCATCGCGAACTTTACCCAGCTGCGCAGCCCGGCATCCTTACGATTCGAGCCGAACACATTGAGCACATCATCGATCAACCCGACAAATGCTCCACCAAGCAATGCCGCGAGCGGCAGCCAAGTTTGTGCCCGGTCAAGGTTGCGCGCCAACGTAATCGCCGTAATGGCGACCACCGCGATAGTGCCCGCCATTGTCGGAACGTGCCGCGCAATTTTCTCTTTGTGCAGTATATTAAAAATCTTTAGCCGTTCCCCCGTTACTGCCGCGCTGCGCTGCGTTTTCCAAAACTTATATTTATATGCGAAATGTGTATAAACCGGCGTTAATATCATTGCCAACAAAAACGCTGCCACGCTCAACGCGAAAGTTTGATTCAATTCATTTGAAAAATTTACGATTGTCATACTATCCAGTATACCCCGTCTAGCCTTGCGGCGTTAACATTAAATAATTGAGCATCCAATTTGATATGTCGTTGAAAATCGGCTTTGCGTCACTACCGCCGCCCATGTCTTTGCCATCGGCGGCAATTTCAACCATAATGACGTAACGTGGAGTTTGCCCCTTCTCGCCGCCATAGCCCAAATACGTTCCAATCGTCTGATTGCTGACATACTTGCCGTTCACAATCGTTTCAGACGTGCCGGTCTTGCCGCCCACAAGATAGCGCTCCGAGCCGTCTTTCGGATTGTACGTTGCGTAATGCGATTGATGAACCATCTCGCGCACCGTCGTTGATGTTGCTTCAGTAATGACACGTGCTTGAGCTTTTGTGCCCGCTGGCACGAAAGCACCATCGTTGCTAATCGTACCGTTAATGATCGTCGGCGCAAAATACGTTCCACCATTTACCACTGCGCAAAAGCCGCTCGCCACTTGCAGCATCGTCGCGTCCATACCCTGCCCAAATACCATGTTGCTATAGCGCACCGCATTGCCCTCTTGCTGCAGCGGCGAAATAATCGTGCCTTTTGCTTCATTCGCAAGCTCAATACCGGTCAACTCGCCCAGCTTAAACTTATCATGAAAATATTCGTAGATCGTATTGCGTGCCGCACGCGTAATATACGTACCATTACCTAAACGCTGCGCGATCGTCACCATACCAGTGTTAAGCGACCAGTTCAGCGCTGTTTGCATCGTGATAGTTCCTGTCACTACCG
>ERZ773049.650-NODE-650-length-21016-cov-7.591098_pt1 | contig 21016 bp, 16 predicted proteins | sample MGYA00580633_ERZ773049 | MGnify/ENA primary metagenome ERZ773049 (study PRJEB29015, sample SAMEA2737991) | human oral metagenome | biome: human oral; feature: human-associated habitat; material: dental | place: China | collected 2066 ...
TGCCGCGCGGTGCTGGCTGCGAGCCGCTGCCAGCTCGGCCTCGGCCCGGCGGTGACTGCGCCCATCCAGCAGCCCGGGCGAAGTCGGATCAATCCACGCCACCACCTGCCCGGCCTGCACCGCATCCCCGGGCTGCAGCGTCACACGCCGCAACTGCCCTGCCACGGGAGCTGCCAGCGCGTAGCGCGCCTTCAGCCGCGTCTTGCCTTCTTCCGAAAAGCTCTCGGTCATCGGGGCATGAGCCACCTTTTCCACATGGGCCAGCTGCACCGGCTCGCGCAGTGCCTCCCAGCCCACCCAGCCCAGCACCCCCACGGCCACCAGGACCTGGATCAACGTTCTTCGCGCAGGCATTTGTCTCTCACTCCCTGTTCTTCAGCGCCTCGACCATGTCCAGCCGGTTCACCAGGCGCAGCACCACCACCATGGACACCAGCGCAGAGCCCAGTGTCACCAGCGCCGCCATCATGTAGCTGCCCATCGGCACATGCACGGGAATGCGGTAAAGCTCATTCTGCATCCCCTTCGCCATATACCAGCACTGCAGCCACCCAAACACGAACGACAGCGGGATGGACACCACCACCAGCACGCCGATCTCGCCCAGCAGGATGCGCGCCACCTCACCCCGCGTGAAGCCCAGCACGCGCAGGCTGGCCAGCTCACGCGAGCGTTCGGCCAGCGTGATGCGCACCGCGTTGTACACCACCCCGAAGTTCACCACGCAGCCCAGCAGCACCCCCAGCAGCGTCATCGGACCGGACACCCGCTCCACCATCTGGAACATCGCCCGGATCGCATCCAGCCGATCATCCGAAGCCATCACCTGCGGCCGCTCATCCAGCGCCCGCACCACCGCAGGTGCTGCGCCGGGCCGGATCTCCAGCAGCGCCCCGCTCAGCACGTCCCCATCTCCCAGCAGCCGGTTCAGCGCCTGACGGTTCATGTACACCCGAGAGCCCAGGTTCTCGTTGATCAGACGTGCCACCGGCACCTGGAGGACCCGGCGGCGGCCCTGCAACTGCCGCACCGTCAGCAGATCCCCTTCCTTCAGACCCAGCCTTTCGGCCAGATAGGCATTCATCACCAGCCCATCCGGCGGCAGCGGAACCCGCTGCAAGCGGTCATTCACCGGCTGCTGCAGCAAGCCATCGGCCGGCAGGCCCCAGACGACCGTACGAAAGCGATGGCTGCGGAAAGACAGCTCCACCGGTACCGAACGCGTCGGCTCGGCGTGCTGCACGCCACGGATGGAGCGCAGCTCATGCACTGCCTGCGGCGAACGCTCCTCGACGAACGTCACCGACATGTCGTACAGCTCGGCCAGCCGGTACTGGCTGTCCACCAGATACGAGAGCGTCCCCTTCTGCATGCCCGCCAGGATGATCAGGCTGCCTGCCATGGCCAGCCCCAGCACGCTCAGCAGCGCCCGCCCCGGACGGCGCTCCAGCTGACGCAGCACCATCCGCACCGGCTGTGACAGCCCCCGCACCAGCCGCCAGTTCTCGAAGCCGGCCGCCCGGAAACGCTCCGGCGCCTGCGGCCGCATGGCCTGCGCCACCGGCTCGCGCGATGAACGCAGCACCGCCCAGCCCGCACCGCCCACGCCAGCCAGCACTGCCACCGCCACGCCCACCAGCACCACCTGGCCATCCAGCGAGAAATACAGCGCCGGAAACCGGAAATTGTCCTGATAGAGCGAAGCCAGCCCCTGCCCCAGCCCCGCACCGGCCAAGGCCCCCAGCAACGCCCCCGCCACGCACACGATGGCGGCCATCAGCCCATAGTGCAGAGCCACCTCCCACGTGCGGTAGCCAAACGCCTTCAGAATGGCGATCTGCGCCCGCTGCGTGCCTACCAGCCGCGTGAACACCACGTTCAGCAGGAAGGCCGCCACCGCCAGGAAGATCGTCGGCATCACCCGCACCATCGAACGCAGCTGCGCCAGCTCCTCATGCAGCACCCGGTACGATGTCTGCTGCATCCGCCCGACGGCTTCCAGCCCACCCCAGCGCTCCATCAGCCGCTCGATGGCGTCGATGGCCGTTGCCTCCTGCCGGGCGCGGGCCAGCGCTGCATCGGCCGCATTGTGCCGCCCGGCTCGGGGGATGGTTCCACCCGGCGCACGCTCCTGGCCATCCACTCCGGGCGCCCCCTCCTGCACGCGGTCCTGCCGCGCCACCGCCAGCTTGACCACCAGCTGATTGAAGGCCCCCGCCATGTTCATGGCTGCCTCCAGCACCCGGCGCGGCATCCACAGAATGGCGTAATGCTTGTGGTCGGCAAAGATCGCGCCGGGCTTGATCGGATACAGGAACTCCGGCGACGTGGCCACCCCCACCAGCCGGAACCACTGGGCATGCCCGTTCACCGTCGCCCGCAGCCGGTCCCCCGGCTTCAGGCCGTGACGCTCGGCAAAGGCATCGCTCACCACCACCTCATCGCGCGACAGCGCCGCCGGCAGCCGCCCCTGACGCAGGTGCAGCCCGTTCATCAATGGTTGCCCACCATCGTCCGGCAGGGAAATCATCTGCGCCGACACCGGCTCGTCGAATCCCGGCAGCTTCAGCTTGGCAAAGGCCTGCACCCGGCTTTCCACCTCGGCCACCTCCGGCAGCGCCGCCACCTGCCGCGCCACCGCTTCCGGCGCACGCTTGGCATCCACCCAGATGTCCGACAGCCGCTGCGCCTCATAGAAACGCAACCGGCTGTTGTTCAGCGTATCCAGCGCCACCTGCGACATCACCAGCATGGCAATGCCGCCCGCCACCACCAGCATGATCGCCAGCGCCTGGCCGCGCAGCAGCCACAGGTCGCGCAGCGCCTTCCGGTACAGCGCCGGCAGCCGCCAGCCCTTTCTGTCACCAGCGCAGCTCATCGGCCTTCAACCGCTGTTCGTTGACCTTCTCGGCCACGATGCGCCCGTCGCCCATCGTCAGCACCCGGTGCGCCATCCGTGCAATGTCGGCGTTGTGCGTGATCACCACCGTACACGTGCCCAGCCGCGCATTCACCTCGTCCAGCGCGTTCAGCACCCGCACGCCCGTGGCCGAATCCAGCGCCCCTGTGGGTTCGTCACACAGCAGCACCGCCGGCTGCTTGGCAATGGCCCGCGCAATGGCCACCCGCTGCTGCTCGCCCCCCGACATCTGCGCCGGAAAATGATCCAGCCGCTCGCCCAGCCCCACCAGCGCCAGCGCCTCTTCCGGCGGCATGGGCTGCCGCGCGATCTCCGTCACGATCGCCACATTCTCGCGCGCCGTCAGACTGGGAATGAGGTTGTAGAACTGGAAGACGAAACCCACGTTGTCGCGCCGAAAGCGCGTCAGCATCGCATCGTCCGCATGCGTCAGGTCATGGCCGTTGTACCAGACCTCGCCCTCCGTGGGCACATCCAGCCCGCCCAGGATGTTCAGCAGCGTGGACTTGCCACAACCCGAAGGGCCCAGGATCACGACGAACTCGCCCGGATACAGTGCCAGGTCGATGCCGCGCAACGCGTGCACCTCCACCTCGCCCATCCGGTAGACCTTGGTCAGCCCACGGGCACGGAACATCTCTGCCCGTGCCTTGTCCTCTGCCCGATCTGTCCCCACGTCGGCCATGCTGAGCTGCCTCATCGTTCGATGTTGCCCTTCGGCCATTGTCCGTCCAAGGGCGTGCAGGGGCAAGAAAGACAATATCGGAAACGGGAAAACTCACGAATGTGGCGGATCAATGCCCCCAGACGCAACCCGGCATTGACGAGGACCAGTGGTATAACAGCGTCACGGCAGATGCCCAACCCACCAGAACACATCAACCATGAAGCACCCGAACCTCTTCCAGAGCTACACCTTCAACAACGGCGTCACCGTCAGGAACCGCCTGGCCGTCGCTCCGATGACCCATCTGGCCTCGGACGACAACGGCCACATCACCGACGAGGAGCGTCAGTTCCTCACTGACCGCTTCCGGGGCATCGGCCTGTTCATTTCCGCCGCCACCCTGGTGCACGAGGGTGGCAAGGCCTTCTACGGGCAGCCCGAGGCCATCGGCCCCGAAGACCTGCCCAGCCTGCGTGAAGTCGCCCGCATTGCCCATGATCAGGGTGCCAAAGCCCTGCTGCAGATCCATCACGGCGGCTGGCAGTCCATTCCCGAGCTCAACCCGAATGGCGAGATCTTCGCCCCGTCCGAGCACCCCGAAACCGGCGCCAAGGCCCTGACCGAAGCGCAGATCCGGAGCATCATCGGCGGCTACGGCCGCGCCGCCGAACTGGCGCTGGAAGCCGGCTTTGATGGCGTGGAAATCCACGGCGCCAACAACTACCTGATCCAGCAGTTCTTCTCCGCCCAGTCCAACCGCCGGACCGACGCCTGGGGCGGCAGCCTGCAGAACCGGCTGCGTTTCCCGCTGGCCGTCGTGGATGCCGTCACGGCCGTGCGCGACAAGCACGCCAAACCCGAATTCATCATCGGCTACCGCTTCTCGCCCGAAGAACCCGGCGAGAACGGCATCACCATGGCCGACACCTTCGCCCTCATCGATGCCCTGGTGCAGAAACCCCTGCAGTACCTGCACGTCTCCCTGTGGGACTTCTATAAGAAGGCCCGTCGCGGTGCAGATACGGAACGCACCCGCATCGAACAGCTGCACCAGCACATCGGCGGCAAGCTCCCCCTCATCGGTGTAGGCAACCTCTACACCGCATCCCAGGCGGCCGAGGCACTGGCCACCGGCTGGGCAGAGTTCATTGCCCTGGGCAAGACGCTCCTGATCAACCCCCACTGGGCAGAACTGGTCGAACAGGGACGGGATGACGACATCCAGACCGAAATCGACCCCGAGCGCGCCGAGTCCTACCGCCTGCCGGCCCGCATGCTTGGCCTGACCCTACAAGGCACCCAGGCCTGGCTCCCGCCCGTCAAGGGCATGGAGCGGAAGACTCTGGATATCTGAGGGCTGGAGGATTCTGAATGGAGGAGCGTGCCAACCAGCCCGGTATCGGTCCGACCGAACCGACCTTGTTGCAGGCCATGCTTGCATTGCCTGATACAGCCGTGGAACCCGATTTCGATCCGCCGCTGATGGCACCGATGCCGGTCGCCGCCGATTTCAGAGAAGAGCCTAAGGCCGAATGATGCACCTACGGGTGCCAACGTCATTTCAGAGCTTCGTCCAGGCAAGCCCCGGCCCAGCACTGCCGTGCTCGCCGAGGCCGATTCCATCCATATCAGCGCGCTGTATCTCAGCGCCATCACCATCTACGAGCTGGAACCAGGCATCCTGCAACTGGAACGAAAGGGCGAAGGAAAAAGACTGCGGCTTTGGTTTGATGGCCTATTGCAGACATTCTCGGGAAGAATCCTTCCCTATGACACCGAAGCATCCCTGATCTGCGCCAGAATGCACTCACCCCATCCCAAATCCCTCCGGGATTCCATGATTGCTGCCGTGGCCATTCGACATGGATACCGGCTCGTCACACGCAACACCAAGGACTTCGAACTAACGGGGGTGAAGCTCTTCAAACCGTGGGAGCCCGCCCCCTTAAAAGCCCTATCTACCATTCACCAGCCCTCTCAAGCCTAATTTCCGACTCTTTGACTATTTTTGAAATAGTCTCCAAAATTGGTTCAAAACCATCAAAATTAATCATCTTTGCGTGGTCACGTACATGATTCGCAAATCTCACTTTGTTATTGACAATACCTTTTTCATTAACCCACCCAGTCCGCGTATCATCATCATATAAACTCTCTATATCAAAGTCCGATCTTTTAATAGATTTGCTTCTCGGAACGGGAACTATAAATAGATTTCCAAACGGATTAAAGTACTCCGCATCTCTATCCTCCCCTCCTTCTCCGGCCTTGAGCGCACCCCCATTTACTTTATCAGAAACCCTCTTCAAAAAAGGAATGGTATCCATTATCCCGCCTTTATCATTATCGAAAATGATAATAACTGGATTGGATGACAATGCCTCATTTTCTTTTGAATATTTCTTCAAGAATTTTTTGTATGACAAAATGAGATTTCTGAAACTAGAACCTCCCCCACTGAATACACCCAACGCCTTAGAAACAGAGATTCTCCCGGATTTAACATCTCCATAATCGTCATAACCATCGTGATTAAAGAACGAAATTGCCATCCCTCCTTTACCATCAATGAGACAGGGAAATTTCTCCGCCTTCGATAAAATTGAAGCTTTTAAGTGAATCGGATCTGTCTTTCCTTCGCAAATTAAGAATGGATTAGCTGGGTTAAAAAATCTTGTATAAAACAAATAATCTCTATAAACCCTATGGAAACCGACGCAACTCTTATCATCCAAGCTATCAGGAAGTCTTTTCCCAGACAACCTCTCTACATGCAAGATATAATTCATCATTCCTTGAAGAACTCGGGCGCTCCCTGAAATCTCTGCGCCCTGTTCATCCCTAACAAAATACTGCCCTTCTTTAATCAATCTGTGAACGTAAGCGCGAACTTTCTTCCTATAATCAATAGGAACACTAACCTTTCTATTGACCACCAAACCAGTGACTATCTGACGAGAGTCTTTATAACTCATTCTTGTTTTTTTGTCGTTCAATGAGAACCCCGATCTCCTGATTTTATTCAATAGTTCCAGCCCCGGCACCCAAACCCCTTTTTCTTCATCTAGAAATGCAATTCCAGCCGGAAACTGCGCCTTATTGGTTGAAAACGATAGGTCATCTACGTAGCGTGTATATGTGCACCCATACCTTTCTGCCAATTTCGATAAACGAAAGTCGAGCGCACCGCCTATCAAATTTGACATCACAGGAGAGCAAGGACTTCCCTGAGGCAATCCTTCTTTTGTACAAATGATATGAGCCAAAGTTGCCGCCACTTTAGAACGGAGCTTGAATTGGTTGTTTTTCAAAAAGAAACCGTAAACCCTAGGGAAAGAAATACTCCCGAAGAAGTTCTCTATATCAACGTTAAATACAAACCTCTTCTTTTTATGAGCACTCGCATTCGTATAAATACTCCTTCCTGACCGATATCCGTGAGACGATGAATTCACCATCCCCTCACTTTCATTACCATCGCATGAACAATCAAAAACCTCAGAAAGAATATTTGCAACTTTACGCTGCAAATTCTTCAAGCGAGGATCAGGAGCACAAATTTCCCTCTCTCCCCCTCTTTTCTTTGGGATACTGAATTTCTTATATTTCTCTGATTCCTCTAGAGCATACAAGATGTACGTAAGAGAAGACTCCTCTATTCCTAGAATTTTAGCAAGCTCTTGTCTTGTCTGTGCCGCACGAAGTCTTTCAATGAATTCAGAAGTCATGATTCGATAATTCGGTCCCCGTGGGCACTCTTACGCAGAGCCACGTCCTTGAAGTGGGATGAAAGAGAGAAACACCGCAACGCTTCCGACATCGTTGCCACGTATCACGAAACATGATACAAAATCTACCCACGGGGTATTTATTGTAACAATATATCAAGGATACGCAAATCACACCGCATCCCGCCAAGCCGAAGCCGCCAGCAGCTCCCGCGTATAGGCAGATGCCGGTGTCATGAAGATCTCTTCCACCGCGCCCTGCTCCACCACCACACCGTCCTTCATCACCAGCAGGCGGTGCGCCAGGGCGCGGATCACGCCCATGTCGTGGGTGATCAGCAGGTAGCTCAGGCCGTATTTCTGCTGCAGCGACACCAGCAGTTTCAGCACCTGCAGCTGCACGGTCAGGTCCAGGGCGGAGGTGGGCTCGTCCAGCACCAGCAGGCGCGGTTTCAGTACCAGCGCGCGGGCGATGGCGACGCGCTGGCGCTGACCGCCGGACAGCTCATGCGGGTAGCGGTGCAGCACCTGCGCGGGTTCCAGCCCCACGTCCTGCAGGGCGCCGATGACGGCTGCGCGATGCTCTTCGTCGGAAAGCTGGCTGTGGTGCAGCCACAGGCCCTCGCCCACGATCTCGGCAGTGCTCATCCGTGGCGAAAGCGAGTTGAACGGGTCCTGGAACACCATCTGGAAGCCGGCGCGCAGCGGCCGCAGCGTGCGCTCGGGCAGCGTGTCGATGCGCTGACCGCCAATCTCCACTTCGCCCTGCATCTCGCCGGCAGCCAGCCGCATCAGCACCAGGGCCAGTGTCGTCTTGCCCGATCCGGATTCCCCCACCACGCCCAGGGTGGTGCCTGCCGGTATCTGCAGGTCCACGTCCTTCAGCACGTCCGTGCGCTGGCGCGAGAACCAGCCCTTGGGGCTCACGAAGGTGCAGCCCACCTTGCGGGCCTGCAGGACGACATTCGCCCCCGCCCCCACGGGCTCCACCAGCCGCTGCGGGTGCGCGGCCAGCAGCGCACGGGTGTATTCATGCTGTGGCTGATCGAACACCTCGGCCACCGAGCCCTGTTCGACGATGCTTCCGTGGCGCATCACCACCACCCGCTCGGCAAAGGCGCGCACCAGCGGCAGGTCGTGCGTGATCAGCAGCACCGCCATGCCGAATTCCTGCTGCAGATCCGCCAGCAGCTTCATGATGCCCGCCTGCACGGTCACGTCCAGTGCGGTAGTGGGTTCGTCGGCAATCACCAGCTTGGGCCGGCAGGCCAGCGCCATGGCAATCAGCGCCCGCTGTCGCTGTCCGCCCGAAAGCTGATGCGGGTAGGCGGCCGCGCAGCGCGCCGGGTCCTGGATGCGGGTGAGCTGCAGCAGTTCCAGCGTACGTGCCATCGCCTGGGCACGGGTGAGCCCCTCGTGGTGCTCCATGGCCTCGCTGATCTGGTCACCGATGGTGTGCAGCGGATTCAGTGCCGACATGGGTTCCTGAAACACCATGCCCATCTGGCCACCGCGCAAGGTACGCAGGGTGCGCTCGTCCGCCGTCAGCACGTCCTGACCCTCGAAGAGGATCTGGCCGTCGTACTTCGCCCCCTCGGTCAGCCGCATCAGCGCGTGCGCCGTCAGCGTCTTGCCCGATCCGGATTCGCCCACCAGCGCCACCCGCTGGCCCCGACCCACCGTCAGGCTCACGTCGTGCACGATGCGCTGCATCTGGCCGGCGCCGTCAGGCAGCGCGATGCCCAGCCCCCGCACCTCCAGCAGCGACGCACCGTCTGCCGTTGTGTTGGCCGTGCCCTGTGTCGTTCCAACCGCCAAACCCGTCATGGGGCCTGTTCTCCCTTCAATTGTCTTTATCCGGATGCCGTTCAGCGCTTGCGCGGGTCCAGTGCATCCCGCAGCGCCTCACCGATGAAGATCAGCAGCAGCAGTGTGCCCACCAGCACGCCGAAGGTGGGCAGCGCAATCCACCACGCATCCAGGTTGTTCTTGCCCTGCGCCAGCAGCTCGCCCAGGCTGGGGCTGGAATCCGAGACCCCCAGTCCCAGGAAGTCCAGACTGGCCAGCGCCACGATGGCTGCACTCATCCGGAACGGCAGGAAGGCCAGCACCGGCGTGAGCGAATTGGGCAGGATGTGCCGCAGGATGATAGTGCGCCGGGGCAGCCCCAGCGCGCGCGCCGCCTGCACGAATTCCAGCTGCCGGTTGCGCAGGAACTCGGCCCGCACGTAGTCCGACAGCCCCATCCAGCCGAACAGCGACAGGATGACCAGCAGCACCCAGATGCTGGGCTCGAACATCGAGGCCAGGATCAGCAGCAGGTACAGCTCGGGAATGGCGGACCACACCTCGATGAGCCGCTGCAGCGTGATGTCCACCCGACCCGCAAAATAACCCTGCAGCGCCCCCATCACGATACCCAGCAGCGTGCCGATGGCCGTGAGCGCCAGTCCGAACATCACCGACAGCCGAAAGCCGTACAGTAGCCGCGCCAGCACGTCGCGTCCCCGGTCGTCGGTGCCCAGCAGGTTCTGGGCCGACGGAGGTGCGGGGTTGGGCTGCTCGGCGTAGTAGTTCAGCGTGTTGAAACTGTAACGGTTCAGCGGCCACAGCGCCCAGTTGCCGTCCTGCGCAAACTGTCGCTGGATGAACGGATCATGCCATTCGGTGGGCGCCAGAAAGTCGCCGCCGAAGGTGGTTTCCGGATAGTCGTGCCACAGCGGCGTGTACCACTGCCCCTGGTAGCTGGCCAGCAGCGGCCGGTCGTTGGACAGCACACCGGCAAACAGCGAGATGCCAAACAGCACGCCGAAGATCCACAGGCTGATATAGCCGCGCCGATGCCGCCGGAAACGCTGCCAGGCCCGCGCTGCCGGCGAGGCAGAGGCTGCCCCCTCCCGCGCACCCGGCGTCGCGCCGCCCAAGGCCGGTGCCATGGATGCGGGCACGCCCTGCCCGCCGCTGGGCTGCCCCTGACCGATCGCACCGTGTCGATTGTCCTGCACTGCGTTCATCCGTTCACCGCCCCGATCCACTGAACTTCACCCGCGGGTCCACCCACGTATAGGCCACATCGGTGATCAGCCGTGTCAGCAGCCCGATCAGCGAGAACAGATACAGCATGCCCAGCACCACCGGATAATCGCGCTTGACCACGGATTCATACGACAGCAGCCCCAGCCCGTCCAGCGAGAACAGCGTCTCGATGAGCAGCGAGCCCGTGAAGAAGGCCCCGATGAATGCCGCCGGAAAGCCCGTCACCAGCGGGATCAGCGCATTGCGCAGCACGTGCCGGTACAGGATGCGCTGCTCGCCCAGCCCCTTGGCCCGCGCCGTGGCCACGTACTGGCGACGGATCTCTTCCAGCATCACGTTCTTGGTCAGCAATGTAGTCACGGCAAAGCTGCCTGCCACCAGACAGGTCAGCGGCATCACCAGGTGCCAGAAATAGTCCATCACCTTGCCAAAGAGGCTCAGCGACTCCCAATCATCCGAGGTGAGCCCGCGCAGCGGGAACCATGACAGGAACGAACCGCCGCCAAACAGCACCAGCAGCGCCACCCCCAGCACGAAGCCGGGTACGGCGTAGCCCACCAGAATGGCCGTCGTCGTCCAGAGGTCGAAGCGGCTGCCGTCGCGCACTGCCTTGGCAATGCCCAGCGGAATGGACACCAGATAGACGATGAAAAAGCTCCATACCCCCAGACTGATCGACACCGGCAGCTTCTGAACAATCAGCGACCAGACCGACTGCTGGTAATGAAAGCTCTCGCCCAGGTCGAAGCGCAGATAGCGCCCCAGCATCTCGACAAAGCGCGTGGGTGCAGGCTTGTCGAAACCATAGAAGGCCTCGATCTCGGCAATCTGCTCCTTGTCCAGCCCCTGACGACCGCGATAGCCGCTACTCGCCGGCGCACCACCACCTTCCGCCCCCTGGGATGCCCCCTGCAGCTGATGCACCAGCTGCTCCACCGGGCCACCGGGCACGAACTGGATGATGATGAAGCTCACCAGCAGGATGCCCAGCAGCGTGGGCACCATCAGCGCCAGCCGGCGCAGCACATAGTTCAGCATGTCAGGAATCTCCCGGCGCGATGACCGATGGCAGACACCCCAGCAGGCTGCGAGGGCAATTCCATCGCCAGGTCTGGCAGGTGCATCAGGGTCTCATCCGTCGCATCGGCCTGCTCGGCCACAGGGACCGGCCGTGCCTCGTCGTCCCGCCACCAGGTCTCCAGCAGCCAGCTCTGCGGATCGTAGAAGAGCGGCAGCACCCCGGGATGGCGCAGCCGCCAGTCGAAGGCCACGCGGTAGCTGCTGCTGTGGAACTGCGGCACCATGTACCAGCCATGGCGCAGCACGCGGTCCAGCGCCCGGGTGGCCAGCTGCAGCTCATCGCGTGAGCGCACCTGCAGGATGCGTTCGATGATCTCGTCCACCGCCGGATCGGCCACGCCCGCATAGTTGCCCGAGCGCGCGTCGTTGGCCGCCGCCGAGCCCAGCATCTGCAGAAGCTCGTTGCCCGGCGTGCTGCTCATCGGGTAGACCGTCGTCACCACGTCGTAATCGAAGGTGCTGACCCGCTTCTGATAGAGCGCCGGATCCACCATGCGCTGCCGCACGCGGATGCCCAGCCGCGCCAGGTTGTGGATCCACGGCGTGGCCAGCCGCTCGAAGGCCGGCGCATCGCCCAGCACCTCGAAGCGGAACGCCTGGCCCTGCGCGTTTTTCAGCACGCCATCCGCATCCACCCGCCAACCCGCTTCATTGAGCAGCTGCTGCGCCCGCTTCAGGTTGCGGCGCAGCGCATCCGCATCCGGGTTGTCCGGCAGCTCGGGCAGCTCACCGAACACCGCCGGATCCAGCGGCGACGACAGGCTCTTCAGGAAGCGCATCTCCTCGGCATCCGGTTTGCCGGATGCCGCCATGGCGCTATTGGCGAAATAGCTGCGCGTGCGCGTGTACTGCCCCTGGAAATAGTGACGGTTGAGCCAGTCGAAATCGAAGGCCAGCGCCAGCGCCTCGCGCACCCGCACGTCCTTGAAGAGCGGACGGCGCGTGTTGAGCGCATAGCCCTGCATGCCGCTCACATTGGAATGCGGGAAGTTGCGCTTGACGATCTCGCCGCTGCGGTACCGCGCCCCCACGTGGCCGCGCGTCCAGTTGCGGGCACTGTTCTCGAACAGCCAGTCGAACTCGCCGGCCTTGAAGGCCTCCAGCCGCGCCACCTCGTCGCGGAAATACTTGAACACCACCCGCTCGAAATTGAAAGTGCCGCGCCGTACCGGCAGCGCATCGGCCCAGTAGCCTTCCACCCGCTTGAAGGCGATGCGCTTGCCCAGGTCCATGCTGTCCACCACATAGGGACCGCTGGTGATGGGGCGCTCGTGCGGCATGGCATCAAAGGCCTTGCCCTGCCCCCAGCGACGCGAGAACACCGGCAGGTCCTTGGCCAGGATCAGGTGCAGCTCCGGGTTGGTGCGCTTGAAGAAGAAGCGCAGCAGCCGGTCGTCCATCACCTCCAGCCGCTCCACGTCCCCGAAATACTGCCGAAAGAGCGGATGCCCCTTGGGGCCCACCAGCGTCTCGAACGAATGGCGCACATCCTCGGTCAGCACCGGCGACCCATCGTTGAAGCGTGCCTCAGCGCGCAGCTTGAACATCACCGACAGCCGGTCCTCGGCCAGGATCATGTCCTCGGCCAGCAGGCCGTAAACCGAGAAGGGCTCATCCCAGCTGGCCACCGCCAGCGACTCGAACATCAGCGTACCTGTGCCGTCTGCAGCAATGCCCCGCAGCGTGAACGGATTGAGCGAATCGAAGGTGCCCATGCCCGCCAGCCGCACCAGGCCACCGCGCGGTGCGTCGGGCCGCACATAGTCGAAGTGGGCAAACGACTCCGGATAGCGCGGCTCACCGCCCCAGGCCATGCCGTGCGCCGCCAGTACCTCACGCCCCGGCCAGCCGGCCAGAGCAGCCGCCCCCAGCGCCAGGCCACCCTGCAGCCAGGCGCGCCGCCCAACCCCGATCTGTCGGGAAACATCCACACCCACAGCCATCCGCCACCACGTCGAAAGCACCAGCCCGCATTGTAGGGCGGCCAGCTCGTGCGACAATGCCACTGTTATTTTTGCCACGAGGCGACATATGAACACAGGTTTTCTGGCCGGCAAGCGCATCCTCATCCTCGGCCTGCTCTCCAACCGCTCGATTGCCTACGGCATTGCCAAACAATGCCGCGCCCAGGGCGCCGAGCTGGCTTTCACCTACCAGAACGACCGCTTCAAGGACCGCATCACCGAAATGGCGGCCGAATTCGGCTCCTCGCTGGTCTTCCCCTGCGACGTGGCTGAAGACGAACAGATCGACGCGCTGATGAAGAGCGTCGGCCAGCACTGGACCGACGGCTTCGACGGCCTTGTCCACGCCATCGCCTATGCTCCGCGCGAAGCCATCGCCGGCGACTTCCTGGAAGGCGCCACCCGCGAGAACTTCCGCATGGCCCACGACATCTCGGCCTACAGCCTGGTGGCCCTGGCCCGCGCTGCCCTGCCGCTGATGCAGGGACGCAACGGTGCCCTCGTCACCCTCAGCTACCTGGGTGCCGTGCGTGCCGTGCCCAACTACAACACCATGGGCGTGGCCAAGGCCTCGCTGGAAGCCAGCGTCCGCTACCTGGCCCGCTCGCTGGGGCCCAAGGGCATCCGCGCCAACGGCATCTCTGCCGGCCCCATCAAGACCCTGGCTGCCGCCGGCATCAAGGGCTTCTCCAGCATCCTGGCAGCCGTTGAAGCCGCCGCCCCGCTGCACCGCAACGTCACCATCGAGGAAGTGGGCAACGCCGCCGCCTTCCTGCTGTCTGACCTCGCCTCCGGCATCACCGGCGAGATCACCTACGTGGACGCGGGCTACTCCAACGCCCTGGGTGGCGTGGAGGGCTGATGCCTCTCGGGCCGGGGCTCGCGCTGCGGGTTCCGGCCTGTTTTTCGGGAATCGGGAAGCATGCCGAGTTCTTGTTCCTCCACTCTATAAATAGTTCTCGTTCGCTATCATAGCCCTTCATTCCGAAGGAGCGTACGATGAGCACGAGACACGGTGAGTACAAGGTCCCCGGCGGCAAGCTGGTGGTGGTGGACCTGCAGGAACACGATGGCAGGCTGGCCCACGTGCAGGTGGCAGGCGACTTCTTTCTGGAACCCGATAGCGCGCTGGACGACATCCGGCACGCGCTGGAAGGCCAGCCCATCACGGCTGACACAGCACAGCTTGCTGCCGCCATCCGCGCTTCCCTGCCGCCAGATGCCATGCTGTTCGGCTTCAGTCCCGAGGCCGTGGCCATCGCGGTGCGCCGCGCATTGGGGCTGGCCACCACCTGGCGGGACTTCGAGTGGCAAATCATCCACGAACCGGCCGTCTCGCCCGCCATGCACGCGGCACTGGACGAGGTGCTGAGCCTGGAAGTGGCTGCCGGCCGACGGCCACCCACGCTGCGCATCTGGGAATGGGACACCACGGCCGTGGTACTGGGTGTATTCCAGTCGGTGCGCAATGAAGTGGACCTGGAGGCAGCCCGACGGCTGGGCGTGACGCTGACGCGCCGCATCACCGGCGGTGGCGCCATGTTCATCGAGGGCGGCAGCATCATCACCTATTCACTGTACGCGCCCGGCACATTGGTGGCCGACATGAGCCTGGCCGATTCCTACGCCTTCCTGGACGACTGGGTGCTGAAGGCACTGCAGTCGCTGGGTGTGGCAGCCTTCTACAAGCCACTCAACGACATCAGCAGCGACAAGGGCAAGATCGGCGGCGCAGCCCAGAAGCGCTTTGCCAACATGCCGCGCGACGGCGGCCAGACAGTGCTGCACCACGTCACCATGGCCTATGACATGGACGCCGACAAAATGCTGCAGGTGCTGCGCATCGGCCGCGAGAAGCTGAGCGACAAGGGCACCACCAGCGCCGCCAAGCGCGTGGACCCGCTACGCAGCCAGACCGGCCTGCCACGCGAGGCCATCATCGAACGGATGACGGAAACCTTCGTGCAGCTGCACGGCGGCCAGCCAGGCCACATCACGCCCGAGGAACGCGCGGCCGCCGAGGCGCTGGTGCGCACCAAGTTTGGCACCGAGGCCTGGCTTTATCGGTTGCCTTGATGGCCGGCGTGCCCCCCCAATCAGGGCGGGTTGGGCAGAACTTCACGGAGACCTCCCTCGAAGCACATTGCACGGCGTTCATACCAGCCCTGTTCAATTCACGATAGAATCGTGAATTGAACATACCCCCTTCAGCGAACCCAAAGTGGCCATTCGCGCATGGAGGCACAGCATGTACATCGACCGCCAGATGCAGCCGCTGCTGACCGAACTGCAGACGCAGTTTCCGGCCCTCCTGGTCACGGGGCCACGCCAAGTGGGCAAGTCCACCCTGCTGAAGCACGTGGCCCCCGACCATCACTACGTCAGCTTCGACGATCCGCTGCTACGCCAGCAGGCGGATGACGACCCCGCCCTTTTCCTGCACAACCATCCCGACCGCCTGATCCTGGACGAGGTGCAGCACGTACCGTCGCTGTTTCCGCTGCTGAAGCTTGAAATCGATCGCCGGCAGGAGAACGGCCGTTACCTGCTGTCCGGCTCGCAGGCCTTCGGGCTCATGCAGAACGTGAGCGAGAGCCTGGCAGGCCGTATCGCCGTGCTGAATCTGTCGGGTCTGTCGCTGCGGGAAATCCATGGTGTGACGCTCACGGACAGTTTCATTCCCACTGACGACTACCTGCAGAAGCGCGAAGCCAGTCTGAAGCCCTGTCCGGACATCTGGGAGACCATCCATCGTGGCTACATGCCACGCCTGTACCAGCAGAAGGTGAACTGGGATGTCTATTACGCATCCTACGTGGCCACCTACATCGAGCGCGACGTGCGCCAGCTGGCCAACATCGGCAGCACATCGGATTTCACGCGCTTCATGGTAGCCGTGGCGGCACGCAGTGCAGAACTGCTCAATTACAGCAGCGTGGCCCAGGATGCCGGCATCTCGATGGACACCGCAAAGCGCTGGATGGCCGTGCTGCAGGCTTCGGGCATCATCCACCTGCTGCCGCCCTATCACAACAGTCACCTGAAGCGCGCCATCAAGACACCCAAGCTCTACATGCGGGATACCGGACTGATGGCCTGGCTGACCAAGTGGATCACGCCCGACACCATCCGGCTGGGTGCACGCAGCGGCCAGTTCTTCGAGACCTTCGTGGTCAGCGAGATCATCAAGTCCTTCCAGAACCGGGGCACAGTGCCGCCGCTGTATTTCTATCGGGACACCTCACAGAAGGAAATCGACCTGCTGATCGAACACGGCCGAACGCTCTACCCCGTCGAGATCAAGACCAGCGCCAAGCCGGACCGACACATGGGCAACGCCTTCCAGGTATTGCACACCCACCTGCCCGCCACCGACATCACCGTGGCACGCGGCACGATCATCGACCAGTACCCCCAGAAGCTGTGGCTGGCCGACGACCTGCTGTCATTGCCGGTGGAGTATCTGTAGGATCAATCGTCCTGCTCGGACTTCTCTTCCCTTTCCCTTTTGAGATCAAAGCAGAACTCGTGCATGGCAAACGCCCCATCAGCACCGATACCGCATTGCGTCTCGGTCATGGGGCCGCGTTTCTGGCTGAATCTACAGACCGAATATGGCATGCAGATAGCGGTACGCACCCTGCACGACAAGGTTGCACCGCGTATCCGCACCCGTCAGCCCAGAAACGATTGAACGCTTACCGCGTCGCAGTCCCCGCACGCCGCATCCAGCGGCCCAGCCAGGAGTTGTCGGCACGCCAGGCGGCTTCCTGCTGCACGTGGGCCGGCAGGCGATTGACCAGGAACGGAATGGCGAGCAGCAGCACGGCCAGGTCATCAGCCAGACCGAACAGCACCATGAAGTCGGGGATGATGTCCAGCGGCGAGAACAGGTAGAGCCCCGTGGCCACGATGCCCAGCCGGATGACCATCGGCGTGGCGGGATTGAGCAATGCGTACCACAGCATCATGGCCTCGCGGCCAGTGGTACGTAACAGTCGACGGATTCGCAGCAGCCACATCATTGATACCCTCTCCTGGAGTGGACCCTGCCGCTGCCCTGTGAGGCTCCGGGCGCCTCAGGATGAGGCGCTGCCCGGGACGCATTCTGTGGCGGCACGTCCTGGTGATGGAAAGCGCCGCCTGCCCTGCATTCGGCGCTTACTTGACCAGCTGGTTGATCTCGATGATCGGAAGCAGCACGGCCAACACGATCATGAGGACAATGCCGCCAGTAATCAAGATCAGGATGGGCTCCAGCAGGGTGGTCATTGTCAAGGTTTTACGTTCCACTTCCTGCGACAGGGTTTCGGCGGCGCGCTCCAGCATCTGCGGCAGTTCGCCGGTGGCCTCGCCGCTGGCCGTCATGTGAATGAGCAGCGGCGGCAGGGTCTTGCCCGCGCCCAGGGCGCGGGCCAGCGGTGCGCCTTCGCGCACGCGGCCCAGGGCCTCGCGCACTTCGGCCTTCATGGCGGTGTTGTTCAGCGTGTCGGCACCGGCTTCCAGGGCACGAATGAGCGGCACGCCGCTGGCGGTGAGGATGGCCAGCGTGGAGGCAAAGCGCGCAGCGTTGATGCCGCGAATGAGCCGGCCGAACATGGGCATGTTCAGCAGCTTGCTGTGGAAGGACAGTCGCGCGGAGGGGGCCTTGAGCGAGTAGTGGAAGGCGGCCCAGGCGCCGCCCAGGCCCAGCAGCACCAGCCAGCCCCAGTTGCGGATGAAGTCGGAGGTGCGGATCAGGATGAGCGTGAGCAGGGGCAGGTCCTGGCGGGTCTGGTTGAAGACCTGCACGACCTGTGGCACCACATAGGTGAGCAGCGCAATGATGACGAGCACCGCCACCACGGCCACGATGATCGGGTAGGTGAAGGCCATCTTCACCTTGCTGACCAGCTGGGTGCGGTTCTCGACGTAGGCAGCCAGCCGCGACATCACCTGCGCCAGGTCGCCGGACTGTTCGCCGGCGCTGATCAGGGCCCGGTAGGTGTCCGGGAAATCGCGCGGAAACTTGGCCATGGCGGCGGTCAGCGTCTGGCCGCTCACCACGTCGCTGCGCACGGCGGCAAAGCGCTCGCGCACGCGGGCCGATTCGGCCTGCTCCACCACGGCGTTGAGCGCCTTTTCCAGCGGCAGGCGGGCGGTCAGCAGGCTGGAGAGCTGACGGGTGCACAGCGCCAGGTCGGCATCCTTGAGCCGGCCGCCCAGGTTGATGTGGCCGGCGTTCTGCTCGGCCGACAGCGCCACCACCTCGATGGGGGTCTGGCCGCGCTCACGGATGATGGCGCGTGCCTGGCGGCTGGAATCGGCATCGACGATGCCCCGGTGCAGGACGCCGGCGGCATCGGCCGCCTGGAAACGATAGGCTGGCATGGTCGGTCAACGGAAGGAGGAAACAACGGACATCGGCAACGGGCGGCCTCAGTCGCGGGTGGCGCGCACCACCTCGTCCTGCGAGGTGATGCCGGCATCGATCCAGCGCTGACCGTCCTCACGCATCGAGCGGAAGCCATTGGCACGTGCTGCGGCACGCAACTCGCCTTCGCCGGCGCTCTTGTGGATCAGGCTGCGCATCTCGTCGTCGACAGTGACGATCTCGTAGATGCCGGTACGGCCCTGGTAGCCGGTGCGGTTGCAGGCCAGGCAGCCCACAGGGCGCCACTTGCCGGTGACGGTATCTTCGGTTCGGCAGCTGGGGCAGAGCTTGCGCACCAGCCGCTGCGCCATGATGCCGATGAGACTGGACGACAGCAGGAAGGGCTCGATGCCCATGTCGATGAGTCGGGTGACGGCAGACACCGAATCGTTGGTGTGCAGCGTGGCCAGCACCAGGTGGCCGGTCAGCGACGCCTGCACGGCAATCTGAGCGGTCTCCACGTCGCGGATCTCACCGATCATCACCACGTCCGGGTCCTGGCGCAGGATGGAGCGCAGCGCCTTGGCAAACGTCATGTCGATGCGCGCGTTCACCTGCGTCTGCCCCACCCCATCCAGGTCGTATTCGATGGGGTCTTCCACCGTCAGGATGTTGGTGGACTTGGAGTCCAGCCGCGAGAGCGCCGCGTACAGCGTGGTGGTCTTGCCCGAGCCGGTGGGGCCCGTCACCAGCACGATGCCGTGCGGCTGTGCGATGAGATTATCGAAGCGGCGCAACAGGTCCGGGCTCATGCCCAGCCGGGCCAGGTCCAGCCGCCCTGCTTCCTTGTCGAGCAGACGCAGCACGGCGCGCTCGCCATGGCCGGTGGGCAGCGTGGAGACCCGCACGTCCATGGGCCGGCCACCGATGCGCAGCGTGATGCGGCCATCCTGCGGCAGGCGCTTCTCGGCGATGTCGAGGCTGGCCATGATCTTGATCCGCGAGACCAGTGCCGCGTGCAGCTCGCGGCGGGGCCGAACCACGTCACGCAGCGTGCCGTCCACCCGGAAGCGCACCATCGAATAGGTCTCGAAGGGCTCGATGTGGATGTCGGACGCATTGTCGCGGGCAGCCTGGGTGAGCAGCGCGTTGATCATCCGGATGATCGGCGCGTCGTCCTCGGATTCCAGCAGGTCTTCCACCTTGGGCAGGTCCTGCATCAACCGCGACAGGTCGATGTCGCCGCCCACCTCGTCCACCACCGAAGCGGCCGACCCCTCCTGCTGCGAGTACGCGCGCGAGATGGCGCTGCTCAGCTCGTCGGCCGGCTTGACCACCGGCACCAGCCGGTATTTCAGCGAGCGCGACAGCTCGGCCAGCGCAGTGGCCGGGGTGTTGTCACCCACCCAGACCTCCAGCGCATCATCGCTCAGTGCCGACACCAGGATCTGGTGGGCACGGGCAAAACCATAGGGCACGTAGCGCGCGGGGGAAACCGAAGCCATTCGTCGTATCGCCTGCTATGTCTGGATCAATCTCAATCTACGTTCACTTCGACCTGGTTGCGCAGCTGCACAGGCTCGGGCGTGGCGTTCTGCGGGCGAACCGCCTGCTGCCGGGACCGCACCGCGTCGTCCAGCGAGCGGAAGCTGCCGGTGGTTCGCACCTGCTGTCCCGGCTGCCGCTGACCGTCGTTGCCGGCCTCGCGCTGCGCCCCCTCGTTGTTGCCGGTTCCACCGCGACGGGCCTGGCGCGAACGCGGTGCCGTGTTCATCAGGCTGGACATGTCGGGCTGCGGGGCACGCAGCGAGTTGGCCGGCACCACGCCCAGGCTCTTGGCCTCTTCGGCCGAGCCCGGCATCAGGCCCGGTTCACGTGCCGGCGGCACCCGCTTGGCGTCGGGGCTGCCCGGCCGCGGCGGCAGCGGATCCAGCGGCGGCTGCTTCACGTCATCCACACCAAACGGCGTGGGCATGCGTGCATCCTGGCTGCGCTGGTTGATGTAGTCGTAACGGTTGGCCGTCACGTCCCAGGCCTGGTCGGCGCTGCGCAGCACCACCGGCCGCAGGAACACCAGCAGGTTGGTCTTCTCGCGCTGGCGATTGTCGTAACGGAACAGGCGGCCCAGCCCCGGAATGTCGCCGAGGATGGGCACCTTGCTGATCCCGCCGGTCACCCGGTCCTCGATCAGGCCGCCCAGCACGACAATCTGGCCATCGTCGACCAGCACGTTGGAATCGATGGCGCGCCGGTTGGTGATGATGCCGG